>Ga0207918_100013_pt1 | contig 71386 bp, 61 predicted proteins | sample DeeseametaMP0440_FD_184211 | JGI IMG/M metagenome (GOLD analysis project Ga0207918, IMG submission 184211) | Marine microbial communities from the Deep Atlantic Ocean - MP0440 (SPAdes) | ecosystem: Environmental > Aquatic > Marine > Oceanic | place: East of Rio de Janeiro, Brazil, South Atlantic... | reverse complement strand
AATTCCTCAGCTGTAGCACGACCAGTATGTCCTTGCATATAGTATGCGATGACTTCAAGCTTAAAGTCTAGATCGTAGCGCATAAAAATACCCCATAAGTTGTGTCCAACTTATGGGGGGCAGTTCAATTATCAGAGGCTTTTTTAATTGAATCGCTTTAATACTTATCCATCAGACAGCCAATATACTAAAACTGTGGCTGCCCATTAGATGCGCTGACACCACCATCAACTGGTAGATTTACCCCAGTAATCATAGAGGCATCATTACTGGCTAAAAAGGTAATCGCGGCGGCGATATCTTCAGGAGTCACAAAGCGTTCTAGAGGGCAGCGTGCTAAAAATTTATCGACCTTTTCTTGATCTTCTCGCATGTCTTTGGTCATGTTGGTCTTAGTCGCGGTAGGGTTGACCGCATTGACGCGCACACCATCAGGGCCATGATCCATCGCTAACGTACGTGTCAAGTTGGTGACGCCTGCTTTGGCAGCGTTGTAAGCGGCCATGTTCCAATCACCGCCGATACCTGAGAGCGATGAGACATTGACGATATTGCCTTGTGTCTTGATGAGATGCGGCATTGCAGCCTGACAGACATAAAAAGTACCATTTAAATTGACATCAATAGCTGCGTGCCAATCCTCACTAGATAAGTCCGTTATTTTGCCTTCCATACCTTTGCCCGCATTATTGACGACGATATCGAGCTTTTCAAACCTCTCAATCACTCGTTTTACCATTTCTTGTACTTGGCTTTGTACACTAATATCACAGGTGATGGTCATGTAGTTGTCGGTATGAATCCATGTATGATCTTCTGGAAACTGTTTTGCGGTCTCCTCTAAAGTTTCAGAGGTTCGTCCCACTAGTACCACAGTCGCGCCTTCATTAGCGAAACGCAGAGCAGTGGCGCGTCCCATACCTGAGCCGGCTCCAGTGACAATGACGGTTTTTTCTTTAAAACGCTTCATAATGCTCAATCCTTGTTATTATATAGTGCTTATTAAAATTCGATAAACGTACCTGACATTAATACGTGAGCGCAGCTTATAACTATAAGATCCACGCACAAGCATTGCTGCTTTGATATCATCATAACAAGTCATTACGTTGAAAGCGACTGCGTCTGATAGTGCTTATGTAGCGTAATTTTACATTCGTAAAAATGTTGAAATGCTGATGACTATGTTTATAAATATGCGTTTATAAATATGCCACCATTTTAATCAGCCAAAATGTCATTCATCACATATCATAAGATTATAAAGGGCTAGAATCTGTGTCTCATTCGTCTACTATAATATCCGATGGGGGCTACCTTGCTAGTGAGCTGGCCTGTTACTTACAGACAGCAGCGGTAGACATCGCTCTGGCTGGTATGCAGACTACTGAACAGCAATATGATGCTCGCTATAGCGCACGCTCGTATCATTACCAGCTCTCGTCGGGCAAGCTGCAACTGCTGGCACTGACATTATACTTGCCAATGAGTACAAGCTCAGCTGATATTGAGCGAGCACGTATGACTGCTATAAAAGCTGCGCTGGCATGGCATAAATCTTCATTGTCTCAAAATGAACATGTTGCACAGACTCATGATATTTTGGTTTTCGATATTCAGCTGACTGATAATGTAGTAGATGGTCATAAGAAAAATACTGATAGTCAGGACAGCAAGCAATTAAATCACTTGCAACATGCTTTTGGTGCTCGTTATTTTTTGGAGGATTTGGTTGTAGACATGAGTGAGGGCGGGCAGCAATTGCAAGTCTTCAGCTGGCATGACTGGCACTCAATACTGGTTGCGGTACAGACACCCTGTGAGTTATGGCGGTTTTTGAATTATCACTTAGGGCAACTACAATATTCGGCTATCAGCCATATCCCAAATTTTGTATCAGAAGAAGTGCTAGTCGCTGAATTTTTGCAAAGCGCCTCTTTATTCACACCTGCGAACACAGTAGACAATGCGCTTATCAAGTACGACATTCAGGACAAACCTAATCCAGCGTTGGTGGCCATGGCGCTTGCATATAAGAATCAGAGCACGACTGCGCAGATGTACCAACAGCATATGCAGCAGGCAGCCACGCTATGGTCACAGCTCAGTACACAAATGATAGCAGCATATGCTGATAAGCAGACATCTAGTAATGACCAAGAATCATCAACTGAGCCGTTGGGGTTTCGTTGGCAGCAGCAACTATTAGATGAGTCTTTATTTTCGCGTCATGAGCTGCTCCGTACGCTATATAGACATCCTAAGCAAAGTAAGACGCTGCAACAAGATGGTTATATCGTACATCAGCATTCCTACGAAACCTTGGGGCGGCATTATGTACTGATATTCTATGGACAAGACGCTCAAGCAAAGAATAGCAAAAATGTTATTCAACCGAATCTAGCAAAAATTGCACAGGATGTTGCGACTCGATTGCCAATAGCAGAGCTGCATCATATCGTTGTACTCGGTATCGACTTTATTACTGAGGCAAATGAAACGTTCATCGATATTGATGTATGGATTCAGTCAGTGGGCGCGATGACGCAAAGAGAGCGACAGCTAACCAAGCAAATACAACAATTAAAGAGCAAAAAGTCGCATCAAAATACGCAAGAGGCAAAGAAGCAAACCGCTCAAAACTCTGAGAGTCATCCTCAATCTGACAAGTTGCCTCAAGTACGTCTAAGCCTTTCTATACCGGCGCGAAAGAAATAATGAGCACGTAACATATTTTGAAAATCGAGCTGAGTATTCTGCTAGAAGCTGCTGTAAGTCTAACTTATATTGACACTCACAAAAAAAGACAGCCTAGGCTGTCTTTTTCTTATCTAAGAGTAGGTAATTATTGATACTTATTTATTGATGTCATCGTTAAGATCATTACCAGGAAGGATTTGCTCACTGTTATAGATATCATTGGTATCAGTATCTACGCGAGGAGTGTCAATCACATCAGTGCGCAAATCAGTCGTTGACGTGCTAGCAGCTGAAGGTGTGTTGTCACGAACTGAATCAGCAACTTTTTCTTGCGTTGATGAGCTTGGCTGCAGCGTAGATTTTGCCTTTGCTTCGTCGCGCTCACGATCCATTTTATCTTGCATTTTACGTAGGAAACGTGCGGCTGCTTCTTGACCACCAAGACCAAATGATAGGGCAAAGGCGACGGCGACGGCACCTAGCGTTAGGCCAAATGCTAGATTCACGATTGAATCTGCAATACCCATTGCTTTTAGACCCATAGCAAGTACAAGGCCCATAATCAATACACGGACAATGTTTGCTAAGAATTGTGAACCTTGTTCAGAACGCTCAACAACACCTGCAATAATATTGGCAAGCCAAAATCCGATGAACAGGATAATCGCACCTAAGATGATGTTAGCGCCAAATGCGATAAACATCGTAATAATAGCTGAGATAGGCTCGAAACCTAGTAAATCAGCAGCTGCGATAGCAGCAAATAGCATAGCAAAGAAGATAATCGCATAAGCAACTAAGTCAGAGATTCTCTTGTCACCCATAGTCTCTTGCAAGCCAACTTTGGCAGGCATTTGATTGATTTGAGTGTTTTCAAGCAATCCTTTGACGATATTTGCAACCATACGTACAACATAAAAAGTCACAAACAAGATAGCCACTGCCATGAAGATGTTAGGCAAGGCTTCCATGATTTTATTCAACATATTGGTCGCAGGGCGAGCAATAACGTCGATTTTTAATGCGTTCAAAGCAGCAATAATCGTTGGGATAATAACCACTAAAAATGCTAGCGAACCTGCAATATTAGGTAGGCTGTTTTGTTCACTTAAGCCAGCTTTCATCGCTAACTCTTGAACATTAAAAGTAGAAACAAGGTTGGTCACAATGCCGCGTACGACTTTGGCAATGATATAACCAACAACAAAAACCACACCAGCGATTAGGATGTTAGGGATAAAGCTGAAGATTTTGTCGACCATATTAGTCAATGGTGCAAACAAACCATCAAGCTCTAGCTGACCGAGGACCATGGTCAAAACAACCAATAAGATGAACCAGTAAACCATATCAGCGATGGTGCTGCTCATCGGTTTTACGCCTGCTTGTGTGCTTAGACGCTCGTCCATTGTCGTTTTAGAAAGTGCCGCATTGATTGTAGTGCGTGCGACAGTGGCGATAACCCAACCAATTACACCAAGCGCGATCGCACCGATGAGGTTAGGGATAAATGCCAATACTTGATTAACCATATTTGCAAATGGTGCCGAGATTGAGTTTAAGTTTAGTTGGCTAAGCGCCCCTGAAATAGCAATGATAAAGATAAACCAAAAAACAATCTTGGAGATAATTCCCTCAAGATCGTAAGTTTTACCGGTTGAAGAGTTCATGCGTTGATTAAGATTGACTTTAGAGAGCACACCGCGGACAAGTGCTGCGATACCAAGTGCGACTAGCCAACCAATGATAAATATCAAGATAGCGCCAATGATAGAACCGATAGGCCCACCAAGATAACCGTTAAAAGATGTATACATTGGGTTCATCTTATCCTCCTTGAATCATCCTATAGGTAACACTCAAAAGTATTGTGATTACAATCACTGTTGAATGAGACAAATATACAGATGGTTTATTATAAATAGTGTCTTTAAATTATAGTGTCTTTAAATTGAGTTATGGGAAGATATTATCATTTTCGAATAAAGGTAATTATCAAAAGTATCAGGCTGGTTTTTAGTTATCGCTTTGCTACTGACACTCATATATCAATGATAAATACCAACATTCGATTACTTATCTCCTTACCCAATCTAGCTTAGCCTATGTATTGATGGATTTAAAGATAGAAAGCTTTACCTGCCACTATATTTGTGTGATAACTTGTTATTATAATAGGAAATATTAACACAGACTGTACATTCGCCCGATAATTTCATGTAAAGCGTGGTTCCCAAAACTAAGATTTGTTATTATAGAGCAATGTGACATCTCGCCACTATTCTTACAATCAGAGAGTAATCTATGAAAAAAATCACTACTTTAAGCATTAGTGCCCTTGCTAGTGCTATGTTGTTAATGACAGGCTGTAGCACCAATAACGGCAGTCAAGAAACAGCTGCTCAAAGCGTTTCTATCACAGAGCAAAGCTCAGCAAGTGAAAAAGTGGGCTATAGCTTAGGATTCATGATGGCAGAAGGCAATAAAGAAGCTGTCAAAGATTTGAACCTGGATACTTTTGAAAAAGGTTTCCGTGATGGTTACGAAGGCAATGATTCAGCATTGACCCAAGAGCAAATGCAAGAAGTATTGATGACGTATCAAAAAGAGCAAGAAGAGCAGTTCGCAAAAGACATGCAAACCAAAGCAACAGAAAATAAAACTGCTGGCACAGCATTCTTAGCAGAAAATGCGAAAAAAGAAGGCGTGAAGCAAACGGATTCTGGCCTGCAATATAAAGTATTAAAAGAAGGTACAGGTAAATCGCCAAAAGCAACTGACGTGGTGGAAGTGAACTACGAAGGTAAATTGATCGATGGTACTGTATTTGACAGCTCATATGAGCGTGGTGAGCCAATTGAGTTCCCACTAAACCAAGTAATCGCTGGCTGGACGGAAGGTCTACAGTTGATGAAAGAGGGCGGCAAGTACGAGTTCTATATCCCATCAGACATCGCCTATGGCGAAGCGGGTAACGCTGGTATCGAGCCAAATAGCACGCTTATCTTTACGGTTGAGCTATTAAAAGTAAAGTAATGCGCGGCTGAAGCATTCATCTATAAAAAAAGCCTTCATAATGATTATGAAGGCTTTTTTATGCGCAGAGGTTTTATATCAGTTTGTCTATAAATTATAGGTTTTTTTGAAAGACTTTAGAGTTGCGACCATTGTGGTACTTCTCCAGACGTGCTGCTGGTAAGGCACTTGCCTCAACTTCCGCAAAGCCTTGCTCAACGAACCAATGGGCAGTACGCGTGGTCAGTACAAACAGTTTATGTAGACCATGACTGCGTGCTTGCTGCTCTAAGAATGCCAGCAAATCAGCACCGCGGCTACCATTGCGATATTCAGGACGTACGGCAACACAAGCGACTTCTGCGGACTCTGCGTCTAGCGTATGCAAGGCTGCACAACCCAAAATCATACCATCACGTTCGATGACGCTATAGTTGTCGATTTCTTGCTCTAAGCGTTCACGTGAGCGGCTGACTAAGATACCTTGCTCTTCTAGAGGGGATAACAGCTCGATAAGGCCAACGACGTCATCGATATTGGCACGGCGAATTTCTTCGTAAGGATCATGGCTAATTAGCGTACCAGAACCGTCACGAGTGAATAATTCTTCTAATAGTGCACCGTTTTTGGCATAGGAGATGATATGCGTGCGATGGACACCTTGACGGCAAGCCAAGCTTGCGCAGTTCAAGAAATAATTGATTTCACAGTTCAAATCACGGTCACGTAAGAAGCGATCCACTTCGTTAGGAATCATCTCATGTAGCAAACGATCACCATCATTGATACCTGCTTCTTCGCCCAAAAATATCAGCTTATCAGCACCCAGCTCTACTGCGGCGCTAAGTGCAACGTCTTCAGCGAGCAAATTAAATACTTCACCCGTCGCAGAATAGCCCATAGAGCCCAAAATCACGATATGGTCATGCAGTAGATTGTTTTTGATGGCTTCAACGTCAATAGAGCGCACTTCACCCGTCATTTGATAATCAATGCCTTCACGAATGCCATAAGGGCGCGCCGTGACAAAATTACCTGAGATGGCGTCAATACGTGAGCCGTACATCGGTGAATTGGCCAGTCCCATCGACAGCTGTGCTTCGATCTGTAAGCGAATCGCGCCAACCGCTTGTAGGATAGCGGGCATTGCAGCACGCGGCGTGATACGAATGTCTTGATGCAGCGGAGATTCAATATTATCGTCTTTTAGGTTTTTTTCGATCTGCGGTCGCGCCCCGTGTACCAGTACCAGCTTGATACCCAAACTATGGAGCAAGGCAAAGTCATGAATCAGCGTGCTGAAGTTAGGATGATTGACCGCTTCACCGCCAAACATAATCACGAAAGTCTTACCGCGATGCGTATTAATGTATGGGGCAGAGTTACGGAACCAATGGACGTATTCAGGGTTAATCTGTGGCATGGAACTAGTAGTCATAATGGGAGCAGTAGTCGTTAGAATAAGAAAAAGGGCGTAGCAAAAAAATGCCTAACGCTAAAGATTTACCATAGCAAAAAACGCGGTTATGAGCTATCTTTTATTTCAGCTGTGTTGAGGTCTTTTTATTGCCCATCGGTGATATACACAACCTCAACACGGGGTTAATGTACCTACAAATGCTTTTTGCTATGCTAAGCGCTATTGCTTTACTGTCAATGAACGAAGATAATCAATAAAAATAATGAATCTGATTCTTTTAATTATTGACTATGTGTTAAGAAAACTCAGTTTTTGCCATCTGTGCTTTACCGATATATCAATCAGGGATAATGAGAACTATGAAAAAAAGTAACCAATTTGCTAGCCCATTTAGTGCTTGGAGCGGTCATCGCTTATTTCACGTTGTTGCCGGTACGCTCATCGGTGCGATGGTAGTCACGCAGGCATCTGCCATGCTGCCAACACCAGAGCAAGCAGTTGATAGCTCAATGGCAGTTCAAGCCAATACAAATGCGAGCAGCAACTCAAGTGCTCAAGCGGTTAATAGTAAAATTACCGCGTCGTTGGTCAGTGTTGATGCCAATGGTCAAGAAGTACTCGTCCCTGTCGATACAAATACTCGTTTGCAATCAGGTAACGTATTGGAGTATCAAGGCTACTTTACCAACACCAATGCCGATCGCGTCCGTAAGATGACGGTCACCATGAGTATTCCGGATCAAGTAGAATTGCTTGGTACAGTGGCACCTGAGTTCCCATATGGGAGTGTCGATGGCAACAACTTCGCCCGTATGCCACTACGTACCAAGGTAGACAATCAACTACAAGATGTGGCACTAAAATACTATAAAGCGGTTCGTTGGGATCTTGAAGGTGTTGGTTTGAACGACACCGTTGCAGTGAAATATCGCGCGCGCGTAAAGTAACGCTAAGACTTTCATAGTAAAAAATTCGTCAGATAATGATGTTTATTATTGATAAAGCACCACCGTTTATAACGGTGGTGCTTTTTTATGCATTGGATCTAATGTCGCTTAACTCTTGTGATGAGTACGCAATAGAGTTAATCAAAGCGTCGCATATTTGCTAGAAGATTTCTCTCGAATCAGCTGTTTGATGGCGTTGATTTGTGGCGTTGTGGCTTGTGCACCTGCTTCTATCAGCGTACGACGCTGCCTGGTATCTATTGAGCTATTACGACCGACATTAGGCGTAATGACAATGTCCGCGCGATCTCGTTCGCGGCTTATTGATGGGGAGCGATTGGTAGGGGATACGATATTGGTTTCGAGAAAGCCCCAAAAGTCGCTTAATGAGCTGATGGTTATTGCTCTATTATCAATAGGGCCATTGACTTGAGCGGCAGTCACATCAACAGCAATAACAATATCAGCGCCCAAGTCGCGTGCGCTGTCAACGGGTACGAGGCTGACCACGCCACCGTCAATATATTTTTTGCCGACTTTTTCTGGAATACGCGGGGCAATAAAAATATTGGGCACGCTACAGGATGCTTGGACAGCAAGCCCTGCGTTACCTGTGGTAAAGACGGCTTTTTTTAGGGTGTTTTTTTCTGCTGCAACGGCGGCAAAGGTAATTGGAAAGTCTTCTATGACTTGTCCGCGAACTTTTTCATTCACAAAGTTTTTGAGTTTGATGCCTTCGACAAAGCCTTGATTGGATAAGGTAAAGTCTGTCAACTGGCTATCGGTGGTGGTCAGTGCCAACTGCTCAAGCTGTAACGGCGCGTATCCACTGGCATACAGGCTACCGATTAAACTGCCGACACTCGTGCCGACGATCAGGGTAGGTTTGATGCCATTCTCTTCCAATGCCTTTATCACACCCACGTGGGCAAACCCTTTGGCACCGCCGCCACCCAAGACCAATGCGACGCTAGGTAACTTCACGATAGGCTCTGGCGTTTTAGGTGTTTGAGCAGTGGGTGTTAGGGTGCTGCAAGCACTGACGCATAACCCAACTATGGCAAGCATGCTAAGACGTAATATACTTAAACCTTGATGAGACGGTCGATATAGAGCAGAGTCTGACATAAAAAACACCTTATAAAATGACCGTAGTTTATAAAAACCATGATGCAGAAAAACCATGTTGTAGAAAATAAGACAGCTACTATTTATATAATAGATGTAAACAAGTTGTCTTAAAGGGTTTTGCAGTCATGACGGAATAGCTTAGCATAAGTCATTGACTGTTCAGCTATAATGAGATGAATCGATGTTTATATTTTGCTGTTTTTACGGGTCATTTTATGACAATCTTTCTTAGGTGAGTTATATTTAAAACAGCCGATGACATAGATAAAAATAATAAATAACCTTGTTAGGATCTTTGATGCCAGTATCGATGAATGTTTCTTCAGCCAATTCAGCAGACCATATAAGGCCTGACTTGCCACTCTCGGCGTTAGATATGCCAGTGACAGCGTTGGCAGGTGTTGGGACAAAGGTAGCGGAGCAATTGGCACAATTGAATATTAAGCGGATATTTGATTTGCTACTGCATTTGCCGCGTGATTATGAAGATCGCAGTCGACTGGTATCAATCGCAGAAGTGGCTCACGGACAGTCGGCTATGATTACCGGACGTGTGGTCCATGTCGATACTAAACGTAGCGGCATGACCGTAACTGTGAACGATGATACGGGCACCATAGCTTTGCGGTTTTTTAAAGTCTATCGCGGCCTTGCGCAGACCATGAATGTGGGGACGCGATTACAGCTGTTTGGTGAAGTCAAAGTCAGTCGTTACGGCAAACAAATACACCATCCTGAATATCAAGTTATCACAGATAATATAGCTACGACTGATACGGGTCTACAGCCCATTTATCCGAGTGTGAAAGGCTTGCACCAAAATAAACTACGCACTTTGATCAAGCTGGCCCTGCAAACGGTTCGTAGTCAGGGTCTACCGATGACGTTGTTTACGAAGGAGGATTTTGCCGTCGTGGCTGACTTACCATTAGTACCTTTTGAGCCAGCCAAATCTTTACTGCTAGAGACAGAGTTTCCAGAAGATATTTTTTCGACATTGGCGCGAAGTGTGCCTGATCATGTGATTGGCAATAGTGTGAATAGGCCTACTGCGTCCGTTTACAACGTCAATAATGATAGCCATAGCGCAGCTGCTCGCATCGCTCATAGCAATGTTTATAACTTAACGATATTTGAAGCGCTAGTACTGCTACATACACCGCCCACCTACACCAACGCAAGCCAGCAATACAAACTGTTGACCCAACTGACTGCGCGTACTCACGCTGCCTGTCAGCGCTTGATTATCGAAGAGTTGACCGCCCATCAGCTTAGCCTGTTGTACCGTCGTCAGCAGCTGCATCAGCACAAAGCACCCAAATGTACAACCCACAGTCCGCTAGCTGATAAGCTGTTTGGTGCATTGCCGTTTGATCTAACAGGTGCACAAAAACGAGTGATGAAAGACATCACGCCTGATATGGCAACCTCTATCCCAATGCTACGACTGGTACAAGGCGATGTGGGCGCTGGCAAGACTTTGGTTGCAGCAGGAGCGGCGGGTTATGCGCTTGATAGTGGTTGGCAGGTGGCAGTCATGGCGCCGACTGAGATTTTAGCAGAGCAGCACCTCGTGAACTTTAAGCAATGGTTTGAGCCGCTAGGTATCGGTGTTGGTTGGCTCGCGGGTAAGCAAACTGCCAAACAGCGCCGCGAGGCCTTAGAAGCGGTTGCGGAAAACACGGTACAAATTGTCGTTGGTACGCATGCCTTGTTTCAAGAGCAAGTACAGTTTGCCAAGCTAGGGCTCGTGATCATTGATGAGCAGCATCGATTTGGTGTTGAGCAGCGTATGGCATTGACCAATAAAGGCGTTGCCAATAGCACACCGCATCAGCTAATCATGACCGCTACCCCGATTCCACGAACGCTTGCCATGAGCGTTTATGGCGATATGGATACCTCTATCATTGATGAGCTGCCGCCAGGACGTACCCCCATTACCACGGTGACCATCGATCGTAATCGCCGCGATGAGGTGATCGAACGCATTGCCGTGAATTGCGAAGCGGGCAGGCAAGCATATTGGGTGTGCTCCTTAGTCGAGGCGTCTAGTGTGCTCGATGCACAAGCAGCTGAAGCCACGTATGAAGATTTAAATGAGCGCTTAGACATTCGCATTGGTTTAGTACACGGCAAAATGAAATCTGCGGATAAACAAGCCATCATGCAGGCGTTCAAGGCGGGTGATTTGGATTTGTTAATTGCCACAACCGTGATTGAGGTGGGGGTTGATGTGCCCAATGCATCACTCATGGTGATCGAAAATGCGGAGCGTCTAGGGCTTTCACAATTGCATCAGCTTCGCGGGCGCGTTGGGCGCGGCTCAACCAAGAGCTTTTGTGTGTTGTTATACCAAAAACCATTATCAGAAACAGGCACGGAGCGTTTGAACGTGCTACGTGATAGCACTGATGGTTTTGTTATCGCTCAAAAAGACTTAGAGCTGCGCGGACCGGGTGAACTGCTCGGTAAACGCCAGACAGGCAATGTTGGCTATTATTTGGCCGATCTTATCCGTGATGAGCAGTTATTTGCGATTGCGCAGCGTTTGGCCAAGCACTTGATTGCAGACCCTACCAGAAAAGCGGATGTCAGCCAATTGATTCATCGCTGGATGCCTGAGGCGAGTCGTTATACCAATGCTTAAAAGGGCTATTATTATATACCGTTTGGATATCTAAAACGTTTGACTCAATCAATTGATTGATTAATAATGACCCATGACAAAATTATCTGAAATTGACTTTGAAACCGCGCTTGATCGAGTCGAATCTGAACCTAGTAGTAGCGCCGCCTCCATTTTACGATGCGCCGAAGCGCTGTTTTCGGCTAAAGGCTTTAAAGCGGTTACTACTCGAGATATTGCCAAGGCTTCTGGCAAGAATATTTCCACCATTCACTTTCACTGGCAAAGCAAACGGTCGCTGTATGAAGCGGTATGTAGAATGCATGCTCGTCAGCTGTTGGCTTTTGTGTCTCAAACAGAAGCCGCGATTGCAGATAGTACACTTGAGCCCGCCCAAGCGTTAGAGCAGTGGATCGATAAAACTTTGGATTTACTGATTGAGAATCCAGCGATTGCTAAGCTAGCGTCACAGAATATCTCAGTACAAAATAACCCAGAAATGGTGACTTTGTTTGAACATGACATTCAAGTATTGGCGCGGTTTCAAGGCTATCTGTCTACATTTCTTGGTCCAACTGACGATCATACTAAGCCATTGCGCCTGTTCACCTTGCTTTATTTTACCATCGGTATGTTTACAGACTCGTCACTACAACAAGCCACGCTTGGCGGGTCGGTTTATGAGCAACCAGAGTTACAACAACAGCTTAAATCGTTTGCAAAAAATCTCGCAATGAGCTTGCTACAAAGAAATAGCGCACTAACCACTAATTCATAAGCTGTTCTGACTAGTGGCTGTCCAGTAATTGTTTTTGAGTAATGGTTTAAGTGAGCGTTTAAGCGCTGCTTTTATTATTATCCGTATTTATAGAGACCGACTATGAGTGACTTTAAAGACCCTGATAATAAGCAAGAACCGACTAGCGGACAGCAAACCAATATTGAGACACCTCAACACGCTGAGCTACCCCCGTATCGTCAAGCTGAGGCTACCTCTACCAATAAATCTGCAAAACTACCCCCGTGGCTCATACCTGCATTGATTGCGGTGCTGGTGATTGGGTTTGTGCTAGGTAAGTATTGGGGCGGTAGTGCAGACGAGTTACGAGAGGAGCCAGTCGCCTCTAGTGGTGTGGCAGGTGGCAATGAAGCTGATAGCACTGCGAGTATGGAGCAGTCTGTTTTGTCAGTAGAAACCGTTAGCCCAAGCCAAGATGATATCGGTCGCACACTTAGCGCTGATGGCACCATCAACGCCAAAGATATCGCTAGTGTCAGTGCAAAAGTCAGTGGTGTGGCCATCGAGCGTGTATTGGTCGAAGAGGGCGACCGCGTGAGAGCGGGGCAAGTGCTCGCAATGTTTGATACCGATGCGATGGAGCAGCAAGTGCTGCAAGCTGAGGCAGATGTGGCAGAGGCAGAAGCCACACTTGCCAACGCCAGCGCCGATGCGGCCCGCGTATTGCCACTCATCGATATTGACGCCATTAGTAAACAAGAAGCCGATCGCTACCGTACTTCTGAGGTACGTGCCCGCGCAGCTTTGCAAGCATCCAAAGCCCGTTTAAGCAATCAGCGTTTGACCCTTGATAATGCCACAGTAGTTGCGCCAGTCAGCGGCGTCATCAGTGATAAAATGGTGGAGGTCGGCATGGTCGTCGGCATGGTCGCAGGCGGTGAACCGCTATTTACCATCATAAAAGGCGGGGAATTAGAATGGCGCGCAGATATCGATCCAAAGCTTGTCGGCGATATCAATATTGGTACACCTGTACGAGTCGCTCTACCCGGTGATGATAGTGTGATGGGACAGGTGAACCGTATCGCACCGACGGCAGATAATAATCGCCAAATCACGATTTATGCGAGCCTCGCGGCTAATTCAAAAATTCGCGCTGGCATGTATCAGACAGGCGAGTTCCTACTCGGTAGTGCCAGCACTCAGACGATTCCTAATAGCGCTATTGTCAGTAACGATGGTTATGACTATGTGATGCTAGTGACTGATCTGACCACGACAGATGGTCAATCAATGGGCCGCATCAAGCAGCAGCGCGTGACTTTGGGTGAAAGGTTGGGTGAAAACGTTACCGTACTAGAGCCATTGCCGAGTGACAGTCATATTGTGAAGCAAGGCGGCAGTTTCTTAAACGATGGCGACTTGGTGCGCATCGTCGATGGTCTGAATCAATCCAATAATAACGCTGATACAGCTTCGCAGGCGCGCTCATGAGCCTAAATGTATCTGCTTACTCGATTAGAAATCCGTTGGTTGCTATTTTGCTGTTTGTACTGCTGACGTTGGGCGGTATCTATGGCTTTATGCAAATGAAGGTGCAGCAGTTCCCTGACATTGATTTGCCTGCCGTGGTGGTGACCGTCACCCTGCCTGGCGCGGCACCTACCCAGCTCGAAAACGACATTGCCAAAAAAGTCGAAAATAAGCTGACCAGTATCGAAGGTGTCAAGCATATTCGCACCACCCTACAAACCGGCGCTGCCACCATGGTCACTGAGTTTGTCCTAGAAAAAGACATCCAAGAAGCGGTTGATGATGTGCGCTCAGCCGTTGGTGAGGTGCGAGGGGATCTGCCAGCCGCGGCCAATGATCCGATTATCACTAAGGTCTCAACCGCAGGGTTTCCGGTGGTGACTTATTCTGTCGCCGCAGAAAACATGAATGTGGCAGATCTGTCTTGGTTCGTTGATGATACAGTCACCAAGCAGCTCTCTGATATCCCTGGTGTCAGTACCGTTAGCCGTATCGGTGGCCTGCAGCGTGAGATCACCGTAGCAGCGGACCCGATTGCGCTCAGTGGTTTAAAGTTTCCTATCTCTCAGCTATCGCAGCAAATCGCTGGGATTCAGCAGGACAGCTCAGGCGGTGAAGCCGAGGTCGGTAAAACCACGCAGACCATCCGTGTCCTTGGCGCCGTTGAGCGAGCGAATGAGCTTAACGATGTACAAGTCGCAGTTCCCACTGGCGGGACGCAAGCGCTCGGACGGATGGCACAAATCACTGATGGCGACGATGACCCAAGCTCTATTGCTAAGCTTGACGGTAAAACAGTAGTGGCATTTAATATCACTCGCTCGCGCGGTGCCAGTGAGGTCGATGTCATGGCGCTGGTTGATGATGAGCTTGCCAAGCTGACCGCTGATACTGGCAATATTAGTATCGAAAAAGTCTATGATCGAGCGACACCCATTGCTGAGGATTATGAAGCCTCTCTACGGATGTTGATCGAAGGTGGCATTTTAGCGGTCGTCGTCGTATTTTTATTCCTGCGTAATATCCGTGCGACCATTGTCGCCGCTGTTGCTTTACCTTTATCGGTGATTCCTACCTTTTTGGGCATGTATCTCTTTGGCTTTAGTCTCAATATTATCTCCTTACTGGCCTTATCACTCGTCATTGGCGTACTGGTCGATGATGCGATCGTTGAGGTCGAAAACATCATACGACATTTGCGTATGGGTAAAACCCCTTATGAAGCGGCGATGGAGGCGGCTGATGAGATTGGTCTGGCAGTGGTTGCTACGACCTTTACTTTGATTGCTGTGTTTTTGCCGACGGCCTTTATGGGCGGTATTGTTGGGCAGTTCTTCCGTCAGTTTGGCTGGACAGCGGCTTTATCGATATTTGCGTCCTTGATGGTAGCGCGACTGATCACGCCGATGATGGCAGCTTACGTACTGCGACCAGAAAAAAATCGCGTGGAAAAACAAAGCGCGCTGATGGATTGGTATCTTAAGATTGTTTCGTGGACATTGCGTCACCGCTGGCTGACCATGGGGGTAACGCTGGTATTGTTTGTGGCCTCATTAGGGCTGGTGAAACTGCTGCCAACTTCCTTCATCCCTGATAACGATATCGATCAGACACGCGTGGCAATTGAGCTGACGCCCGATGTGACATTAGCAGATACAGAGCGGGTGGCAGCGCTTGCTAGTGCTCGTATTTTGGCCATGCCTGAAGTGACGAATATTTTTACCTCAGTAGGAGAGGCGCAGGCGTCGATGGGTGCGTCGGACGGTGGTGGCGGTAAAGCTGAAAACATCGCGGGCTTAGATATCGTACTGGCCCCACGTGCAGAACGAGGCACCAAGCAAGAGATCGAACGTAAAATTAGCCAGCTTATGACCGAAGTACCCGGTGCTCGCTTTACCGTTGGACTATCGAGCGGCGGGGAGAGTGGTTATAACTTTTCATTAACCAGCACCAACCCGCAATTGCTCGAGCAGACTGCACAAAAAATCATGACTGAGATACGAGGTTTGCCAAGTGCAGGCGCGGTGACCAGCGATCGCAGTTTGCCGCGTCAAGAGCTGACGGTAACGCCTGATAGACTAGCGATGGCTGACAAAGGGGTGACGACGCAAGACATTGCGACCACGTTACGTGTGGCGACTGTTGGCGACTATGAGCAGCGCTTGTCTAAGCTCAATCTTGATACGCGTCAGATTCCTATCGTGGTGCGTCTACCCGATGTTGCCAAGCAAAACGTCAGTCAGTTAGAAGGCTTATATGTGCCGAGTACCATGCCTGCAGGGCAAGGGGTACGGGTGGGCGAAGTCGCAGCGCTCGATTTTGGGACAGGGCCTGCGCAGATCAGCAGGCTGGATCGGGAGCGTGCGATTAGTATTACTGTGCAACCAGCGGATGGCGAGCTAGGTGATCTAGTACAAGCGGTCAAATCCGTGCCAACGATGCAGCAATTACCGCCTTCGATTACCATCATTGATCAAGGTCAAGCCGAAAATATGGCGGAACTGTTTAGTGGGTTTATCATTGCGATGTCGGTGGGTGTGGTCTGTATCTTAGGCGTGCTGATATTGCTGTTTGGCCGTTTATTGCAGCCATTTACCATTTTGATGGCACTGCCGTTATCGATAGGCGGCGCGTTTGTGGGTTTGGTCATTACCAATAGTAGTCTGTCGATGCCGTCGATGATTGGTTTTATTATGCTCATGGGTATCGCAACCAAAAACTCAATCCTACTCGTCGATTACGCGCTGATTGCTCAGCGCCGCGGGCTGGCGCGTTTTGAGGCCATTATGGATGCCTGTCGCAAACGTGCGCGGCCTATCATCATGACCACCATTGCGATGGGTGCAGGCATGTTACCCCTGGTCTTTGGTTGGGGTGATGCTGATCCTACGTTTAGGCGACCGATGGCGGCCGCCGTATTGGGCGGTCTGGTCACCTCAACGCTCCTCAGTCTGGTAGTCATCCCAGTGGTTTATACGTTGATGGACGATGTGTCAGGATGGTTTGCCAAATGGCTGGTGCCACATGGGAAGAAGAGAAGCCCACATATTTAACATACTGCAATACACAGTCATCATGATGATCATGCACCCCATACGTGACTACCGCGTATGGGGTTATTTGATACTTCTCACAACCAAACTATCATAGAACCCATATGCCTTTTTACCTATCGTTTAATTGTCTGATATATCAATACGTTATAGTAACGCCATTATCAAACCGTATTCTATGATTTGTCATTAGGAGGCACTCATGAAGCTAACCGCCATCATTTTCAGTATGGTCGCCGCCTTATCACTAACCAGTTGTGCAACGCGGCAGGCAGCCAGTACCGACTGGACCCCATATCTCAAATCCATGCAAAAAGGCCGTGATTATCCTAACCCGACAACCAGCAGCTTGCCCATAACGTATCAGCAGTCCATTATTGATACCGATACACGTATCAAACCTTACAATTCGTCTGATGAGGAGCAACTGGAGCATTTGGACGAAACCATCACCACTTACATCCTAAATAACGCGACCGCCTTTGGTAAACAGCTCTCAAAAATTGAATATCTCAGCGGTTTTGAATGGTCGCATTTGAAGCTGTATTTTGCCAATAACCCACAGTCGCTACGCAGTGAATTCACGCTGCCTGTTGATAAACATGATATTAACACCGTAACCAAAAACGACAGTAGTGGCTATCAAGTGACGGGCGAGGGCTACAAACATTTAACCTTTGATAAAAAAGACAACAGCATTACCTGTGGGTTTGGGGTGTAGCGAAGAGCAAGGTTTTTAGTGACCGATATATTTGAGCGTTTTCATACGTAAAGACTTAAGCCTCAAGATAGCAGTGCTGTTATCTTGGGGTTTCTTATATATAGAGATGTACTTTATTCAAAAAAACAAGCAGGTCATTTTCTTAACATGAATAAAATTCATCTTATACTAAGTTTATATCGTTTTTATTCATGTTAAAGATTTGCTTAAATACACCCATACAGACATTCAGTGTTATCTCAATTTGTAGGGTAGGAATCACCATGACTAAGCCTTTTGCATGCTCAATCAAGCACATTCGTTTTGATGAAAACTATCAGCCTGCCAGCAGCACGCGCATGACGACCAACTTTGCCAATCTGGCGCGCGGCGAGCAGCGTGAAGACAATCTGCGTAAAGCGTTGACCATGATTAACAACCGCTTTAACGCGCTGGCACATTGGGATAACCCCAATGCCGATCGTTATTCGGTCGAAGTGGACATCGTGTCTGCCAACATGGATATCGAAGGCAATGGCGATGCGTTCCCTGTGATTGAGATGCTGCAAACCACCATCGTGGACCATAAAGAAAACAAGCGCATCAATGGTATGGTCGGCAACAGCTTTTCTTCTTATGTGCGTGATTATGATTTTAGCGTGGTACTGCTAGAGCACTTTAACAAAAATCCAAATGCCAAAGCGCCTGACGACTTTGGCGACTTACACGGCAAATTGTTTCAATATTTATTGAACTCAGAGGCCTACAAAGCCAACTTTAACAAACAGCCTGTGATTTGCTTGAGTGTCTCAACCAGCAAGACCTATTACCGCACCACCAATGTGCACCCTGTGCTGGGCGTTGAGTATCAGCAAAACGAGTACTCCTTAACCGACGACTATTTTCACAAAATGGGCTTAACCGTGCGCTATTTTAAGCCTGAGGGCAGCGCGGCGCCACTCGCGTTTTATTTTGCGGGCGATTTGACCAGCGACTATACCGACCTTGAGCTGATCAGCGCGATCAGCACCATGGAGACGTTCCAAAAGATTTATCGCCCTGAGATTTATAATGCCAATTCAAGCGCAGGTCAGGTCTATCAGCCAAGCCTAAAATACCAAGACTATTCGCTCACGCAGATTGTCTATGACCGTGAAGAGCGTAGCCAAATGGCGGTCACACAAGGCAAATTTACCGAAACGCATTTTATCAAGCCTTACCAAGATATTCTTGAAGCATGGGCGGCCAATTACGCTGTAAACGAGAACGTCGCTTAAAAAATCCAAATATAAAAGCGCACGCTATAACACCTAAAATAGAGACATCTGAAATAGAGAAGATAATACGACATGACTTTATTATTACCAACATCGACCGCTGGCAGCTTGCCAAAACCCTCTTGGTTGGCAGAACCTGAAAAAATTTGGTCGCCGTGGCAACTTGACGGTGAAGAATTGCTTCAGGCAAAACAGGATGCGCTGCTAGTATCGCTACAAGAGCAAGTGCAAGCAGGCGTCGATATCGTCAGTGACGGTGAGCAGACCCGTCAGCACTTTGTCACTACCTTTATTGAGCACTTAGACGGCGTGGATTTTAACCAGCGCGAAACCGTGCGTATCCGCAATCGATATGATGCCAGCGTACCGTCAGTGGTGGGTGCCGTGAGCCGCCAAAAACCTGTGTTTGTAGAAGATGCCAAGTTTTTACGTAAGCATACTGACAAGCCGATCAAATGGGCATTGCCTGGGCCGATGACCATGATTGATACGCTGTATGACGATCATTATAAAAGTCGCGAAAAACTGGCATGGGAGTTTGCAAAAATTCTCAATCAAGAGGCCCGCGAGTTAGAAGCAGCAGGCGTGGATATCATTCAGTTCGATGAGCCGGCGTTTAATGTATTCTTCGATGATGTCAATGATTGGGGTATCGCTACGTTAGAGCGCGCTATCGAAGGCTTAAAATGCGAAACGGCGGTACATATTTGCTATGGCTACGGCATCAAAGCCAATAACGATTGGAAAAAAACGCTGGGCTCAGAGTGGCGTCAATACGAAAAAGCCTTTCCTAAACTGCAGCAGTCCAATATCGATATCGTCTCATTAGAATGTCAAAACTCGCATGTGCCCATGGATTTGATTGAACTGATTCGCGGTAAAAAGGTCATGGTTGGTGCAATCGATGTCGCCACTGATGATATTGAAACTCCTGAGGAGGTAGCCGATACGCTACGCAAGGCCTTACAGTTTGTCGATGCGGACAAGCTGTATCCCTCGACCAACTGCGGTATGGCGCCGTTGTCTCGTGAGGTGGCACGCGGCAAGCTACATGCGCTGAGCGCTGGTGCGGCAATCGTGCGCCAAGAGCTGAGCGTTTAGCAAAACTTAACAAGTTCTGGCTTGTTTAAGCTTATGAGTGGCCTCAGTTAACAAGGTACTTATAGATTTAACGTTTCTCAGGATTGTAGTAATGATAAAAGATATGATTGAAGCCACTGATTTTAGAGATGCCATGGCGCTATTGCCCACGGCGGTCAATGTGATCACCACTAATGGTCCGTCAGGCACTCATGGGTTTACAGCCTCTGCAGTGTGTAGCGTCAGCGATGACCCACCCACAGTGCTGGTGTGTATGAATCGCGCGGCGCGCTCGCACGTGCATTTTGTGGATAATAAAGTCTTGAGCGTCAATGTGCTTGGTGCCCAGCATGAACACTTATCCAATGCTTTTGCTTCTAAACTAAGCTCAGATGAGCGCTTCGAGCAAGGAGTTTGGACTGAGCTTGTGACAGGCGCGCCTATCCTGAAAGATGCGCTAGTGAGCTTTGATTGTGAGATTGAGCACATTCAAGAAGTGGGTACGCATAGTGTGCTGATGTGCCGAGTGGTCGCTATCAAACCTCCAGAATCCCCAAGCGGGCAAGATGAGAGTTTAGTGTATTTTAACCGTGCTTATCATTACGTCGGTCAAGTTGAGCTTGTATAAGTCATAACTGGCATTAATATAGAGCACTTGCTCAGAAAATAAATCTATATAAGAAGACACTATCCCGTGGAACTACTCATTTTTTTAATCATAGGTGCACTAGCAGGTTTTGCGGCCGGGCTTTTCGGCGTGGGCGGTGGCACCATTATCGTACCGCTGTTATTTATCGTCTTTACCCAAATGGGCTACGATGCCGATACCATTATGCATCTGGCTTTGGGAACGTCGCTTGCGACCATCATCGTCACCTCGATCAGCTCCTTGATGGCGCATAATAAAAAGGGCGGCGTCATGTGGCCGGTCTTTAAAAATCTAGCACCTGGTTTGGCGCTAGGGTGTTTTTTGGGAGCAGGGATAGCAGGGCAAATATCAGGGTTATATCTGCAGCTGATTGTCGGGGTGTTTTTACTGTGGGTCGCTTATAGAATGTTTACCGCTGGTAAAAGACGTACACATATGAGTGATGCGAGTCATACGCCTGTGGTATTACCGTCTAAACCCAAGCAACTTGCGGCAGGTGGTATTATTGGTGTGGCTTCGGCCATTTTTGGTATTGGCGGTGGCAGCTTAACGGTGCCGTATCTCACCCGTTATAATGTGGTCATGCAAAAGGCGGTAGGCACGTCGGCGGCGTGTGGTTTGCCTATTGCCATTGCTGGTGCGCTCGGCTTTATGTTCTTTGGTATGCAGCAGCAAGTTGATGTACCCAATACCATTGGCTTTGTGCATATTTATGCCTTTTTGGGCATTGCGAGTATGAGCTTTTTTACCGCTAAAGTTGGGGCAAAAGTTGCTCATATGCTCTCACCACCCCTGTTAAAGAAGTGCTTTTCGGTATTGTTATTCGTAGTGGGACTTTATTTTCTGTATAAAGGGTTATTTTGAAGATTTGGATTGGTGTGTTTGAAATATGAAGACTAAGAACGATATGATATTGCTTAATATTGAAAATCACGCCTAGTTTAGTAATCTGTTATAAAATGCTACTTTTCTTACTTGCTGTGACTGCGTCTCCAGAGGCTGCGAAAAATAGCGTTTAATCTTGCTATACCATTTTTATAATGGTTTCACTATAACATCCATTATATTCTTAGCGGTTTTCTTTGGTTTAGAAGCTATTAGACTTGAGACTGTCAGGTAAGCTTCATTAACTATAGTTAGCTGAATGTAAAACTGTTATGGATTTAAACGCGCTACTGGTATAAATTTTACTTGCGTGCTGCGTTCCCAGAGGCTGCGCAAAATTCATCCCAGTAGCGCTATGACATTTTTAGAGTGCATTGCTTTTTCGACCTGCCGCGAAAGCCTGTCCGACACTGTCATTGCCAGAGTCGGCGCCATTCGCGCAATGGTCTTGCAGTGGATTACAGCAACGTTTGAGCTGGGGCACAGGGATGGATCCGTCTCGGCCATCCTGGGTCCCGCCGATGAAGCGCAGGCGACCCTGGCGATGCTGGAAGGAGCCCACCTTGCCGCGCGCACCGAAGAAGACCTCGCCGTGTTTGATGCCGCAACGCGACTGCTGCGCGCCCGCTGCCAGTAACGACGGGACAGGAATCGCGCTTTGAGCGAGCGATTAAATTCGTGTTCGCTCACGTGGCGACATTTCCTGTGAGCTTTGGTCGATGTCTACCCGTACATAATCGCTACGCAAATTGACTCATAACGAGCGAAAAGGAGCAAACAGATGATGAGCACCCTGAAAACAGCACTGGCAGCAGCCACGCTGTCACTCACTGTTGCCAGTACGCAGGTACTGGCAGAAACGCAAACCAGAACCATTGAGTATCAAGTCGGCGACGAGACCTTCACCGGCTACATGGCCTGGGATGATGAATTCGGGCAGAAGCGGCCGGGGATTCTGGTTGTCCATGAATGGTGGGGGCATAATGAATTCGCGCGGAATCAGGCAGAGCGACTCGCATCCGCCGGCTATACAGCGTTTGCGCTGGATATGTATGGCTCGGGCAAACAAGCCGACCACCCTGATACTGCCCAGAAATTCATGCAGGAAGCCACCAGTGACATGGACCAGGTTAAGGCACGCTTCATGAAGGCAATGGACATCCTGAAGAACCACGAAAGTGTTGATGCGTCCCGAATTGCGGCACAAGGTTACTGCTTTGGAGGTGCCGTTGTTCTCAACATGGCGCGCATGGGTGTTGATCTGGACGGCGTTGTCAGCTTCCACGGTGCGCTCGGCAGCCCCCTCCAGGCTGATCCCGGGTCTGTAAAAGCCAGGGTCCAGGTGTATACCGGCGGTGCCGACAAGCTGGTCCCCTCGGATCAGGTGGCGAGCCTGGTCAAAGAGATGCAGGATGCCGAAGTCGATCTGACACTGGTGAACTTCCCCGGAGTGCTGCACTCATTCACCAACCCGGGTGCTGACAAGATCGCCGAAAAGTTTGGTATGCCGGTTGGTTACGACGAAGAGGCTGCCGCCCGCTCCTGGGAGGGCGCTATGCGTTTCTATAAGGCCATCTTCGCCGAGTAACACAAGCGCTTGCAAAAAAAAACCGAAACCGGTAGTATTTACAGTGAATTCTGGAACACCAACCGAAAACCATGAGGAGGTGCAACATGGCAACTGAGAGTTTACCGCGGTTCAATGATGACAATCGTCCAGGCTACAAGTCGCTGGGCAACTCGGGTCTGTTCGTCTCCGAGCTGTGCCTGGGCACCATGACCTTCGGCGGCGATGAGGACATCTGGGGGCTGATCGGCCAGTTGCAGCAGGAACAGGCCGACGAACTGGTGAAGATCGCTCTGGAGGCGGGAATCAACTTTATCGATACCGCCAACATCTATGGCTTCGGGGCCAGCGAGCGCATCGTCGGCCAGTCCCTGAAGAACCTCGGCGTTCGCCGGGAAGATGTCGTGTTGGCCACCAAGGTGCTCGGGCCCATGGGCGAGGGCCCCAATGCCCGTGGTGCTTCCCGTGGCCACATCCTGAGCGAATGCAAGGCGAGCCTGGCGCGATTGCAGACCGACTACATTGATCTGTACCAGATCCATGGCTTTGATCCGGCCACCCCGATCGAAGAAACCCTGGAGGCACTGAACACCCTGGTGCAACAGGGCCATGTGCGTTATGTGGGCTTGTCTAACTGGGCCGCCTGGCAGGTAATGAAGGCCATCGGTATCACCCGGGCCCGCAACCTGTGCCCGGTCACGTCTCTGCAGGCGTACTACACCCTGGTGGGGCGCGACCTGGAACGGGAGGTGATCCCCATGCTGGCGTCGGAAAAGGTCGGGTTGATGGTGTGGAGTCCACTGGCCGGCGGTTACCTGTCCGGCAAATACGAAGGTCCGGACGCATCCGAGGAGAACCGGCGCACTAAGTTCGACTTCCCTCCGGTTAACCGCGAGCGGGGCAAAGAGGTTATCAAGGTCATGCGTGAGGTGGCTGACGGAAAGCAGATTGACGGCGAACCCGTCACCGTGGCCCAGATCGCTCTTGCGTGGCTACTGCACCAGGAACCTGTATCCAGTGTTATTGTTGGTGCCAAGCGACCGGATCAGCTGAAAGCCAATATCCGGGCCGCACAGATCCGATTGTCTGATGACGAGCGTAATGCTCTGGACGAGGTGAGTCGTATCCCGGAGGAGTACCCGGGCTGGATGATGGCAATGATGGCCGGGTACCGAAATCCTTCCGAGTCCTGAATCCGATAGTGACCCACTTAACACTCTTCGCTGCGCCTCGGCGGCGCAGCCGCTCAACTTGAGAAGTGGCCTATGCTGTCAACACGTAAACGTCCGTGACTACTTCAATCTTCTATCTGTAAGCGAAACCAGAGTGCATAAAGCGCCGGAACAAACAACAGCGTGATCAGTGCGTAATACCATGATGCCGATCGCTCAATACCATTCAAGCCGATCACTTTTTTGTCTGTCAGTAGACCTCAGTAAAATCTAACTTGAGTGATCGGCATCAGTCAAGAAATTTAGTTTTTTTCGCATCGACTCGCCTTTTAATTCCAACTTTATCGCCCCGTGCACAAGCCTATCTAGAATCGCATCCGCGTGTGTCGATTCTCCGATCATTTCATACCAATTTTCTATCGGTAATTGACTCGCTATTAAGGTCGATTTTGTATCATATCTTGCATCAATTAATTCCAGTAAATCACTCCGTTGTTGAGCCGTTAATGGCTCTAATCCCCAATCATCTAAGATCAGTAAATTGGCAGAGCTAAGCTTGTTGATCAGTTTTCGATAACTACCATCGGCTTGCGCTAGAAACATCTTTTCTAATAGCTCTTTGAGCCTAAAATAATAAACGCTACTCCCTTGTTGGCAGTGGTTTTGACCAAGCGCGCAAGCGAGGTAAGTTTTGCCACAACCTGTTGCTCCTGTGATCAAGATGTTTTGGTGAAGACGAAGCCATTCACCTTGTGCTAATGAACGGATCTGAGCTTTATCGAGTTGTCGTGCTGCGCCATAGTTGAGTTGGGCAAGTGTGCCGCCAACTCTGAACTTTGCTTGTCGCGTTAGGCGATCTATTTTACGCTGATCACGCTGCGTTATTTCATGTTCAAGCAATAAACTTAGCCGCTCTTCGAAGCTTTGTTCAACGTATAAATTGGGTTGCTCGTATTGCTGCAATAGCGCATCACGTATGCCGCTTAGCTTTAAATTACTTAACTGATTATTAACTTGTTGATTGATATTTTGCATAAGTCTTCCTAAGGTTTGTTAATTTTTATTAATGGTAATAGTGGTTGCCACGGATATTTTTATGATCAATATCTTGTAGTAAATCACCTTGAGCTTGTGGCAAGGGTTGTTTATCCAAGCCTTTTTCTAAGATAGTCTTTACTTGTTTAACGCGAGTAACACCTGTGGTTAATGCGCGATGACAGGCGGCTTCAAGACGTTGATCACTAAACTTTTTACCTAGGCTTAATAACCCCATACAAGCACGGTAGCTTTGCTCTGGATGTTTTTTAGCTTGCATCAATTGCATAACAAACTGCTCAGTTGATGTGCCAAATTTACTCGCCCAGCGTTCGAACCGCTGTGGTGTCCATTGTTGCTGCTTTTGATGAGCGATAGGCATATGCAGATCAAGCGTGGTGTGCGCACCTTCTCGGTATGATCTGGGGTGAACAGCGACTCGTATGCCTTGATGGTAGAGTGTCACCAACTTCCCGGAGGCATGGGCTTCAAGCTTTTGTTTAATTAAGGTATGTGGCACTGAGTAGTAGTGCTTTTCAATTTCCACATGATAATCAATATGCACGCTCACCTGTTTTACTAAGGTATAGCTGTAAGGCTGTGTAGGCAGTGGTTTGAGTGCAGGTCTGTCGATAGCATCAAACTGACTGAGCCGTGAGCCAGGATGCTTTTTCATTTTACGTTGATTTAAATCGACCAGTAATGCTTGTATTTTCAGGTTCAATTGACGCAAGCTAAAGAAGGTTTCATTGCGAAGGCGCGCCATTATCCAACGTTCAACAATTTGCACACCCACTTCAGCCTTAGCCTTATCCTTTGGTTTATAGGGTCTAGCGGGCACAATGACCGTATCGTAATGTGTCGCTAGTTGTTGGTAGGTTGGATTTAAGTCAGGCTCATATCGACACGGTTTGGTGACGGCACTTTTAAGGTTGTCAGGAATTATTAGCTCAGGAACACCGCCAAGAAACTCAAAACAACGGGCGTGACTCATCACCCAATCTTCGAGTTTCTGGCTGTAAGTCGCTTCGGCATAGGTATAATTTGATGCACCCATGACCGCAACGAACACTTGTGCAGTACGACACTCGCCTGTACTTGTATCAACAATACTCATGGTTGGGCCACAGTAATCCACAAACAGTTTTTCACCTGCTTTATGATTTTGTCGCATGGAGGGTTTTTGGCATTTAAGCCATGCCTTATACTGACGGCAGAAGTGAGTGTAACTGTAAAAACCTTCCGCGTGCCGCTCTTTGTATTCTTCCCAAAGCAGAAACAACGTCATGGTTTTAGGCCGAAGCTCTTGCTGAACTAACGACCAGTCAGGAATGGTAAAGCCCTTTAATCGAGGCTTTGTTTTGAAGAACGCTTGTTGCAGAGCGTGATCATCCCACTTCTCATCAAGCGGCCAGTAAGTAATATCTAACTCTGCTGATTTACAGGCATATTTAGACACGATTGAGGGTGAAACAGATAAGCTTGTTGCTATCTGACGATGACTGAGTTTACAGCTGTATTTTAGTCTTAAAATCTCTTTAAGTTTACGCATTGAAATAGGTGCCGTTGGCATGGTCATTCTCATCATCAAAAATGAAAAGAATAACGGTTAAAAACACCTACTGGCTAGACAAAAACGTGTACAAATTGAACGATACCATTCAAGCCGATCACTCAATACCATTTTGACCGAAAAGTGATCGGCATCGATGGTATTGAGTGATCTTGATGGATGGTATTAGGTGATCAGCTTAGATAGTATTAGGTGATCGCGATGCATGAGAATATGCAACCTAAACACTTTGTTTTTGTTGAGATCATAAAAATCGACAAAAAATCAGAAAAGTCCATCGACGAAAATCGAGGACTTTGTGTAGGAAAGGCAGTCGTTTGAGTAGGGATTTACATCAGACTCAGCCTTTTCGATTACTTTAACACTGCCTCCCAGCAATTCTATACCAGCAAAAGGTGTATTCATGGACAGTTCGCACACTCAAAAAAAGCTAGATGGTTGATCAGATCGCACTGCGGCAGAGAAAGAAAGTATGATTACCAACTTGTTTGGTTGAAGGTTCTACCTAAACCCAATTTTGAATCGAACTACTACATTTCCAGTCTGCCCCGACGTTTCTTGCCCGCAGCTCCGAGAGTCAGCGTTGCCAATACCAAAGGAATAAATGAAACCAGCAGCACGGTATGCCATCCATAGGAACTGAGAATACCTCCAGAAGAAAATGAGCCAATCGCCATCAAGCCAAAAATGATGAAATCGTTAAGAGATTGCACCCGGTTTTTCTCTTCCGGTTTATGGCATTCTAACACCAGTGCCGACGCGCCTAAGAAGCCAAAATTCCAACCTAGACCCAAAAGGATCAACAGTGACCAGAAATGAAGGACATCTTCTCCAATCAGTCCAATGACAGCCGATAACCCAGTAAGTAAAATACCCAGTGCCGATATTTTCGTCGCGCCAAAACGTGATATCAACTTACCGGTAAAAAAGCTTGGTGCGTACATCGCAATTACATGCCACTGAATACCTAAATTGGATGACTCCTGGCTGTGGCCGTGCATATGCATCGCTAACGGCGCGGCGGTCATTAAAAAATTCATAATCATGTAAGAGGCAGCGCCACAAATTACTGCACAGATAAAACGTGGCTGAAGTGCAATTTCGGACAGTGATCGTCCTATCTGCTCTATCTGTTTTTTCGGTGCGGGTGAATGCACGCCAAAGAGAATAAAACCTGCCAGTAGAGCAACGATAGCTTGCGCAAAGAAAGTCGCAGCAAACATTTTTTGCGGCCACAAATGCATGGTTTGCGTCACCAATTGTGGTCCAATAATTCCGGCAACAATGCCGCCAGCCATGACCAAAGACAGCGCTTGAGGGCGCTTATTAGCGGGTAAACCATCCGTAGCGGCAAACCGGAAAGAGAGCACAACCGCAGCATAAGCACCACCTAAAAAGGTGGAAAGACAAAATAACCAAAACCATCCCATAAACAGTGCAGCCATAGCAAATAAGCCCGTTAATACCCCCGCACCGGTCCCAACTAAAAATGCGATTCGTCGACCATATCGGCGTGCAATTTCTCCAGCAGGAAAAACACAGGCCGCCATCCCGACAACAAAAATTGAAATGGGTAATGTGGCCAGTATCGGTGAAGGCGCGAGCGTATTCCCAACGATAGCCCCGGTTGCGTAAACCACCACAGCATTCGCCCCGGACAACGCTTGTGCCAACGTTAAACGCCATAAATTAGAGCGATGCGACTGCGGACTGATGCATTCAGATTCATCAACTGCAGCATGAGCTTCATTAGCCATTCTGTTTATTTTCCTTATAAGGTTTTCTTTATTGAAGTGTCTACACACTAAACTGAAGACTTGTCACAGCTACCGTAGTTACAGAGGACAGCAATAGCAAGTAAGATGATCTTTAAAACATGCATAGAAAATCTTTATTGCTCTTCATCTCGATTCACTTCGCTAAATAACCAACCTCGGAAAGCTTGCATTCTTGGCAGCTCTGCACATTCCGGGCGATACACCACATAATACGCCAAAGGTGAATTGAATTGGATTTCCGGGAAAAGACGGATCAAATGCCCAGATGCAAGGTCATCTCGCACCATAACACTACGTGCAAGGGCGATCCCCCGCCCGTCAATAGCGGATTGAAGGACGGCAGCCGAGTTATTGATTTGAATGTTATGGGCTGTCTCATGGTCAGTAACTCCCGCTTTTCTCAACCATTCCGACCACGTGGGGAATCCGGTATGGGCATCCATAGATAAATCATGAATGAGGGTTTCACGAAGCAGTTCACTGGGATGGTGAAAACGACGCTGTTCACGCAATAGTCTCGGTGAACACACAGGATAGACTTCTTCATCCATCAGTTTTTCAGCCTTCAATCCCGACCAGTTACCCAATCCATAACGAACACCAATATCGACACGTTGAACCGCAAAGTCGACGGGCTTTAAGTTGGTATCTAAGCGAACATCCGTTTCTGAACAAACATCTTGAAACCGATCCAGTCGCGGTAATAGCCACTTGGCAGCGAATGCTGGACTCACCGTCACGGTCAGAACACCACTCACAGAACTTTTTTGTAAACGTTCTAAGCCAATAATCAATTTATCAAATCCCGCTCGAATGTCGGGCAGTGCTCGTTCTGCTGTTTCAGTGGGAATCAAACGAATTTTTCCACTGTTCATCCGATGAAAAAGAGGCGCATCAAGCCATTCTTCCAATGAGCGAACAAGTTGTCCAACGGCCGCGGGGGTTACATGCAATTCTTCTGCTGCCGAAGAGAAACTCTGATGCCGGGCACTGGCCTCGAAAGCCCGCAGAGCATTAAGATGTATAGGTAGCTTCATATCGATAAACTTTTTCTTTAGCGTTAATACAGATTATCTCGTTTGTGAAAGAAAGTAAATCCGTGGAAAATACATCTCAAGCCGACAAACAAGCACTCCACTGCCAGTGTCGGTGAGCAAACAGTCTATATCTAAAGGCGTTCCTAAAAAGTTTTTCTTTATAGTAATTCCACGAAGATAAAGGTCATTGAGAAGGCCTAATACAAACGTAAACAGCAAGGGGTGAGACTCTACACAACACTCCGGCTCAACACTAACAAGTTCCGCTTTGTGCGGTTAAAGAGAGATTAAGCTATGAACAATCAATTTGCAGGTAAAAAACTACTGGTTATCGGTGGCACAAGCGGTATGGGCTTAGAAACGGCTCGTATGATCCTTGAGCAAGGTGGTCAAGCCGTTATCGTCGGTCACCGTGCAGACAAAGCGGAATCGGCACGTACAGAGTTGTCTTCACTGGGTTCAGTCGAAGCGTTAACCGCAGATTTGACGACTGATGAAGGTATGCAAGCGTTACTGAAAGTGATTGATGAAAAACATTCAGACGTAGATTTATTGGTAAACGCAGCCGGTGTGTTCTTCCCTAAACCGTTCTTAGAGCATGGAGCATCGGATTACGATCAATACATGCAAATTAACCGCGCATTCTTCTTCATCACCCAAAAAGTAGCCGCCAACTTGGTTGCAGGAAACCGTCCGGGCGCTATCGTCAATGTAGGCTCTATGTGGGCAAAACAAGCGATTGCTGCGACACCATCGTCAGCGTATTCAATGGCGAAAGCAGGCCTGCACTCTCTGACTCAACATCTGGCAATGGAGCTGGCTGCCAATCATATTCGAGTTAACGCTGTATCACCTGCGGTTGTACAGACACCAATTTATGAAGGTTTCATCCCTAAAGAAGAAGTTCACCAAGTGCTTCAAGGCTTTAACGGTTTCCATCCAATTGGCCGCGTAGGTACACCTCAAGATGTTGCCAATGCCATCATTTTCTTACTCTCTGACAAAGCAGATTGGGTCACTGGCGCAGTTTGGGATGTTGACGGTGGTGTAATGGCTGGTCGTAACTAATACGGTGTTGAGCACTCTGCTCATCTCACTTTCGTAAGACTTATTTTGCCTACCACGATTGTTAACGTGGTAGGCCTATCGAGAATACTATTCGGAGAAGAATTACCATGATGCAGGATTGGAATAATTACCGCGATCAACTGATGACTAAAGTTGGTGAACTTGCTGAACAAAGTCCAGACATTGTACGAGGCCTTGTTACCATTGAAAACGCAGCATCAAAAACCGGGCATCTGGAGCCTAAAATTCATGAGCTGATTGCATTGGCCGTAGCGGTGACAACACGATGCGATGGTTGTATTTCTGTTCACACCAAAAAAGCGGTTGAACATGGTGCGACCGTTGCAGAAATATCAGAAGCACTCGGTGTCGCAGTGGCTTTGAATGCTGGTGCAGCTTTAACTTACAGCGCTCGAGTGCTAGACGCTCACGCTCAGCTTCAGACATCATAATCATCTCGCCAAGGAACAATGATGCTGGATAAGCACATTGTTCCTGCTCACTAACCAGGAAAAATCCATGCAGGTCAATTCAGATTTCTCACGTACAGCCGTACTTAAAGCCTGCCAGTATCAATGGGTTCAATCAACTCAACCGGGTGTAGAACGCGTCATGCTGGACAGAATTGGTAAAGAAAAAGCAAGGGCTACCAGCATCGTTCGCTACCTTCCAGGTTCGCTATTTCCAACTCATACCCATCCTGGTGGTGAAGAGATTTTTGTCTTATCAGGCACCTTTTCAGACCAATCGGGAGATTATCCGCAAGGTTGGTATTTAAGAAATCCTCCAGGTTCTTCCCATGCACCGAGTAGTCCAGAAGGTACCACAATTTTTGTGAAGCTTTGGCAGATGCAACCAACCGATCAGCATGTCGTACGTATCAATACTAAAGATCCGGCGAACTGGACGGTGGAAAATGGGCGCTCTGTTTGCCATCTATACCGGAATAGCATTGAATCAACCAGTCTTCAAAAACTATCCGAAAATGAAAACCTGTTCAGTGCTAAGGCATGCCACGTGACGAGCGAGTTATTCGTATTGTCAGGCAGTGTCTCTCATAACGATATCGAATATATAGAAGGCAGTTGGCTGCGTTTAGCAAAATCTGACCTTCAATCAGTAAAAGCGGGCAACTTAGGTGCAACCGTTTATCTTAAAGTCGGTGAATTTCAGAATGTCAGTCACGAGGTATCAAAGTGAATCATAAACAGATTGCAATTGTCGGTGGCGGACTCAGCGGACTTTACGCTGCGTTTCTGTTAGAACAACAAGGCATTACCGACTATATACTACTCGAAGCCAGATCTTCCTTCGGTGGGCGGATCATGGACTATTCGGATACAACAAGCGAGGATTTAGATCGTTTTGACCTAGGTCCAACTTGGTTTTGGCCAGACTTTCAACCTCAATTGAACGCTTTAATTAACAACTTAGGTTTACAAAGATTTGCTCAATATGAACAAGGTAACATGGTTGTTGAACGCTCACCTAACGAGCCACCCACCACAATGAGAGGTTTTGCCAGTTCACCTGCATCCATGCGTTTAAAAGGTGGTATGGGCACCCTTATTCGTGCCATTCATGACCGTTTGCAAAGCCAAGAGCTGTACGTCTCTGCAAAGGTAAAATCGATCCGTAATGAAAGTCAGATGGTCGAAATAACTTACTGCGACACTCAATCCGGCTCTGAGCACACAGTTAATGTTGACCATGTGTTTCTTGCTTTACCGCCACGTTTAGCGGTCAATCGTATTCAATTTATACCACCTTTACCGAAGACACTGACAGAGCAGTGGCAAGAAACAGCTACCTGGATGGCACCTCACGCGAAATACATTGCCGTATATGATGCCCCATTTTGGCGTGAGCAGGGGTTGTCTGGTGATGCGCGTAGTGCTCGGGGACCGATGGTTGAGATACATGACGCCTCAATGCCTGGGGGAAAAGCTGCCTTATTTGGTTTTCTGGGGATACCGGCCAATTATCGAAAAGAACTTAGTGTTGAAGAAATCAAAGTCCATTGCCGAGCACAGATGACACGTCTGTTTGGCCCTGACGCCAAAAATTTTGTTGCCGATGTCTTTAAAGACTGGGCACAAGATGAGTTTACCGCGACAGAGTTTGACTTAGATATGACCAGCGAACATGGTCGCGCACCTGATATCACCGCCATAAGCGGCGTATGGAAACAACGGATGACGGGCGTAGGCAGTGAATGGTCCGCTCAATTCCCTGGCTATGTAGCGGGTGCGATTGAAGCGGCTTCAATCGGTGTCAAAGGCTACCTTGAACGACGGAAGATTTAATAAGGAGCAAACACTCATGACCAACACATATCGCGTAATGCAGATTCTAGAGCCTGGAGTTCTACAGTTAGCTGAGAGAACATGCCCTGAACCCGGTAAAGGAGAAGTTGTCATCGACGTTGAAGCGTGCGGAATTTGCGGTGCAGATATTTTTGATATCGATAACGTCAACCCCAACCTTTCTCCTCCTCGAGTTCCGGGACATGAGGTTATCGGCCGAATTGTTGCGTTAGGTACAGACGTCCCCAATCGATGGTCTATCGGGCAAAGAGTCGGCGTGGGTCGATTAGGCGGGCCTTGCTATGTTTGTGATTTTTGCCGACAAGGCCACTTTCAACAATGCAGCGATCAGCCAGTTGTTGGCTCTAGCATGGATGGCGGTTACGCTGAAGTGATGCTTGTAAGGGCATCCGGATTGGTCTCTATTCCAGATGAACTCAATTCTATTGAGGCAGCACCGATACTTTGTGCTGGTGTCGCGACGTTCAATGCGTTAAAAAAATGTGGCGCTCAAGCCGGTGATACGGTCGCAGTTCTGGGCGTGGGCGGATTGGGTCACATGGCTATCCAATATGCGAAGCGCATGGGATATAAGGTGGTGTCCATCGGCCGTGGTGACGATATTCGTCAACTGGCATTTGCACTCGGTGCCCATGAGTATATCGATACGAACACACAACCACTAGATGAGGAATTACAACGGATTGGATACCTTGATGCCGCTATCGTGACCATCAATGAATCAACCTTGACGACGGCGTTATTTAATCACTTGTCACCGAAAGGAAAAATGGTCATCTTGGGGGCTGGAAAAGTTCCGCTTGTATTCAGTAGTGGTGCAATGGTCAGTGGAGAACGCCACATCCTTGGTTCCATTACCGGTACTCCCTATGAAAATGAGAAAGCACTGAATTTCAGCGTATTAGCACACGTGAAACCTATGATAGAAACTATGCCATTCGAGCATGCCAACGAAGCTTTTCAGAAAATGAAATCGGGCAAGGCTAACTTTCGTATCGTTCTCACCATGAAAAACTAACATGTCATCAAATGCGGCTCTTAGTACCGCATTTAAACCTCATTCAACATGGAACGAAAACGTCGAAGGTGATTTCACATCCCTTACCGTTTAAAACAAGCTAAGAATAAAGCTTCAGAGTGGTTCATTTAGCATTAGTAAAATTAGCCCAAAGTGGATAGCTCAGTATGTAGGGTTGTAGAATGCTGAAACGGAATGGGGCAGAACTTTCTTAGAGCCATAACATCCGTAATCAAAAAAGGCAGCGTACCGATTGGAGAACGCCGCCTTATAGTATGACACTTTAATACTTAGTATGAATCTCTATTACTTGGTATGAAACTTTATTCTACTCACACAATTACAATAAAATCAATAACTTATATTACTCAACCGTCACTGATTTGGCAAGATTGCGTGGCTGATCGACATCAGTACCGCGCATCACGGCCACATGGTAAGACAGTAGCTGTATGGGTACGCTGTAGACGATAGGGGCAAGCGTCTCGCAAACTGCTTTAACATATACTACATGTAGGCGGTCTTCAGCATTGATGTGACTATCTTCACTGGCAAAGACGAACAGCTCGCCGTGACGGGCATGTACTTCTTGCATGTTGGCTTTGAGCTTATCGAGCATACTGTCTTTGGGTGCCAGCACGACGATTGGCATGTCTTTGTCAACAAGCGCTAGCGGACCGTGTTTGAGCTCACCTGCGGCGTAGCCTTCAGCGTGGATATAAGAGATTTCTTTGAGCTTCAATGCGCCTTCTAGAGCGATAGGGAACTGTAGACCGCGCCCTAAAAATAAGCAGCTTTTCTTATCTTCAAAGTGCTCCGCCATCGCTTTGATCGGAGCATCAAGGTGCAAGCTGGCATAGAGTTGACCGGGCAGCTTTTGTAGCTCGCCAAGTAAGGTGCTTAGGTTTGCGCTGTCGATACGCTGCTGTACTGCGCCTGTTTTTAAGACCAATAGCATGAGTGCGACCAGCTGGGTGGTAAAAGCTTTGGTCGATGCTACACCGATCTCAGGACCTGCAAGGGTCGGCAAGAATATGTCTGTCTCGCGAACCAAGGATGAGGTAGGCACGTTACATAGTGCTAGACTAACCAGTCCTGCTGGGTTTTGTTTTTTGATCTCACGCAGGGCTGATAAGGTATCGGCTGTTTCACCAGACTGAGAGATACAAATCACCAGCGAGTTGTCGAGTACTACAGGATTGCGATAGCGGAATTCACTAGCAACCTCAACAGAGCAGGATAGGCGCATCAAGCTCTCAAACCAATATTTAGCAACCATCCCCGCATGATAGCTAGTGCCGCAAGCGATGATTTGTACATGCTGTACGCCTGATAATTGCGCTTCATTGCGTGCTAAAAAGTCATCACGCAGGGCTGATGCTTGGCGGTTATCAATCGCCATCTCAAGCGTACGCGCGACTGCATCTGGCTGCTCATAGATTTCTTTGAGCATATAGTGCTTGAACTCGCCTTTGTCAGCATTATGCTGCTTGGCATCGATTTCATGCACTTCGCGGCTGACTTCCTCGCCATTGACATAGACTTTAATACTGTCACGGGTCAATTTGGCAATATCGCCTTCTTCTAGGTACATAAAGCGGTTGGTGACTGGCAGTAGTGCCAGCTGATCTGAGGCGATAAAATTTTCACCAATACCAACACCGATGACCAAAGGCGAACCTAAACGTACCGCGACCAGCTCATCTGGTGTGTCCACGTGAATGATGCCTAAAGCAAATGCACCATGCAGCTTAGGAATCACTGCGCGTACCGCTTCTAGCAAATCATTGGTTTGCTCATAAATGTCATGAATCAGATGCGCCACCACTTCGGTGTCGGTTTGTGAGGTAAACGCGTAGCCTTTAGCGATGAGCTCTTTTTTGAGTTCAGCGTAGTTTTCGACGATACCATTGTGAACGACGGCAATCTTACCAGATATGTGCGGATGGGCATTGCGCTGTGCAGGTTCGCCATGCGTGGCCCAGCGAGTATGAGCGATACCAATATGCCCATCAAAAAAATCGGTACTGGCTTCAACCGCATCGACCAAGGCTTGAACCTTGCCCACTTGACGCTCGCGATGTAATTCACCATCACGAATGACGGTTAAACCAGCCGAATCGTAGCCTCGATATTCTAGACGCTTAAGACCTTCAAGCAAGATATTCGCAATATTGCGTTCAGCAACTGCGCCAACGATTCCACACATGGCTTTTCCTTAAATTTGTTTTTTAATAATTCAATATATGATGGTACAAGACTAGTAAGTGTCGTTAGCTACCAATGCTCAGTTATTAGCTCAAAAGTATGATGAAGCAGTACTACCACGATTGCCGTACTGCTTAGGTTTACTCAAGAATGACGACGATTGATCAAACTTTCGATAAATCAGTTATTTTTTAGTCGGTCGTTGAAAGTCATTTTTTTGTACCTGACGAGCTCGGCCAAATGCTAAAGCACTACTATCAACGTCTTTGGTAATGACAGAACCTGCAGCGATGGTAGCCGTATCTCCGATGGTTACTGGCGCGACTAGGCTTGCATTGGAACCAATAAAGGCATTATCTCCAATGATAGTCTGCGACTTGTTGACACCGTCGTAATTACAAGTAATGACACCTGCACCGACATTGACGCCTGTGCCGACAGTTGCATCACCGATGTAGCTTAGGTGATTTACTTTACTGCCTTGACCGATTGTTGATTTTTTGATTTCAACAAAGTTACCGACTTTGCTGTTGTCAGACAATACCGTATCAGGACGCAGGTGTGCAAAAGGTCCTATGTCGACACCAGCTCCGATGTCAGCGCGATCAATCACACAGTAAGGCTTAATATAACAAGCATTGCCTATCTGAGCGTTTTTGATGACGCAGCCTGCTTCAATATAGACATTGTCGCCTAAAGTGCAGTCGCCTTCAAATACCACATTGACGTCAATAAACACATCTTGTCCGGCACTCAACGACCCGCGAATATCCACGCGCGTGGGATCGGCAAATTGAACGCCCGCTTCTTGTAGGTCGGCGACTATCTTGCGTTGCCACGTGCGCTCTAGGCTTGCGAGTTGTTGGCGGTTATTAACCCCTTCAATCTCAAACGTATGCTCAGGCTCAATCGCCGCAATCGTAATACCATCAGCGACGGCCATTTTGACGATGTCAGTGAGGTAATATTCTTGTTGCGCGTTATTGTTAGAGAGCTCTGGCAAATACTTATGCAGTAGGGCGTTGTCTACGCAGTAGATACCACTGTTGATCTCCTTAATATTTTGCTCGTCAGCACTGGCATCTTTTTGCTCAACGATGGCTTCAATGTTGCCGTTTTGGTCACGTTTGATACGACCCAACCCGAACGGATTATCGACAGTCAACGTCAGCATAGACATACCATCAGTATTGGCAGCTTTTAAAGCAGCTAATGTCTGGCAGCTGACCAATGGCACATCACCATATAGAATGAGACTTTTCCCTGATTTCGGTAAATCAGACAGTGTCACTTTGACCGCATGACCTGTTCCTAACTGCTCAGTTTGAGCAACCCAAGTAAACGACGACTGTGTATATTGGTTGGTAATCTCTGACTTTACTTGATCACCGCCAAAACCATGGACAATGATGGTTTCATCAACAGTGAGCTGATTGCAAGTATCTAATACGTGGGCCAATAATGACTTACCAGCTAGGGTCTGCAAAACCTTTGGCTTTGCCGACTGCATGCGAGTGCCTTTACCGGCCGCTAAAATAATCACAGAAAGAGGAGATGTCATAATAAGCCTACAAATGTAACAAAATATAATGTTGAATTATAGCGTAAAAACTTGCACAAAAAAAATTATGACGTGCAAGCTTTGTAACTTGAATACCCAAAACTTAAGCAAGCAAAATCAAATACGTAAGATGGCTAAACCGAAGTAATGATTTCCGCGGAATAATATTAAAAAGACATAAACATCATCACAATGATGTAAATAATCAACCAAATCACTGCTGCCATAACCCCTGCAATAATGTCATCCAACATTACCCCAAGGCCACCCGCAACCTTTTTGTCTGCCCAACCAATCGGTGGTGGCTTTAAAATATCAAATACGCGAAATAGGATAAAAGCAGTCGGTAGCCAGCCCCAAAACATCGGCAGCATCATTATCGACAAGGTATTTTTAGACGTAGGAAATACATATGATAATATATAAGATAACGGCAATAGGGTAATCCACATGCCAGCCCATTCATCCCACACAATATGCGGATCATCGTGTACCTGCATCAACTCAGACGTACGCCCGCAAATCCAAACACCAACCAAACACGACAAAATCGTCAAGATTAAAAAAGGAACGAAACCCAAGCTCATCAGTGGCACACCCACAATCAGACCACCAACCGTGCCCCACGTACCGGGGGCGCGTCGAGGTAGGCCGCTGCCCAAACCTAGTCCGAGCCAATAAACCATGCGGTCAAGCATACTGGCACCGATTGGTAGAGGCGGGCAATCATTTGCTTGTCGAATATCAGGCTTAGATAAGTGTTGATCAGTCATGAATTAGCCTGTGAAATGTTGATAACCGGTGAGATTAGGCCACGTAGAGAAGGGGGTAGATTGAGTCGGTGTGACTGGCTGATTTTGATAAAACAGTTCAAGACGTGAGTAATTAGGCGATTTGGCATCTGTCGCAATAGAATCTGCGAGCGCAACGATTTCTCCAATACAAGTGACAGGCGTATTAGAAGTAGGTGGTTCAATATGTGCAGGCAAGGTAAATGCCAATTCGTAGTCATCGCCACCCGCTAATTGACATAACAAACGCTCAGATAACTCTACCGTGGCTAGTGACTCGCTACTCGGTAATTGATCTAAATGAATACGCATACTGACTGAGCTTTGCTGACAGATATGTCCAAGATCTTGATAAAGACCGTCAGAGATATCGATCATCGAGGTTGCGCCAGCTTGTGCCAAGGCGGCACCTAAGGCAATGCGCGGCGTAGGCATATGCAGTCGGTGCGCCAGCTGCTGACCAATAGGGCTATCGGGGTGCTTGAGAGCATAGGCAGCATCACCGACAGTACCTGATACATAGACTTTATCGCCCACCTTAGCACCTGAGCGATAGACCGCGGGCGTCCTCCCTGTGGCAAGCAATCCCTGCGCACTGACACTCAGCACCAATTGCGCACTGCGCGTGGTATCTCCGCCAATCAACGTCACGCCAAACAGCTGGCAGGCATGAAACAATCCTTTGGCAAATGTCGTAAGCCATTCATGATTCGCTAGACGCTCAGGCAATGCCAACGCTAGCAAAATACTATGCGGCGTCGCGCCCATCGCTGCAATGTCAGAAACATTAACCGCGACCGCTTTATAAGCAATTTCAAACGCAAGCTTATCTACTTGTGCAAAGTCAGCATGAAAGTGACGCCCTTGAACCAATGTATCAATACAGCTCACCAAGCGTGATCTTGCTGGCAATGCCATCACAGCCGCGTCATCACCGATACCTTTTTCGATACCCGTTAATGGCGCATGCGTGGCCTGCATCTGTGAGAATATACGCTCAATCAGCTCAAACTCGTTCATGGCTAGTCTTAGTCTTTGGTATCGTTAGCGTTTTTCTTGCTCGCCTTGAAGTCACTGATATTGGCACTGGCTTTACTGGCACTACTGCGTTTAACGTTAGCTTTGTTAGCGCTGATACGTGGCTTATTTGATGCAGTCGGCGCATTATCGATCGCGCTTTCTGTTTCAGCAGCCGCTTCGATATTGTCAGCTACCGTTACTTCAGCCGAACTCGCTTCAGATTGTTTAGCCGCCGCTTTTTGTGACGTGCGTAGGTTGGCATTGGTATCTGCTTGTACCTCTAAAGCACGTAGCTCACCAGCCATTTTATCCAATACTGCATTGATCAGTTTGTGAGCGTCAGTCGCGCCAAAGTGATTATTCAGCTTCATCGCTTCATCGAGTACAACCTTGTAAGGAATCTCCATACGGTTTTGTAGCTCGTACGCACCAATTAGCAAAATAGCGTGCTCAACGGTATCTAATTTATCAATCTCACGATCAAGGTGTTGGCTGATAAGCGCGTCTAGCGCATCGATCTGCTCTGGGATGTCACGCATCATTTCGTGATAGTAGCCAATATGGACGGTGTGCATAGCGTTGGTTGCGCGCGTGCGTGCCGCGATATCATGCGGTGCATTGTCTTTCCAGCCAAGCTTGCCATCTATATCAAAGCGGCGGTCGGTGACGAGCCACTCGTATAGACCTTGCATGGCAAAGCGGCGCGCCTTACGGATAGCGGTGTGACTGGTCTTGTAAGAAGACTCACTCATATCGAAGGTTTGATCACCTGCACTACTGCTCGCTATACGGGTAGCTTCAGCTTGATTGGCTTGTGCGGTTTTCGCAGCGCTGATAGCGCGCTTGAGTTGGTCAGTCATAGGGGGTCTGTACCTAAATTTTTGAGATGATACCCAGTCAAAATATAAATTAACAAAGTAACTTTTTAGCTTTGTTTATTCAAAATTTTAAAGGGTATAGAAATACGGCGAAAATTCAAAAAATAGCCAATTATCTTGATAGCTGGCGTCATGTTACAAGGTGCTGCTATTGCTCAATAGCAGCACCAGTTAGACTAATAAATTTGAGCTTTAAGGCTTAAGCTTCATCGATATCATCAATATCAAGCTGTGATAGAACAGCAATCATCTCTAATACGACCATCGCAGCTTCAGAGCCTTTATTACCTGCTTTGGTACCGGAGCGCTCGATAGCTTGCTCGATGCTGTCAGTAGTGATGATACCGTTGGCGACAGGGATATTATAATCCATTGCCACAGCGCTCAAACCTTTGGCCGACTCGCTGGCTACAATATCAAAATGTGGGGTGCTGCCACGGATGATTGCACCCAATGCCACAATGGCGTCAAAACGATCTGATTCCGCAGCGCGCTGGGCCACAAGTGGTAGCTCGAATGCACCAGGAACGCGGATAACAGTAATGTTGCTACCCAATACACCATGACGGAGTAGGGCATCAATCGCACCATCAACCAATGACTCAACGACAAAACCGTTAAAACGACCGACGACAATACCAATGCGCGCGTCAGCGTTTTGATGCAAGTTACCATCGATATGAGTCACGTCGTTGCGCTGCTGTTGTAAATTCGACATAAAAAATCCTTTGCTTAATAAGCGTTCAATTGAAATATAGGCATCAATAAATAGCTAAACAGTCTGATGCGTTCAATCGACTTGGCCGCCTATTATTTTGGCGTTGCTCTAGTTAATTGAACGAAAATAAATGGTTAGCACTATGATAGCATTTTTTTGGGTGTTATTTGTATTTTACGAGCGTGCTACAGACGCATCTGTATCCCTTGTGCTGCCATATAGGCTTTGGCCTCCGACACGGTATACTCACCAAAGTGAAAAATACTGGCGGCAAGTACCGCATCGACGCCGCCTTCTAACACGCCTTCTGCCAAATGTTGCAGGTTGCCGACGCCGCCTGAGGCAATGACGGGCACATTGACGCGGCTCGTAATTTGTTGCATGAGTGCCAAATCGTAGCCTTTTTTGGTGCCATCACCGTCCATTGAGGTGACCAGCAATTCACCAGCGCCCAGCTCAGCCATTTTGCTCGCCCAAGCGACGGCATCGATACCGGTTGGCTTACGGCCACCATGGGTGAAAATCTCCCAACGCGGCACAGTAATCCCATCGACGTTGATGTCAGCGACGCGTTTGGCATCGATGGCCACAACGATACATTGGTTGCCAAACTTCTGCGCGGCTTCACCGACGAACTCAGGCGTAAATACCGCAGCTGAGTTAATTGCGACTTTATCTGCGCCCGCATTGAGCAAATTGCGGATATCAGCGATTTTTCGCACGCCGCCGCCTACGGTGAGTGGGACAAATACCGTTTCAGCCATACGCTCGACCGTATGATAAGTGGTATCGCGCTCGTCATTGGTCGCAGTAATATCCAAAAAAGTAATCTCATCAGCGCCTTGTTCATTGTAGCGGCGAGCGACTTCGACAGGGTCGCCTGCGTCTTTGATATCGACAAACTGTACGCCTTTGACCACGCGGCCATTGTCAACGTCCAAGCAAGGAATGATACGCTTTGCTAACATAGGGTCTTTCACCTTATAATCAATTCATAGGCGCTAGTCTAGCAAAATCACTGCTATTTCAGGCAGGTTTTCGCAAGATTATTACGCTTTTCACCATCGTTTTATGATGTGCGGTACAATTGCGGTCATTACCGCATCAATTTATTCTATCTAACCTCTTTACCCAATTGCTATAAGTGAGATGTCATGTCCGTCTATACCCAGTTAACCGATGATCAGTTTGCCGCCTTTTGCCAAAGTTTTGGCGTATCGTTTGCCCGCGCGATTCCGATCACTCAAGGTATTAAAAACTCAAACTGGTTTATTCAAACGACTGACGATGTAGACGGCACCTACTCTTACGTGTTTACATTATTTGAAGAGCGTCCTCCTGCTGATATCGAAAAAATGGCCGTTATCCTCAATCAGTTAAATGGCAAATTACCAGTCGCCGCACCGTTAGCCGTTATTGAGTCAAATGGTTCGCGAACAGATGGTGATGATAAACGCTATGTCATCCATTATGAAGACAAAGCCATCACTTTAGTGCCGTGTCTAGCAGGCTCACATCCCGAGCAAACTACGCAAGCGATGTGTCACGATATTGGCGCAGCATTGGCGACGCTACATGAGACGCTGCAAGCATTGCAGCCAAGTGAGCAGTACGGCGTGCCTTTGTATCCATGGAGCGACGTGCGTGACCGTGAAATGCAGTTCATGCCAGGTGACGAAGCCAAGCTGATGAGCGATATTTGGCGCGCTTATTCAGAGCTGCCATTAGATACCTTGCCAAAAGGTCTATGCCATTTAGATATGTTTGCCGACAATACCTTATGGAATCTACAAAAAGGCGAGGCGCGTCTGACAGGTCTACTAGACTTCACCGAAGTCAGCGTCGAGCATTACGTGATGGATATTGCGATCACTATCAATGATTTTTGTACCACGTGGGGCGGCGCAGAACAAGGTGAATCTGTGAACTTTGACCGCAGTAAAATGGCAGCGTTCTTACAAGGTTATGAATCGATACGTCCACTCAATGGTGAGGAAAAACGTGCACTACCTGTGATGCTAGCAAAAGCGGCCGTGATTTTTTGGTTATTGCGCCTCAATGTGATTCATTACAACCGTACCGAAGGTCGTACGGGTGATAACATCATGGTCAAAAACCCTGACCTAATGAAGCGTCTGGCCGCTTACCATTGGGCGCATGTTGAAAAGTCGCAAAACACCGTATTTGTACTATTAAGCAAACCAGACAATCAAATAGTCGGTGTGTTTAGCAGTATTACCCAAGCTGAGCAAGCACATGATCACTTAACCAACACCAATGATTTTACGATTGAAACATATACGTTAGACCAATTGGCATAAGTATGTTTTACTCAGGTATGTACCTACCAACACTTTGAAGGCGATCCCATGACCGATCACGTTGACAACTGGCACAAACTGGCGCGCTTTGATACCAATATACAAGGCGAGCTGCATGCCAATCTATTACGTAATAACGGCATAACCGTGTCCTTGCAGCCGCTCAGCGCAATCCCTGGTATGAACTCGGGTATCGTTCTCTGGGTAGAAGACACCGTCTTGGCAGAAGCTCAGCGCATTTTGGATACCATCCCAACTGATGGTGCCGCTTTGCTTGATGAGATGAGTGATGCTGACTTTGATGCGCTATCTGCCAATCAAAGCAATGCTACTCAAGGCAATGCTACTCAAGGCAATGCTACTCAAGGCAATGCTACTCAAGGTAACTCAATAATAGATGACAATAACGGCGGTACTTTATAAATGTGTCAACTCTTAGGAATGAACTGTAATACCCCAACAGATATTGGTTTTAGCTTTGCAGGGTTTCGCAAGCGCGGCGGTATGACGGACAGTCATGAAGATGGCTTTGGTATTGCGTTTTTTGAGCGCAGCGAATGCAGCAATAATGACAAAACCAATGATGAGACGGCAAATGACTCAACGGGTCTGCGTTTGTTTCATGATAATCGTCCAAGCCATCTATCGCCAGTCGCTGATTTGGTTAACAACTATCCAATCAAAGCCATGAACGTTATTGCGCATATTCGTAAAGCGACGCAAGGGCAGAACTGCTTGGCAAACACCCATCCATTCGTCCGTGAAGTCTGGGGCGAACAGTGGGTATTTGCGCACAATGGACAGATGAATAGCGAATTTATCAAACGCTGTCAGCGCTTGCAAGACAACGGCAATGCCGCGCATTGTCAACCAGTAGGCAGTACTGATTCTGAGATGGCATTCTGCTATTTGGTCAATCGTTTAAAGAGCAGCTTTAAAACCCGTCCTGATGACAAGACACTGTTTAATTTTTTGACCACGCAATGTCGCTATCTATCGGCCAATGGGTTATTTAATTGCTTAATATCCAATGGCAGGTGGCAACTGGCGTATGCAGGTAGCTTACTGTTTTATCTCACGCGCAAAGCGCCATTTGGTGAAGCCAAACTGGCGGACGATGATATGGCGATTAATTTTAGCGATGTCACCACCGATACCGATAAGGTGACGATTTTGGTGACCGTGCCATTGACTGAAAATGAGAAGTGGCAGCAGCTCGCCGTCAATGAATGCTTAATCTTTCAAGATGGTGACGTCATTTATAAAGACAGCCCAAGTCAGCGCAAGTTTTTGACCGTTGAGGAAGGGATTGCGATTGCAAGGGAAGTTGGGGCGAGTGTTTAGCGGTCAATGGATATCTAACGTTGTTTAAATATAAACCCCACAACACCGCTTAAACTTCTCCCCTGAGCCACAAATACACGGCTGTTTTTGGCTCACGTTCATGCGCACGGTCGGGTCGATAAAGTACCAGCGTGCATCTTGATTAGTTTTGTTTGTAACCTTTACGAAAGCAGACAACTCGTGGTGCGCTTGTATTTTTCCTGCTAAATCATTTGTATTATCTTTGGTATTAAAATAAGCCTTAAACTCAACCTGTGCATGTCTTTTACCAAGCTTTGGCTTGTGTTCTACAATCTCTAATCCTGCCCAATCGGTCTTGGTGGCCCATTCCTCAATTGCTGTCACATCAAGTAAGCTTTGCTGCGCGGGTAGTGTGGTTTTGACGATGTATTCTGGCTTGATAAGCACAAAAGCGCTATAACGCGTGCACATCAGCCGCTCCGCCGTTTCTGCCTGTACGCCGTCAGTTTTATCCGCTTCTTTATTTAACAGGCTGTCATGATAAGGCTGACAGCAGTCTTTATAAAGTAGGGGCGCGGTGGTGGTTTCTGACGCGGGGTTGATTTGGCAAGGGCAGGTTTGGAGGGCGGCAGAAGTCGACATAGTGTACTCTCATTATTTATCATTTTTTGCTGGTAGAGGCGGCCTTAACTTCGCCAGCCTTTTATCAATTCTGGCCATAGACCGAGCTTAAGCTTTGCCCAAGCTGCAGGATCACTGACCTGTTGCCAAAAGGTGTCAAACGGCGGCGCGATATATAACAATAACGCCAAAATAACGTATAGCAGCAAATACCACCATTTGTCTTTATGCTGATAAAACTTCATCGCCGTACCCGACGAGCGCTTCATTTTCATATTGGACAAATTGACGCTATACAATTCGTCCAATGATAAATGCACCATCGCGCCACCAAATAAAAACAGACCATAAAACCAACTGGTTGTCAGCGGTAGATGCAGACCATAATAGCTTAGACAGGTTAACCCCAGTCCAAGTATCGCCATATAAGGCACAGAGTGGATAACGCCGCGATGTACGGTCATGGTGGTAAAAATATGAAAGATCACATAACGCATAAAACCATAACCCGCCAGCCATAATGCGATCAATGCGAGCAAGCTCAAATCACTACGCCAATGCATGACCAAGCCAAAGGCAAAGACAAACGAGGTAATATTAAAACCCAGCTTAATCGGTGTTGAATTATCTGAATCCAAATCTGGTAGCAATCCACCGATGGTACCAAGCGCCACGCATACTAAAAACCCTGAATCATCAATCAATCCAGCTTTATAAACCGTCAAACTCAGGGTGCCGCTGACCATAAAAGCGACATTTAAGTGGGTATTAAAATTTGCCATAAAAACTCATCAATAAAGAGCGCGCGAACACAACGTTTCGAGCTGCCCGTCTAGCCGTAAAAAAGCGCACCATGATACCATAGAGTAGCCAGACATCTAACAGAGATAGCCTTTAAGAGATAGCGCCTATGCCTGCCAGTGATTTACCTACCAAACCTGATTCTAACGCCTGTATTGAGCCGCCTTCTAAAATAGAGGGCACACTTGATAACAGCTTTGCTGAGATTGATTGGCAAGCGCCGTGGCTGTTGCACATTACTCAACGACATTACTTGAGCACCACTATTGAGCACCTTAGTAGACCAAGTCAGCAGATGAATAACTTAAGTGAATCGAGTAGTTTGGATAATGCAGAAAGTCTAGATACGCATGGTATCAATGCTTGTAACATCAGCACGCCTGACACGATTGCCAACGTCTTAAAAACGGCGATGCAGCAGCAGGCCAATCATTTAGAGCAGCCATTACCGCAGACCAAACCTACCCATAACCAAACGCCTCAAACGCTACAGTTTGTCTCTCAAAATGCATTGCCCGATGGCGAGGCTTACGAAAGTTTTATCGGCAGTACGGGCAATATCCCGACGCGTGATAACTTACACGACTTATTTAACGGCAGTATTTGGCTGACTTTTCCTAAGACCAAAGCCCTGCTAAACCACTATCATATGCTTGAGATTGAGCAGCAAGGGGTCGGTGCCAGTCGAGGGCGGGTGCGCGATACCATCACTGTGTTTGATGAAAACGGCGCGGTATTGGTTACCGCCAATCCTAGTATTGGCGAGGCGTTGATTGGCTTTGACTGGCAGGGCAGTTTGGTGCAGCCGCGCACGCAGTGGGATGACCCTACAAGTCCTAGTCCAAACGCGCAAGCGGTGGTTTATATTTTTGGTCATGCTCTCCTTGAGCAATTGATAACGCCGCGTAAGCCCTTGTGCGCGCATAGTGTGGTCATCAGCGTCGGCCAAGATTTCTTTGCCTTGTCAACGCAGCAGCGCATCGCCTTTTTGGATAATAAATTGGCTGATTATATGAATGAATTATTATCAAAGGACACAGTCACACCGTGTCATTTATCGCCATTGCCCATTTTAGGTGTGCCGCATTTTTGGGCCGAGAATGAAGATTCTCATTTTTATGATGATGCATTTGTGTTTCGTAGTGGTCGCCGTAAAAAATAATAAAAATGGATTTGGCTAGCCTCTCATTAATAAAGCGCTAACACATTGTTACAGTTACGATTGTGCCACGATTTGACTACGTCCAGACGTTAACAAAGTACTATATATTTGTTATGGTAAAAACAAGCTGATGTCAGGTCTTACAAGCACTTTTACAGCTTGGGTTGATGAAACATATATCTTAGGATTTTGTCTTACATGGTTTTGTAATAATGAATGTTTTTAGTGCCTACTTTGACACAGTGTTTCTTTAATAAACCACCATTTATTGAGCCACCAATATCCACATAAATGCTAAATTGTAACTGGCCATTTATGTTTAGGATTTATAACAACGATAAGGAAGCTACCATGAGTGATATTTTTAATGTAAAAGACACCATTTCGGTCGATGGCAAGGAGCATGCCTATTATAGCTTGCCCAAACTTGCCGAGACTTACGACAATATCAATACGCTACCATACTGTATGAAAGTTGTACTAGAGAACCTATTGCGTAACGAAGATGATGGTCAGTCTGTCGGCAAAAACCACATCGAAGCAGTGGCCAACTGGGACGCTGGCGCTGAGGCGTCCAAAGAGATTGCCTTCATGCCAGCACGGGTAGTGCTGCAAGATTTCACCGGCGTGCCATCAGTCGTCGATCTGGCAGCGATGCGTGATGCGGTAGTGGAGCTTGGCGGTCGTGCTGAGCAAATCAACCCATTTATTCCTAGTGAGCTGGTCGTTGACCACTCGGTACAAGTGGATGCTTATGGCCGTGAGGATGCGCTGGATCTCAACGAAAAGATTGAGTTTAAGCGTAATAATGAGCGTTATGAGTTCTTACATTGGGGCCGTAATGCCTTTGAGAACTTTGTCGTTGTCCCGCCCGCGACGGGTATCGTGCACCAAGTCAACCTTGAGTATCTTGCGCGCGTAGTCATGGCAGCGGATGTCGATGGCGAGCTGACCGCCTATCCTGACACGGTATTTGGTACCGACAGTCACACGACGATGATTAATGGTATCGGTGTGCTTGGTTGGGGCGTTGGCGGTATCGAAGCTGAAGCGGCGATGCTCGGTCAGCCGTCTTCGATGCTCATCCCGCAAGTGGTTGGCTTTGAGCTGACAGGCAAACTCAGTGAAGGCGTCACCGCAACGGATCTCGTCTTGCGTGTGGTCGAGATGCTACGAGCACATGGCGTGGTCGGTAAGTTTGTCGAATTCTACGGTGAAGGCTTGCATCAAATGCCATTAGCGGATCGGGCGACGATTGCCAATATGTCGCCAGAATATGGCGCGACTTGTGGTATCTTCCCGATTGACCAAATGGCGATTGACTATCTGCGTCTATCAGGCCGTGACGAAGCGCAAATTGAGCTGGTCGAAAAATATGCCAAGGCGCAAGGCTTATGGCATGATGCCGATACGCCAGCGGCGACTTACTCGAGCAAGCTAGAGCTCGATCTATCGTCAGTACAACCAGCATTAGCAGGGCCGAACTTGCCGCAGCAGCGTATCAACCTGTCTGATATGCATGAGAAGTTTGGCGAAACGCTAGAAAAAATGACCAAAGACCGCAAGTCAGAAGTCGAAGGCAAAGTACGCTTTGACCAAGAAGGCGGCGAGCAAGAGCAAGCGGAACACTTGGCAGCTGAACCAAAGATCGACGTTGACACCGAAACTGACGATAGCAAAGGCTACCAGCCAGCCAATAACGTGTTCTCAAGCGTTAATATTGACGAAAAAGAGCACAAATTGCGCGATGGTTCAGTCGTGATTGCCGCTATTACCTCTTGTACCAACACCTCGAACCCAGCCGTCATGATTGGTGCTGGATTGGTCGCCAAAAAGGCCGCTGCCAAAGGCCTCAAAGCCAAGCCTTGGGTTAAGACCTCATTGGCACCTGGGTCAAAAGTAGTCACCGATTATCTTGAAAAAACCAAACTGATGGATGAGCTCGAAAAAACAGGTTTTTATTTGGTCGGTTACGGTTGTACCACGTGTATTGGTAATTCAGGTCCGCTTCCTGATGTGATCGAAAAAGGCATCGAAGAGAACGATTTAGTCGCTGCCGCGGTCTTGTCAGGTAACCGTAACTTTGAAGGTCGTATTCACTCACACGTCAAGGCCAGCTACCTAGCATCGCCGCCATTGGTTGTCGCTTATGCCTTAGCAGGTACAGTCGATATTGACTTGACTACCCACCCACTCGGTCAAGACCAAGACGGCAATGATGTCTATCTAAAAGACATTTGGCCAACGTCAGATGAGATCAACGAGCTGATTGCCAATAATATCGATGCTGATATGTTCCGTAAAAACTATGGTGAAGTGTTCGACGGTAGTAAAGAGTGGAACGCGATTAGCTCAGCCGATAGCCAGCTATATCCATGGGATGAAGGCTCAACGTACATCAAAAATCCACCGTTCTTCGATGGTATGACCATGGAGCCAGAGGGTATCCCTGATATCGAAGGTGCGCGTATCTTAGGTCTGTTTGGTGACTCAATCACCACCGACCATATCTCACCTGCGGGCAATATTGATCCAAATTCACCAGCAGGTAAGTACCTGCAAGAGCGCGGCGTCATGGAAGCGGACTTCAACAGTTATGGCTCACGCCGTGGTAATGATGCAGTCATGACTCGTGGTACCTTTGCCAATATCCGTATCAAAAACCAAATGATGGGCGGCAAAGAAGGCGGTTATACCTATTACTTCAAAGATGATAAGTCGACGCTACAAGATGGCGAAGAAATGGCTATCTATGATGCAGCGATGAAGTATAAAGAAGACAAGCGTCCGCTCGTCGTCCTCGGCGGGGCGGAGTATGGCTCAGGCTCTAGTCGTGACTGGGCAGCGAAGGGTACCATTCTGCTTGGTGTCAAAGCGGTACTCACCACTTCATTTGAGCGTATTCACCGTTCAAACCTAGTTGGTATGGGTGTGCTGCCATTGACTTTCAAAGATGGCGAAGACGCTCAAACCTACAAGCTCGATGGCTCTGAAGTACTGAGCATCACTGGCCTAAACAATGGCGAGAGCAAAACCGCTCAAGTCACTGCCACCCGCGCCGATGGCTCGACCGAAACCTTTGAGGTCAATGTCGGCCTACAGACACCAAAAGAGCGCGAATACGTGCGTCATGGTGGCGTGTTGCACTATGTACTGCGTCAATTGGCAAGCGAGAGCAAAGAAGCAGGCTAATCGCTAGTTATACTCAATATGGAATGTAAGTATCATAAAAAATGCTCAGCCGATTGGTTGAGCATTTTTTTGTCCGCTACGATTTTCATATCAGCATCATATATCGCTGAATAGGTTCAATCTGTACTTGCATACAACCGATCTCTGACCATGACTAAAGCTGACAATGCTGCTTGCTCATTGGGTACATCAGGCAACTGACTGCGCTCAAAAGCGGTGGCAATCTGGATGCTTAGATGATCAGCCTGTTCCAATAGTTCGTTGTACTCACTTTGACCTGCTTTGATGCTCAGCAACGCATCACGATTAGGACGCTCGACGATGACTTTGCCAGTCGTGGCAATATCGTATGCCATCTCAAGTAGACGAATGGTATGCATCATATTTTTAGCATCATATTCTTTGGCGTGAGCAATGGTAGATTGATAGCGCGTTTCATTGCGGTTAGCAACCCACTGCCAGTATTCTTTATAGTCTCGGCAGTATTTACTATAGCCTTGCTCATTAAACGACAGATAAGCGATAGGCGTCATACCTTTTGGAATGGCACTTAGGCGCAGCTGAGTGGCATCTGCATGCTGATACAAGCCCGAAAATCTAAGTGTCTCAGTTTTATCAATATACATGGCATACATGTGCGTCGCTTTTGCCATCGCTGCCAGTCCAATACTTCGCTGATCGATTGCGGTTTTCTGTAACCACTCGTTCAGCGGCATACTACGCCCATCTATAAATACGCTGCAAAATTCTAAAATGGATTTTTTTTCACGGTCCATCGGATTGACGATCTTTTTGTTTAATCCGCGTGCTTTTTTGATTTGACTACTCGCAAAGCCTGCGAAGGTTTTTTGACACAATTTGCTAATGAACCAATCAGCAGAAAAATGTGCCATGAGCGGATGTTGATATAGGATGTGCTCGGCTGGTGTGGCAAGCAATTCCATCATATTGGGATTGTTTTGCAGCAACAGCTCAATATAGCGTCCAAGCTCATAGTAGACGATATCATTGCTACGATTACTGACTTGCGCGATATAGTCGCCGTGGCGAGCAAAGTAATAAGACTTTGGCAGATAAAACACGCCTTTGATGTCAGTGTCTGAATCGGCGGTCGCGAGGCCATAAGCGCGACTACCTGAGACGCACTCTAAGAGAATCAGCCCTTCAGCTTTGAGGCGCTCTATGGTTAAAGGGGCTGCTGGCATAACGGGCTTCTCTTTTTTTGATATTGAATGTGTCATCTATATTGGTTGCCATTTAACCTAAATATTAGCCATATACTGTTATATCGAGCGTACAACGCTACGATAAAACGCATTTAAGGGGGCAATATCGGAAGCCGTGGTGGGTGCAAAAGTGGGGTTGTCGATGCTGGCGCGTAGTGATGCAATCGCGTTGATCATTATTGGTGAAAGCTGGTGTATGTAACTTTCATCTTGCGTGCGCTTGATATCAATCAAGGTTAGTATCTCAGTTTGCACTTTTTGCTCAAACAGCTCAAGCATCTGCTTCATGATGACTGGCGGCGGCGTATGCATTGTTAATATCCACTTTGCCGCAAGCAGTGCGCGCAGTAAGTAAAACACTTTTTTGAGGCGCACAGGTGCATTAAGGTCGAGATCACGACTGGCATTTTTTGCCATACCGAGGTAATGGTGAAACACGGTGATAGGTTGAAAATAGTCTATGCTCAATGCTTGCAAGTGTGCCATTAGGTCGGTCTGCTGCTCATAAACAATAGGTGAGTGTAGCCATTCAAATACCACTGCATTGGATTTATAGAGTAGCTGTAGAGCTTTTTTGATGTCCCAGCCACCAATGTCAAATGGTACTGAGAGCAGATCGTTTTGGATAAACTCAAACGTGTCTTTACCCTCAAACAAACTCAAGTACCAGTCAGACGGTTGGCAATACAGCAGACGGACATCATAGTCGCTATCAGGTGAGGCGAAGCCCCATGCACGGCTGCCACTTTCAATAGCGTGCAGACAAGTAATCTGCCGCATCTGACAAACCTGCTGTATGGCTTGAATAATTTGATCGGTATCGTTGTTTTGCATAGAAGATATCATCGGCGGTTGTTTGTTAATGAGTATACAACAGCATAAAGGAGATGTGCGGTAATGATGAAATAGCAATCTTGATATATTAGGATGAGATAGTAAATTATTATTGCTATGGACTAATTTCCAACATACCCCAACTCAAAAATTACTCAACCCTTCTCAGTCAATAACTTAATCCCCAGCCCAATAAACACCATACCGCTGACTCTATTTAACATTGTTTCAATAGAGGGGTTTTCCCGCAAGCGTGTACTAAATCGCGCCGCCAATAGCGCCAAACATAAGCACCATATAAAGCCAGTGGTAGCAAAAGTCAGTCCCAACATCAAAAATGACAGCATGCCATAAGCATAACTAGGGTCGATAAACTGCGGAAAGAACGCAATAAAAAACAAGGCAACCTTTGGATTAAACACATTGGTCAACATGCCTTGCTGATAGATTTTCCACCCGTCTAAGGCCTTTTGGTTAGTCACATTCTGAGCTTTAGACAAACTGTTTGCGATTGAGTTCGAGTTTTTGCTCGTTAGCATTTTAAAGCCTAGATAACACAAGTAAGCCGCACCGATATATTTAACAAGCATAAAGGTGGTAGGGGAGTTGGCGAGTAGGACTGACAATCCTAGTGCTGCCAATAGTGTATGTACCAAAGTGCCCGAGGTAATGCCCAATACAGAATATATTCCTGCGGCTTGCCCTTGCGAGACACTACGAGTGATGATATACATGCTATCAGTGCCGGGCGTGAGGTTCAATAAAATAGCCGCTAGGACAAACCCTAGGTAGTTTTCAATACCAAACATAGCCAATACCTTCCTTTAATAGCACCAAAAATTCATACGTCGTAGGACATTTTTATATTGTACAGAATACTTATGGAGTAGATAGTAGCGAGCATTGAATAGCTTGGCAATAGCGCGGATAGCTATGAAAAGAACTGCGTTAAGATATATTAGAGAAATGACAGACGTAAAAAAGCCCAGACACCGGATGATGAATGGGCTTTTTTATTGTTCGCTTATTAGTCTGATCTGATGCTAAGCAAAAGGGCTAATAAGTGACGCCGAATAGTGGCGTCCCCAGGGGGATTCGAACCCCCGTTACCGCCGTGAAAGGGCGGTGTCCTAGGCCTCTAGACGATGGGGACGCATAGAGTGTTATAACCAGTGGTTACAACGGTACTTCACAATATCAGATAGCTTATCTATTAATAATAGAGCAAGCCTTGCCTAGGTGCTGATATCGTCCTACTAGCGAGTATTTACGATTACGTTTCAGTAATACTGAGCGTTGCTATAAATAAAGTATGGTGGAGCTAAACGGAGTCGAACCGTTGACCCCTTGCATGCCATGCAAGTGCTCTACCAACTGAGCTATAGCCCCTCGCTAAGAGTGTGCGTATTTTATGTAAGAGCGGCAGTCTTGTCAACCACTATTTTAAAAATAATTCATAAATATGCAAAAAAAAGCGTTTTAGCCTATTTTAAAGGCTAAACAAACCCAAATTAGCGTGGATTTTGCTTAAGCGCGATCTCTTTGATGGCTTTATCGGTATAAAACTCTGCTTCGCTACAATCAGAAAAAATAATCGCACAGCATTCCGTTGGCACATATTGACCGCCTTTTTCTCGGATTGTTCTGATACTTTTGACCCCAATGATGTCATATTTGCCTAATTTATCTAGATTATGCTTGGTATAACCGCAGTAAGTGCGGTATATCCATTTTAAATCTTCAAAATCCTGACCTGTGGTTAGGGTAAGGTTTGCCTCAAAAAGCTCTTTTACGATGGTATCGTAGTATTTTTGCGCTTCTTTTAGGGTGTTAAACACATAATCTTTGCTTTCTATTATGACGGTTTTGGCGGCCATGTTCATTTCCAATCGATAATTTTAAGTAAATATCAGTGCTAAGACAAGACTGGGCAGTCATCACCTTACTATGCTAATAATGTCTTACAAATTATTTGCTCTACATCTTTTAGAAATCAGCTTTTCCTTCAAAAAAATAGCAAAATGACCAATGTAGTGTTTTACCGCTTCTAGAACGTTCCTGAGTAACCTTAACAATATTTTTTGTTTCGATGTTTTGATAAGTTAAATTAGAGCCTCTATCAATGTCACATTGATTGTCATTTCTCTCATCAATATTTCTTTTTTCTTTGATAAGCTCCCATTTTTCAGAATTTTTAAACCTGTTATTTAACTGTGTACCACTAGTTTTCACTGGGATAAGACCATAGTTTTTACCTTTAAAAGTATCAATGTACTTATCAACTCTATAATATCCTTCTTCCATATAATATTATCCTATGTTTTTATCTAAGCTTTATAGAGCAGATTGAATTTGAAAATGACGTGAAATTAGCTTTTGCAAACCCACGTCATAATTTGATCCATTTTAAGTTTTTAACTACTCAACAGCCAAAAAGTCTGGCAATTCTGCCGCTTGTTTCTCAAGTTTTTTCAATTTCTTTTTACCGAGGCCGCCTAATACATCAACTGCATGACGCAAGCGAGTCAGAGTCATGTCAGCACCGATAATCGCCATAGAGTTCATGACTGGCGTCGATGAAGTGCTACCAGCAATCGCGATAAAGAACGGCGCCATAAAGTCACGCATCTTGATATCAAGGTGAGCAGCAAGGCCTTTTAGTGTGGCATAGATGTTTTCTTCTGACCACGTTGGTAGGGTCTCAAGCTGCCAAAGTGCTAATTGCAGCATTTCGATAATCTGCTCAGGCGAGAGTGACTTATGGGTAAAGCTCTCAGCGTTGATGTCAGGTAGGTTTTGGAAGTAGAAACCACCCCAATTAACCGCATCAGACAATAGCTCGATACGTGGCTGAATCGCCGCGGCGATAGCAGTCAGCTTGTCACTGTTGCTGGCCCATTCAAGGATTTTATTTTTTAGCTCTTCAGGGGTGAGCGCGCGTAGCCACTCGCTATTGACCCAGTTGAGCTTTTCGATATCAAAAATCGGACCACCAAGCGACACACGCTGAATATCAAAGCTTGCAATCATCTCATCTAAGGTAAATTTCTCAGCATCATTGGGCATGGAGTAACCCATACGACCGAGATAGTTGAGTAACGCTTCAGGCAGCACGCCTGCATCACGATAGTAAGTGATAGAGGTTGGGTTTTTGCGCTTAGACAGTTTTGATTTGTCAGGGTTGCGCAGTAGCGGCATGTGGCAGAGGGTCGGCATTTCCCAGCCAAAGTAGTCATATAGCAGCTGATGCTTGGGCGCAGAGTTCAGCCACTCTTCACCGCGCATGACGTGAGTGATTTCCATCAAGTGGTCATCGACGACGTTGGCGAGATGATAGGTTGGCATACCGTCTGTTTTTAGCAGTACTTGCATGTCGACTTGGGTCCAAGGGAACTCAACCGTACCGCGTAGCATGTCTTGTACCTGACAGGTGCCTTCGGTCGGCACGCGCATACGAATCACGTGTGGTTTGCCCTCGCTTACTAGTTGCTCGGTTTTTTCTGGAGCAAGATGTGCGCAGCGACCGTCATAACGCGGCGTCTCGCCATTGGCCATTTGCTCAGCGCGCATGGCATCGAGCTCTTCAGGGGTACAAAAACAGCGGAACGCATGGTCTTTTTCTATGAGTATCTCGGCGTGTTTTTTGTAGATATCACTACGCTCGCTCTGACGATAAGGGGCGTGCGGGCCGCCAATATCTGGACCCTCGCTCCAGTCTAGGCCAACCCAGTGCAAGGCATCCAAAATCATTTGCTCTGATTGCTCAGTCGAGCGCGTCTGATCAGTGTCTTCGATACGTAAGATAAATTCGCCGCCATGTGCTTTGGCAAAAGCCAAGTTAAATAGTGCAATATAGGCCGTGCCTACGTGTGGAAAGCCAGTTGGTGATGGGGCGATACGCGTGCGTACAGGGCGCTTGCTGTCAGTAGAGGTTTGCATGATAAAAGTCTCAAAGTTTACTATCAATATAGGCTATTAGTATAAATAGCGATGAAAGATATGAAGAGGGTGTTAAGAAATAGCGTAAAATATAGCGCTAGTATAACAGAGACATGTGATATTTTTAATGAAAAGCCCTTCTAGTGCTTGACTACCCGTGTATCCTTGCGATAATAATGCTAGGCAAGTCATAACTTGTTTATTTTCATCCAATTACTGGCCAGTATGGTCGTCATCTATTGAGTTGTTTGTGTCCCTATCTAAATCTAAGTCAAATGCTAACGCTAACCATTCTTCAGTCGCGGCTGCTCCTAAGCCTGCGATCAGCCCCTCTTCGATAGAAAATGATGCAGCTCAAAACCTGCAATCGTCAATGGAAGATTCTGCCCCGTCTAATAAGCTGGATTTTGTCCACGATGCGGTGCTGCTAGAGGAGACCGTCGCTGCCGTGCTAGGGGTAAAATCCCTACCCAAGCAAAAAGACGGCGACCAAAATGGCTTAAATATAAGCGGTATATACGTTGATGCGACCTTTGGTCGTGGCGGTCATAGCAGGTTACTATTAAGTCAGCTTGCCGATGACGCCACACTGATTGTCTTTGACAAAGATCCGACAGCCATTAGTGTGGCGCAGGAATTGGCAAGTAAAGACAGCCGTGTGCATGTGGTTCATGACAGCTTTGCAACGTTGACAGATAGTCTGGCTGCTATGGGCATTAGTGAAGTGGATGGCTTGATGGCGGATTTGGGTATTTCATCACCGCAAATTGATGATGGTAGCCGCGGTTTTAGCTTTATGCGCGATGGGGCAGTGGACATGCGTATGGATACCAGTCGCGGCCAGTCAGTTGCCGAGTGGCTTGAGCAGGTTGACGATGAGACATTGGCCAATGTGCTTTATGAATTTGGTGAAGAGCGTCATAGTCGCCGTATTGCTCGCGCTATCAAGCAAATGGACAGCTACGAGTCTACGCTTGAGCTGGCAGAGGTAATCAAAGAGGCGCATCCCAATTGGCAACGCGGCAAGCACCCAGCCACGCAAAGCTTTCAGGCCATGCGTATTTTTATTAATAATGAGCTGGGCGATGTTGACGACTTTTTAGCGCAAAGTATTGCTATCTTAAAGTCAGGCGGGCAGCTTGCGGTCATTAGTTTTCATTCATTAGAAGATCGCCGTATTAAGCAGTTTTTGCAGCGACATAGCAAAGGGCAATATCCAGAAGATGAAAATCTACCGATGCCGCCCAATCGTCCGCGCTATTTTAGCAAGCCAAAACGCGTTGGCCCCAGCAAAGCTGAAACGAGCCAAAACCCGCGCGCGCGCAGTGCATGGTTGCGTATGGCAACTCGCACCGACACAGAGTATCAGCAGACGGCCGCGCCATAAATCATGGATGAAAACACGGAGTAAATCGCATATGATTGCTATTGTTTGTCTGAATGATGCATAAATGTCTTAATCGCTACGCCACTGTTAAAAAGCTGTAAATATTGTCTGTTAGGCTCAGCAAATAATTTTCCGTCATTTATTAGTTGAGAGTGTCTGAGATATCAAGCGACTCAGTCATTCTTTACTCTAAAATAACGTGATTATTTATTCGACCTATTCGACTTTGCAAGATAGCAGGTTTAGTAAGACAGCAGGTTTTGATATGACATATCGCTATAGCGGCAGGCTGTTGCCGCTATAAGACGGTCATCTTTGGTTTTATTTTTATCAATGGTATGGCTGAGCAATGATGCGTTCATTGCTTGCAGACCATTATCTACTTTATCGTTTACGTTCACTTTTTGAGATCGTCATGGCAATATCTGACAAACCTGCAAACCGCCGCACCGCCGCGCCCTATAACACCGATATCGGCGAGCTATTCGTGCGTCGGTTCAATGTGGTGAGCATTTATGTGGTCGTATTACTGCTCTTGGCAGCTGCAATCGTATGGAGCGGCATCAAGACTGCCGAAGCCGTTCAGCAATATCATCAGGATTATAAAACCTTGCAAGACATGAAAAAACAAGAGCGTAAGCTACAAATAGAACATCAGCGTCTATTGATTGAGCAGCAAACCTTTAGCGCCACGCCGCAAATCGCCAGTCGTGCAGTGGCGGAATTGGGTATGTACTCACCGACACTAAAGGATAAGCTGATTATTCAGCCTGGTGTCGCCACCGCCTTGGCACCAGTAGTCTCTGATGACGACGATGAGTTAGATTTAGATGTGGTCGGACCACGAGCTTCTACCGATATCTCCCCTGAAGAACCGGTAGCGGAGGCAGGACAATGAGCGACAAAAAACCTAAATCCACATCAGCAAAAAATACCAGCAAAAAACCAGCCAGTGGCAAGGTGACCAAACCATTACGCCGTGCGAGCGCTGCCAAATCTGGACAAACGAGTGATAAAGCGGCAGGCAGTCGTAAAGCCAAATTATTTGATCGTATCAAAAAGAGTGACACGAAAGGGACGCATGCTAGTGCCAGAAACCCAAAGAGCAAAAGAGGGTTTTTGGGTAAAGCCTCTGGCGCCTCGTCTCGTGGCGGCTTTGAGCAGGATAAAAACCGTTTTCGTACCGTTTGGGGTTTGGCGCTGGTTATATTGGTGCTATTGATTGGCCGTGCCTACTATATTCAGGTGGCCAACGCGCAGTTTTATCAAGACAAAGGTAATGAGCTCATTACCAGTGAGCGTACGCAAAAATCCTATCGCGGTATGATTACTGACCGTAATGATTTACCACTTGCAGTGAGCGCACCGCTGGCGACCGTGTCATTTAGCCCGCATGATTACGCGAGCGAATACTACGAGCTCAAACGTATTATCTTGACCAATCCTAACAGTCCACAATTGCAGGCGCGTATGCAAAAGCGTTTGGACAATATGGATCTGACGACGCTGGCTGCGGCTGCCAACATCTCTGTCGATGAGCTAAAAAAAGCCACGGCAATCGATGACAGTATTGATGTGACCGATGAAGCAGCAGTCAAAGCGGCGCTGCCCTCTGGTGCAGGCTCGCATTATTTACCCCTTCTCAATAAAGTCACACCTGAGATTGCACAAAGTGTTAGCTCGCTTGATTTCCCTGGTGTCCATGAGAAAAACTTCTTTCAGCGTTATTATCCGCAGCCGCAGTCTAATGCGCAGCTGTTAGGATTTATGGGGCAAAACGCCAACGACCCTGAGGGTGGTTACGAAGGACGTGCTGGTATTGAGCGCCAGTATGAAAAAGATTTAGCAGGCGACGATGGCAAAGTGCTTGTTTTAAAAGATGCCAAACAAAACAGCTTAAAAGAGATCAAGCAACTTGAACCTGAGATACCAGGCAAAGATGTGGCACTGACGATTGATTCGCGGTTGCAATACTTGCTCTACAAAGAGCTAGAAAAAGCAGGGCGTCTGCAAAAAGCGCGCTGGTCGACGGGTATGATCGTCGATGTACAGACTGGTGAAGTACTGGCGCTCTCCACATGGCCATCATTCAACTCAAACAATCTCAATGAGATGACCGGTGAAAACCAGCGTAACCGTGCGCTATTGGATGTGTTTGAACCCGGTTCAGTGATGAAGCCCTTTACCGTTGCGGCAGCCTTAGATTCAGGCAAATATACGCCGACCACTTTAATTGACACCAATCCTGGCTCAATTCGCGTGCGTGGCTATACCATCCGCGATCATAATAACTTGGGCATGATCAACATGGCGACGCTATTACAGAAGTCTAGTAACGTGGCTTCAACTAAGATTGCGTTGTCGCTACCGCCTGATGCCATTACTAATATGCAACGACAGTTTGGCTTTGGTTCAAAAACGCCTTTACAGTTCCCAGGTGAGGGCAGTGGTCTGATTGTGACGCCAAAAGAGAAAGAGACGTCACGCCGTGCGACAGTCAGCTATGGTTATGGTTTACAAGTGACACTAGCGCAGGTAGCGCAGGCTTATTCAGCCCTCGCAGCAGGCGGAGTGATGCACCCGTTGACTTTGATCAAAGATGACAAACCGCAACCAAGCAAACGCATTATGGCGCGCGAGCAGGCGATGTCTATTGTACAGATGCTTGAGAGCGTGACCGAGGCAGGTGGAACAGCTAGAGCCGCCGCCATTGACGGATACCGTGTGGCAGGCAAGACGGGTACCTCGCGCCGTATCAACCCAGAGGGTGGCTATTATTCTGACCAGTATCGCAATGTCTTTGCTGGTATGGCACCAGCGTCTAATCCAAAGCTTGTGGGCGTCATGCTTATTGAAGATCCGCGCGGTCAGATTTATGCGGGTCTAACGGTCGCACCTGTGTTCCACAACGTGATGAAAGAAGCGTTACGATTGTATAATGTGCCTTTAGATAAGCCGCTCAAAACAGAACCACAGTAGGCGTTCAATGATTTTAAGTAGTCAGCTCTTTAAGGGCTGATTTGTATTAACTGTTTAGGATTTGCTCATGACCATGCCTACCTTATCGCCAAATAGCGCCACTGTTACGACGGCCACTCTACAGCAGCTTATCGATACTAGCGATAATAGGCTGGCGCAACAGCTAACCGCGATGATCGCAGCATCGGTTCAACAGGCGTCGAGTCAGTCAGGGGCGGATCAGATTCAATCAATTGCTCATATTCCTTTTCAGCAGTTCCAACTAGACAGCCGTCAACTATCCAATAATGACGTATTCATCCTTTTAAAAAGCCACAATCCAAATCACCAAAAGAGCCGAAATTATTTGCTACAAGCCGCTGAGAAGGCTGCTTTTGTCCTCTCAGAGATGGATCCTGCTGCCTTGATTAGCGAAGCAAATACCCCTCTGAAGATGGATGGTGAGTCTAACGCACAGCAGCAATTAGCAGCGCTGCCGTGCCCAATCTTATACGTCCCTAATATTCGTGATTTCTTAGGCAGCTTAATCCAAGCATATTTGCAATATCAGCAGCCAGTGACCCTGCCAAAGGTAGTCGCTGTCACGGGCACCAATGGTAAAACCACCATCAGTCAATTGGTGGCACAGCTGACCCAATTAACAGGCATGAGCAGTGCAGTGATGGGTACGGCAGGTAATGGTCGCCTTGGCGCTTTGGTGCAAGCCAGCCATACCACTGGAGACGCCTTGGCTGTACAGCAGTTTTTGTATCAAATGGGTACCGAGAATGCTGAAATATTGGCATTAGAGGCCAGCTCTCATGGTCTGGATCAGCAGCGTTTACAAGGCGTGCCAGTTAGCATTGCGATTTATACCAATCTGAGTCGTGACCACTTAGACTATCATGCTGATATGGAAGAATACGCGTCTGCCAAAGCCAAACTATTTGATAAAGCTCACTTCCCAGATTTGACCCATGCCATCATCAACGTCGATGATGAACATGCTCATATTATGTTGGATACAGCCACTGCTAGTGACTTGACGGTATGGACGTATAGTCTAGAGTCTGCAACATCTGCTACTTTTGTCGCTGCTGATATCGAGCCAAGTCTACAGGGCGTCAAGATAAGTCTGCGTACTGACTTTAATGATAAAACAGTTGGTGATGAGAAAACGGATATTATCGAGATTGTCAGTCCACTATTAGGGCGCTTTAATGTTGCTAATTTGCTTGCCGCTATCGCAGCAGCAGTAGCGACTGGTACTGTTGCTGGTACTAAGTCTGCTACTAAGTCTGCTACTGATTCAAATGTGGATATTGGACGCATTGCGACTGCGGTCACGCAGCTACAAGGTGCAGTTGGGCGTATGCAGCGCGTGCCATCGAATGATGGCTGTTTTATCGTTGATTATGCGCATACGCCAGATGCCTTAAGTCAAGTGCTGGCGAGCCTGAAAACTCACTGTAAAGGCCAGCTATGGGCAGTGTTTGGTTGTGGCGGTGACCGTGATGCAGGTAAGCGCCCACTGATGGCGCAAGCGGGCCTCACAGGTGCTGATCAAGTTGTCTTGACCGCTGACAATCCACGTACCGAAGACCCTAATGCCATCTTACAGGATATGCAGGCTGGGATGAGTGCTGAGCAATATCAACGTACGCATATAGAACCTGCTCGCCAAAAGGCCATTGAATATGCCGTCAGTCAGGCAGGTCCAGACGATATTGTCGTCATCGCCGGTAAAGGCCATGAGACCTATCAAGAGATTAATAACGTCCGTTATGATTTTGATGACAGTGTGATTTTGCAGCAGGCGTTAGCGCAAGCGGGCCGTATATAGTCGAGTGATTATCGATACCCCTATTATCAAAAAATTAAACATTAAATATAAAAATTGAGTAGTCATTATATAAGGTAACCATTATGACAGCCGACAACGATAACACCATCCAGTCGCAAGGGCTTTATGTCTGGCAAATGGATAATATGCTCGAGGCGACAGCGTCGCTCGATGGTCACTGGCAATTGCCACAAGACTATACAGATGCAGGCCAGCCAGCCCTAGCCAGTCAGCGTATTGCGACCGATACCCGTACGATAAAGCCTGGTGATATCTTTTTGGCGTTACGTGGTGAGAACTTCGATGGTCATGACTATATCGATATGGCAGCATCAAAAGGGGCCATTGCTGTCATTGTGTCTCGTCCTATCTTATCTGAGTCAAATGCGATTCCGCAGCTGGTTGTCAGTGATACCCGTTTGGCGTTAGGGCAGCTGGCAAGCTATCGTCGCCAGCAGCACCAAAATCTGACCGTGATTGCCATTACAGGCTCTAGCGGCAAGACCACTTGTAAAGAGATGCTGGGTAGTATTTTTGGTCGCCTTGCACCGACATTGATTACCCGTGGCAATCTCAATAATGATTTGGGTGTGCCCATGATGCTGCTTGAGTTATCAGACCATCACCGCTATGCCATTTTAGAATTGGGTGCCAACCACATTGGTGAGATCGCCTATACGACTGAGATTGTGCGCCCTGATGTGGCCTGTATCCTAAATATTGGTACGGCTCATCTGGGTGAGTTCGGTAGCCGTGAAGGTATTTGCCAAACCAAGGCGGAGATTTATCACACCTTAACGGATGCGCAGTTTGCGATTGTTCCTGATAAAGACGATTTTACCAATCAGTTACGCCGCATTGCTGAAAAGCACACGTCACATGTGATTGGGTTTGGTAATACCGATGTCAGCGCAAGCCATTTAGATGTAGAACCAGAGCGTAGTGAGTTTAAGCTACATATCGGTAATCAGATTCATGATATCAATTTGCCGTTAGCAGGCGAACACAATGTCAATAATGCTTTGGCTGCTGCAGCCTGTGCGCATGCATTAAATATCAACGTCAGTGATATTGTTATCGGCCTTGAAAATGCACGCCCAGCCAAAGGTCGTCTGAACAGTCAGATACTGGGTAAGCACCGCCTGATTGATGATACTTACAATGCCAACCCACACTCAGTACGTGCCGCTGCTAAGGTATTGGCTGCGCAAACGGGTACGCAAGTGATGGTGTTGGGTGATATCGGCGAGCTAGGAGAGGCGGCAGTTAGTGAGCATCAAAGCCTCGGCCGTACTATCGCGACCACAGGTATCGATGTGCTGCTCTGTGTTGGCGAATATGCCAAGGCCACCGTTGCTGGTGCGAAAGAGGTTGCTGATATCAATGCTCAGGCATTCGCAGACAAAGACAGTTTATTACAGTATTTACAGCCGTATTTGCAAGCGCAACAAGCCAAGCCTTGTACTGTGTTGTTCAAAGGCTCGCGTTCCATGACAATGGAAACACTTATTCATGCGCTAGTAGAGGAGTAGGCGGTGTTAGTTTGGTTGTTTGGCTGGCTTGGCCAGTATTATACGCCGTTTTCTGCGGTTTCTTCGTTGACGTTGCGAGCGCTGCTTGCGGTGGTCACTGCCCTCGCATTTAGTATGTTTTTTGGCGGGCGTGTCATTCAGCACCTGCGTTCACTCAAATACGGTCAGGCCATACGTAATGATGGGCCTCAATCGCATTTGGTCAAGACCGGTACGCCAACCATGGGCGGGGTATTGATTCTCAGTGCTATTGGCGTATCGACTTTGCTATGGGCACGTTTGAACAATCCTTATGTGTGGATTTTGCTCGTCGTTATGGTGATCTTCGGTGCTGTAGGGTGGGCGGATGATTGGCTCAAAATCAAGTATAAAGATCCCAAAGGTCTGATTGCGCGAAAGAAATATTTTTGGTTGTCGATGGGCGCATTATTCGTCGGCGTCTCTTTATACTACATCGCCACACTACAGCCGGATATCAACACCACTCGCGAGATGCAGGACTTGTTGATACCGATCTTTAAAGATTGGATGATTCCATTTTCGGCAGTACCTTTTGGTATTGGTTTTATTATCTTTACCTATTTTGTGATCAATGGGGCCTCCAATGCGGTTAACTTAACTGATGGCCTGGATGGCTTGGCAATCCTACCAGTAGTGCTTGTCGCAGCAGGCTTGGGTGTGATGGCTTATGTGTCAGGCGATGTGCGCTTTGCGGATTATTTGCACGTTCCGTATATTCCCTATAACTCTGAAGTCATTATCGTTTGTGGCGCCATGGTCGGGGCAGGTCTTGGCTTTTTATGGTTCAATGCGCATCCTGCACAAGTATTTATGGGTGATGTGGGCGCGTTGGCACTGGGTGCGATGCTCGGTACGATTGCCGTGATGACGCGACAAGAGATTGCCTTTGCCATTATGGGTGGTCTATTTGTCGCTGAAGCGCTATCAGTAATGCTGCAAGTTGGCTCTTATAAATTGCGCAAAAAACGCGTTTTTCGTATGGCTCCCCTACATCATCATTTTGAAGAAATTGGCTGGAAAGAAACGCAAGTGGTGACGCGGTTTTGGATTATCGCCATCATTCTCGTCATCCTTGGGCTAATGACTTTGAAGCTGCGTTAGAAAAACAAGCCTCAAACATACCTAACTTTCCTGCTTAGAAGCCATCTCGATGATTATTGAGGTGGCTTTTTATCGTCTAAGCAACACGAAATTTGTTAAAATGTGGGTCATATTGCTATGACGTTGAGATACCTGTGTCCTTATTTATTTGCCCACTTTGCCAGTCGCCACTACAGCCTGCCGCAGATACTTGGCGCTGTGACGGTAGTTTGCACCCCAAAAACACCTCACACCCTTTTGATGTGGCTCGCCAAGGTTACGTCAACCTGTTGCCTGTACAGCAGAAGAAATCAAAAGCACCTGGCGACAGTCAAGACTCTATCAATGCCCGTAAGCGATTTTTGAGTCATGGTCACTATGGGCCGTTACAGAATCTGATTAGCCAAAAGATGGCAGCGCTACTGTCAAAAAGTGAGGCCATAGAGGAGCAGGATACTCAGTCTGTGAATTGGCTTGATATTGGCTGCGGCGAGGGCTACTACACGCAGGCAATGGCACAACTGGGCTCAGGTATTATTGATAACTTACTCGCAGCGGATATCAGCAAACCTGCATTGGTGGAATTGGCTAAAGTGAGTAAAGCGGCAGGTCGTCTTTGGTATCAGCGCAATAATACTAACGCTGCCAAAACAACGGTGATTTATCCGTTAGTGACCAGCGCCGCGCATCTACCGTTACGCTCTCATAGTGTGACGGGTATTAGCAGTATTTTTAGTCCTATTTTACCTGAAGCGTTCGCTGAGGTATTGGCCGATGATGGTTATTTAATCATTGCCAAACCAGATGCCGGACACTTGGCGACGATGCGAGATGCCTTATTCGATGATGTGCGTGAGCATGATTCTGATAAGTTTTTACACGAGTTGGCGCCATACTTTACGTTGATGGGGACTGACCATGTTAGTACAGAGATGACATTATCAGCGGATGATTTGGCTGATTTAATGACCATGACCCCGTATGCCTACCGCGCACGTAGTGAAAAAAGACAAGCGTTACTGGAGCTTAGTAAGCACGCGCCATTTAATACAGAGGCCAAGTTTGTGGTTTATATTTTGCAAAAAAAGGCGTCCAGTTGAGAGCCTTTTAATATTTTTGTTACGGCATCCACTAATCAGTATTCTTGTAGTAGCCAACCGCTACCAAAGGCAAAATACTCTCGAAACCATGCATTGTAGCGAATAGACAGTGGGGTTGGGCTGGCAAGCGTGATTGGTTGCGTATAACCTTGATGGAGGGCAATGGCGGCTGCGCGGATGGTATGAAAGTCGCTGGTGACAATCGCAATCGGTACCTCTTTATCAATACCATGCTGTTCAAGTATGATTTGGCTGTACGCCAAATTCTCCTCAGTACTGGTACTTTTCCCTTCTTGATAGATACGATCTAGTGGAATGTCATGTGCTTGCGCCAAGTAAGTCGCCATGATGTCCGCCTCACTGCGCGTGTGCTCATAGCCCACACCGCCACTGGTAATAATCAATGCCTGTGGTTGCTGCTCGATCAGTGTTGCTGCCGTATCTAAGCGACTAGCTAAGGTAGGGGTCGGCTTGCCATCGACCGTCCCAGAACCGAGTACAATAATAGCTGCTACAGGTGGCAAATCTTGTTTGCCCTGGGCAATCTGCTGCTGCAATGAATAAACAAAGAGCAAAAAGCTTATGAACCATAACCCAAACGCTAGCCACAATCCGTACCAAATACGTCGCAGTAAAGGATTCTTAGCAAGTATTTTTATAATTAAAGGAGCACCTAGTCCATGCCCTACAAAAACCACGCCTATCAAAAAAGGCAGCACTGTACCAAAATTAACCTTATCTACGGCCATCAGAGCAGTACAGTCAATGATGAGTATGGATCCAAGCGCTATCAATACGATACGTAATAATCCAAACATAAATTTTTTATCCTGTCAGCACTGATAGATCAATCACGCTTTCTATATAAGTGTCAAACATTCAGCATCAAATATTAAACGCTACAGCCACATCAACAGCGACCAAAAGCGTTATACATACTTCTAGGTCTGCCCGTCTATTTACACCAGTGGCACAACTATACAACTGTCTGCAGTTTAGTGGACGAATATGCCAAATAAAGGTAACAATCGCAACCTTTCTTCAAGTTTCATAAAGCTACTTAATACGAGAACCAGTTATCATTTTCTTTGTCGATAGAGCGATGCTTTATCGTGATACTTCATAAGGTATCTTTAATCATCATTTATTAATATGAATTACATTAGGAAAAAACAATGAAAAAGATAATAGTAAGTTCGATTTTAGCCGCTACCGCTTGTTTATCTATGGTTGGTCAAGCCAACGCTGCACCTGACTACTCAAAGTCTCATGCCGCTCAAGTACAGCATCAAAAGCATGATGCTAAAGCCAAAGTAGGTAGTAAACATAAAGTTGTCAAAAACAAGGCAAAGGTATCACAGCAAAAAGCAAAAATAGTGGCTGCCAAGCATAAAGCACAAGAAAAGCATCAAGACAAATATCAGGGCAAATATAAAAACGATAAACAAAGCAAAAACGACTACAGACACCGCTCTTAAAAGTGATATCTGATTATTTAAAAATGACGCCCTAAGTAGGCGTCATTTTTATGTGCAATGGTTTGGCTAGTAGTTGTGATATATCTGGTCTTGTATCTCTATTTGAAGAGATATTACGGTTTAGCAGATATGCAAAACGCTCACACCTTAACGTTTCTTAAACTTTCATCAAGCTACTTAACATAGGAACTGGCTATGATAAGAGACAGTATTAACATCATCTGCGCGCGCTAGTTATCTCAAGTAGTGCTTTTCAATCAAACCAGTGATGTTAAATATTCATTGACTGTCCTAAATAATCATCTTAAAAATCGACTGAGAGCGCCCATGAGACAAACCTTGTTCGTACTATTTATCACCTTATTCAGTGTAATAGGCTACTCAGCCAACGCGATGGTACCAAGCATTGCTTTTGCAGAAGCAGTAAACGCGACTCCAAAACCAGTCATGTCTGCTGAAACGAAAAAAATCAGACGAGACTGCCGCATAAGTTTGGGGTTGAACAAGTTACATATGAATCTAAGTGACAGTGAAAAAGAAGCAATAAAGAGATGTATAGGCAGTAAACAGCTGTAGATTTAGATATTAGCAGCAATAGAGCAGTGATATGAGCCAGCAATATTCTTTATTGGTGGTTTTTTTTGATAGATAGGATAAAAATCACCATTTAGGCAGCATTAGACGATCAGACTGACAGTCTTACTGTTAAGGTGTCTGGATTTTATTTAGGATAGAGTATGACAGTACAGAAAAACTAGTGCGTTTCTCAGAATAGATAAGATTGGCGGTGAAGGAGGGATTCGAACCCTCGATACGCGATTAACGTATACACACTTTCCAGGCGTGCGGTTTCAGCCACTCACCCACTTCACCGTTTTTTGAACGCCTAAGTATAGCGGATACCATTTAAAATGTCACGACTTGCGCGCTATCTTTCTTTATTGCTAACTGCCTGCTAGGATAGCAGATACGCAATGATGAGTATAAATGGTTGAAGATTGAATGATAAGTTTCCGTGAGCGCACATATGGAGTTAAACACAGCATACTAATGACTGTCATGACAGTTGTAATAGGTGTTAATCAGGCACATGCTGATAATTTCACGCAGTGTAGCCAATCTTTCTATGGTGGTATCTATCCTGAATTTACCAACACCAAGCTAAGTAATAAGACACAAACACTATGCATGGATGGCTTTGCCGTTATGTACTCTGGTGTATCACGGACACCGCTGTGGTCAGCAGAACATCTAGATCGTGCGCGTCTGCAGCAAGCCAAACAGATCGACCGTGAAGACAGTTTTCACGAAGAAAGCAAGCTCCCAGAAACAGCACGCGCGTCATTGTCTGACTATTCAGGTTCTGGTTATGATCGCGGACACCTAGCACCAAATGCCAATATGGCAACGCGCAGCCAGCAATATGATAGTTTTAGTCTGGCCAATATCGCGCCGCAGTCGCCGCGCAATAATCGTTATATTTGGCGTAATATTGAGTCTGCTACTCGCTATTTGACCCAGCAATACGGTGAGGTTTATACCATTACTGGCGTCGCATTTACCAATAAAAAGACCAAGCAGCTTGCCAATCGTGTGCTTGTACCCAGCCATTTTTTCAAAGCAGTGTATATACCCGCGACCAATCAGGCAGGGGTATATTACGCACCAAATGACGAATCTGAACGCATTGATGTTATTAGTATCGATGAGCTGACCGCTGAAACCGGTATCGATGTCTTGCCGATGTTGGACATTCAAACCAAGCGAGAAGCATTGGATTTGCCATTGAAGGCAGGTGAGAGTTCAGACACAACTGATGCGTCAGCTCAGGAGCCGGATTGGATGCTATTCGTCTGGGCTATTTTGGAGTGGTTACTTGCGCAGTTAAAGGCATAGAGCAAAACGTAGAATAATTTTTGAGTTTTAAATACACCATAAGGATACACACATGATTGACCCATTCGCCAATGATCACCAAAGCATGCAGGTTGGTGATCTTGTTATTGAAAACCAAAAGGACAAAATCATCATCTATGGTGATATTGACCTGACTTTGGATGCATCCGGATATGAACACGCTCAGCAATTGCATGAGCTAATGAGTCGGGTCATAAACATATTTGAAAGTAAAAACCTTTATAATAATAATGATGATAAGTCAAAGGAAAATGATGACCAATTGGGCAAAGATATCGACAATCCCTTCTTGTAAGTCTTTGATATGGTTTTATTTTATAGAAATAATAAAGTATAAAAAAATTACTAGGCAAAGTCGGAAAATTGATTATAATGAGTCAAGACATCGCTTATGTCGCTCAAAATCTTTGACAAAGAGTTATGAGCAATATCGATAACCTACGCTTTATAAGTAGAGAGTCGCAAAGCTTGTAATAAAAGATTCTAGCAAAGGATAAGCATAGGACATCAGAAACATAATGTTTCGAGCAATCATTGTATGAAGGGAGTCAATCTATGAAATTATTTACAAAAACCACGTTAGCCGTTGCTGGTATTGGTATTGCTAGTATGGCATTTGCTGCTGACCCATTAGCCAATACGACTTGGCAGACATATGATGAAGGCAAGCCAAAAGGTACGGTAAAAATTACTGAGTCAAATGGGGTACTGACAGGTACGCTCATTGCTACTAACTCAGCCAAAGGCAAAAAGCATATAGGCAAGACCATTATTAGAGGTCTAAAATCTGATGGCGGCGGTAAATACAGCGGTGGTACGATTACTGATCCTGAAAAAGGCAAAGATTATCGTATGACGGCAAATCTAAGTGGTAATACTTTGAAGCTAAGAGGCTATATTGGTCCATTCTCTCGTAGCCAAGAGTGGAAAAAGAAATAAGTCGATCAAGTAGTTTTTTATCAGATCTGTACTTAATAGATAAAATCCCGCACTACCGAAAGGTACTGCGGGATTTTTTATGTTTTATATTTTATGGGGCTGTAGTAGATAAGCACTATGCTAGACTACTTTTATGAAGATAACCCATTGTAAACTAAGTAAAAAAATACAGCGAAGGCTGTTAGAGTTTTTTACGGCTGAAGTGACTGCTAGAACAGCCG
>Ga0207918_100012_pt1 | contig 75875 bp, 52 predicted proteins | sample DeeseametaMP0440_FD_184211 | JGI IMG/M metagenome (GOLD analysis project Ga0207918, IMG submission 184211) | Marine microbial communities from the Deep Atlantic Ocean - MP0440 (SPAdes) | ecosystem: Environmental > Aquatic > Marine > Oceanic | place: East of Rio de Janeiro, Brazil, South Atlantic... | reverse complement strand
AAGACTGGATCAAGGTTTATAACAACGAAAGACCCCATGATTCACTTAATGATATGACACCTGCTGAGTACAGGCAGGTGGCTTAATAATTCTACGATGATGTTGTGTTAAGAATGGGGTATTTACAATTTAATTCCATTTCTCAATACCAGACGAGCTGTCATAAATTTTGTTCATTATATAGATCGACCTTGAAAATACTCAGCTCTTGATCCTCGTTAGTAGTATCTAATCATCCCCTAGAAATAGTGAATCCAGCTCCTCTTTTTTACAATACAGTCAAACACAAAAAAGCCTATCTATAAAAGACAGGCTTTTCTAAATCAAACTCGTTATTTAAATATCAAACTCAAGCGCTCTATCACCTTCGCTATCTTTGATACGCGTTGGCAGACCAATCTTATTCAATAGATTAATAAATGGCTTGGCATCTAGCTCTTCGACGTTGACCATTGTGCCTGCATCCCATTCACCAGTCGCAACTAGCATCGCAGCAGCAACAGGTGGCACGCCTGCAGTATACGAGATACCTTGGCTACCCACTTCGTTGTAAGCGTCTTTATGATCTGAGACATTATAGATAAACACTTCTGTCTCAACGCCATTGATTTTGCCTTTAACTTTATCACCAATGCAGGTCTTGCCTGTATATTCTGGTGCAAGCGAGCTTGGATCTGGTAGTACCGCCTTCACGACTTTTAGCGGCACCACTTCTTGGCCTTCAGCCGTCATCACTGGCTGCTCAGACAATAGTCCTAAGCTTTGTAAGACAGTGAAGACATTGATGTAGTGCTCACCAAAGCCCATCCAAAAACGAATGTTTGGTACATCTAGGTTGGCTGATAGCGAATGAATCTCGTCATGTCCGCTTAAATAGCTGTTCTGCACACCCACAACTGGCAAATCATCCGTACGTTTGACTTCAAACATTTTATTAGACTGCCACTTGCTATCTTGCCAAGAGTAAACCGTACCGGTGAACTCACGGAAGTTGATCTCTGGGTCAAAGTTAGTCGCAAAATATTTGCCATGGCTGCCGGCATTGATATCAATGATGTCAATATCAGTCACAGATCCTGCATCCATCATGTCATAACCCAAGCGTGCATACGCATTGACCACACCGGGATCAAAGCCTGCACCTAGAATAGCAGTGACATTATTGTCTGCACAGCGCTGTTTGCGTTGCCACTCGTAGTTGTTGTACCACGGCGGCGTCTCACAAATCTTGCGTGGATCTTCATGAATAGCCGTATCTATATATGCCGTGCCTGTTTCAATACAAGCTTCTAGTACGGTCATATTGATAAATGCCGAGCCTACATTAATCAGTATTTGTATTTTTGTATCTTGTATCAGCTGCACGAGTGCTTGGCTGTCCATGGCATCGACCTGATGCGTATGCAAGACTGCAGCCTGCTTAAAGCTGTCTTTTTCTTTTACGCTCTGCGCGATGGCATCGCATTTGTCTTTGGTACGTGAGGCGATATGGATCTCGCCGAGCACATCATTGTGCATCGCACATTTATGCGCGACCACTTGAGCGACGCCGCCTGCTCCGATGATAAGTACGTTTTTTTTGTTAGATTTGGCTGGTTGGTTTGTGTTCAATGAACAATCCTCCTTTGTGTCCCTGTCGATACCATTGATTGTGGCTATGCAAAACAGAAACGAGTGAATGATATGCGTGAATTAAAAAGGAAGACCGAGGAAAACCCACGCACCCGTCGGGCAGATAATACTCCATTATTTGCCCGACGCGATTATAACAATTTTTATTCCCTTATCGGTAAAAAATATGTATAAAAAGTAGAGATATTAAAATGCATACTAATACAGGTTAAGCCTTTGTTTTTTAAACATTAAAATACAAAACCCGACAATAACATAGTCTTAAAAACTAAGGCTACTAACGCTACTAAGGCTTAAGATAGGCTGGCTTTATATTCCTCATAGTCAAACTCACGCTGGATATCAGTACTGCCATCCAAACGGCGGATCACTATCGCTGGCATATTAACCCCATTGAACCAGTTTTTCTTGACCATCGTATAACCGGCCGCATTACCAAAGGCGATCTTATCGCCTATCTGAAGATTACTCGGTAATGCATACTCACCAAAGATATCACCTGCCAAGCAAGAACGACCATAAATAATGGTATGGTCTGCCGACTCAGCATTGGCTTCAGACGGCGCAGCTTCTGCTGGATTGCCAGTAGGTGCAATATTGCTAGCAGTATTATTGATCGCGGCAATCGGTGCGGACTCACGATAGATAAGCAAGTCGAGCATATGTGCTTCAATCGAAGCGTCGACGACGGCGAGATTTTTTTGATTGTGCATGGTGTCTAACACTGTCGTCACCAACGTGCCTGCGCCATGGATACTTGCTTCACCTGGTTCTAAATAAACTTGCACGCCATAGGTCTCACTAAATACTTTTAATCTGTCAGCCAGCTTTTCTAGTGGATAGTCAGGCGCGATAAAATGAATGCCGCCGCCCAAGCTCACCCATTCAAGTTGCTGCAAAATATCGCCAAATCTAGATTCGATATCAGCTAAACTTTCACTAAAAGCCTCAAAACTGTCATTTTCGCAATTGTTATGAATCATAACGCCTGTAATATCGCTTAGTACCGCTGCGATTTTATCTTTATCGTGCTCACCAAGGCGGCTAAATGGACGTGCAGGATCAGCAATCAAAAATGATGAGTTGCTGGTTTTTGGATTTAAGCGTAAGCCTACTGGAACACCTTGCGCTGCCGCTTGATTTTTAAAAGCAGTTAGCTGTGAGATTGAGTTAAATATAATCTTATCAGCATAACTGAGTACTTCAGGAATTTCATCTGCACTATAGGCGACGCTATAAGCGTGGGTTTCTTTTTTATCGCTGCTACTGGCATCAGCGTTATTACCAAAGGTCTCATAGCCCAATCTCACTTCGTTAAGTGAAGACGAAGTCGTGCCATGCAGATAAGGCTGCATCACATCAAAAACACCCCATGTGGCAAAGCATTTTAGTGCCAATAATGCTTTTGCACCAGACAGCTCACATAGCCTAGCGATGATTTTCATATTGGCAACGATCGCCGCTTCATCAAGCACGTAGTATGGCGTTGGTGGCAATGTCGCGTTGATAGAATTCTCTAGATTTTTTGCATTCATAATAGGTTACCTAATAGACACTCTACTGTTGGTATCTTGACAGACAGATATAAATATTTGCGCTATAGTAGACTAAATCCATCATAATTAGAATATCTTATGGCACTCTCAACCGATTATTCCACCTCTGCCAGTCGATCCCATGCCTCTCAATTAGACCCAAAACATATAGACTTGACGCACCTCCACCCGGATGCGCGTGCAGTATTGGATTTTTGGTTTGATAAAGATAATGAAGCGTGTTGGTTTGAACAAAACGATCGTTTTGATAAGCAGATAAAGGACAAGTTTGGTGACATTTGGCAGGCAGCAAAGCAAGGTGAATGCGTTAAATGGCGCCTCGCAGAATCTTCTCTAGATGGCAATAGTTCAATAACAGCGCTAGCAGGACGATTGGCAGAAATCATTGTCTTAGATCAGTTTTCACGAAACCTGTGTCGCGAACAAGCCTGTGCTTTTGCCCAAGATGGTATGGCATTAGTTTTAGCACAAGAAGCCACTCAGCAGCCCTATTTTGACACTTTACCGATGCAATGGCGTAAGTTTATGATTATCCCATTTATGCACTCTGAATCTGCCTTAATTCATGAGCGCTATTTGCCATTATTTAGACAGTTGGATGATGCCACTACGCTAGATTTTGAATATCGTCATAAAGAAATTATTGATCAATTTGGGCGTTACCCACATCGTAATGAGGCACTAGGGCGCAAATCAACTGAGGATGAAAAAGCCTTTTTGCAACAGCCAAACTCTTCATTTTAAAGTAGGTTTTATCCAGTCTGCTTACTTTGTCACATTCTTATAGTGTCTTTATATAAAACAAGGACTGAACCAGTTATCTGGTTCAGTCCTTTTGTTTGTACAATTGATTAAACGGTTTAACTAATAATTTACCTTACCCGTCGTAAAAGTGAATGACTTACTTTCTAAGTTTTTATCATCAACCAAGATATCAAAGCTTACTTGATATTTGGTATTGCCATACAGACCACATTGCTGGCTTTGATTTACCGCGCGATTAACTTCGCAGCTCTTTAGTGCATCTGTTAATGGCAAAATGAATGCCTCATTCGCTGGTAATGCGTAGTTGGTGTTCACATACGGATCGTTATCAAAGTCGATCAATTGAATCGGTACATTAGTATTTCGCTGAGTATCTCGGAACTTGATGTTGCTGACTTTGATTTTGTTCGCTGATGGCATACTCACATAAACAGGCTGTCCGATAGGATCGGTACGTAAATCGCGACCTGTGCCTTTAACAGGGTTTGGCGACTCACTATACAGAGCAGTTACTGTATCAGTCACACCTTGACAGGGATAAGTAAAAACACCTGACACGGTTGTATCTTTGGTCGCTTTTGTCGCTGAGGCATGGCTAACCAAGACATAACCTTGGTTAAGAGCTGGATTTTTGGCATCCGGTTTATATAAAACCATGGCTGAGCCAACAGCGCTTGAGGTGGGTAGCATCAATGAACGCAAATGATAGGGTGCTGCCAACAACGACTTGGCCATTGATGTTGCCACCACATCCGTTTTCAGAAAGCTTCCTGCTGAATTGAAGTAGACAGATTGAGCAATATTTTCTGTGGCACCATATTGTGCGTTGCTGTATTTTGCGTTTAATAAGCGATCTGAGAAATCTAATCCACCGAAGAATGGGTTATTGCTACCTGTCAAACTAGCAATATCGCTGATTTTATTTTCGACATGGGCATTAAAACTGGTCGGCGTGCTATTAGCAAAGACGTATTTGATATAGTTTGCGTGCTTAATCGCAATATCATCAAGCGCCGTATCGACAGATAAGCCACTTAAACCACAACTGGTTCTTGCCAGACTAAATTGATTATTAGCACTTAAGGCTGCTTGCGGATTATTCTCAGTTGGCGCATTGCTTTCATTAATAGGATTACTATCTTGCTCATCTTGTGTTTCGCTCTGTGGATTATTGGATGTAGAACCATTATCAGAGTCACCACCACCACCGCAGGCGGTTAAAAATACCGCTAAGAAAAGCACTACAGCAAGGTTCTTTTGAGGGGGATGAGCCATCATTTCTTATCCTATAAAATAGTAATATATATAATTCATAGTGAGAATAAAACTCAAAATAAAAGCTTAGTTATTGATTTAACAGCACTTTATACCAAGAGCAACATATTGTATTACATTTTATAAATTTTCGCTCGTTATTTTTCCGAAAATTTGCCTATTTGTTAACATAGGTATATATCTTCTTTCTGCTGGTACATTAAATCTTTATTATTAGACGATTTCTAGACGAGATATTGTCGTTTAAAATTAGCTCTCTAATGCCTTTCTCACTGGCGCAAAGCTGCGCCTATGTGCTGATAAGACACCATGTCTCTCAATGGCTTCCATATGTGCGCGAGTTGGATAGCCTTTATGTTTGGCAATACCGTATTCTGGATACTGCATGTCAAGGGCATACATGGTCTCATCACGGCTCACCTTTGCCAATATACTAGCCGCTGCGATACTGGTATGACGTGCATCACCCTTCACCCATGCTTGGCAATCAACAGAAGATGGCGATATGCCCAATTCGTGAAATGTAGCATGGCTCAAATCAGGACAGCGATTACCATCAAACAATACTTCAATTTGTAATTGTTTAAGCAATGTATTCTCATTGTTTTTAGTCACCAAGCATGTAAGAGCGGCATCTAGCAGTGCCTCCGTACACAAGCGCATACCAAGCATCGTTGCTTGTAAAATATTGACTTGATCGATGACAGCTGCGGGTATATCAGCGATGATATAACCGAGGGCATGCACCTTTACCAGTGGATAAAGGATATCGCGCTTTTTTTCACTCAGTTTTTTGGAGTCTGTCAGTATCGACAATGGTGTGTCTTTGAGTGGTTGTTCTTCAATCAATCCTGACCAAGACGCAGGCAATATCGCGGCGGCCACATTGACACTACCTAATAACGGTCCACGTCCTGCTTCATCAACGCCAATTTTTAATATTGACTGTTCTAAGCGTTGCGCTTCATCGCGCTCATATTGAGCAAACAGCTTAGAGGTATTCAACTGTCCATATAAGCGTATAGGCGCCGCCAATTGAATATACTGCCCTTTGACATCAATATGATCAATACTGACGTCAATTATCTGGGCTAGGTTTTTTGTGCTAGGTTGAATTTGCATAATATTAGAAAGTCTTTCTAGGTTAGGTAAGATTAGAGGCATTACTATCGCTCATAAAATATTGTTCAATCACGCTATTTGCTGGCTCATGATTGCTTTGCTGCTGCAACGTGTGCTTTGTCGCGAGCAGATCTTTTAATTGCTCAGCATAAGCACGCGGTTGTAATAGACGCATCACCGTACGGCAAATATTATCCCCACTTGCCTGCTCTTGAATAAGCTCAGGCACAATCGGCGCATTAGCCAAAATGTTAGGTAGTGCCACATAAGGCACTTTTACCAGACGTTTGGCAATCTGATAAGTGATCTGATTCAATTGATAAACCACCACCATCGGACGCTCAAGCAGCATTGCCTCCAATGTTGCTGTCCCAGAGGCTAGCATCACGATATCTGACGCTGCCATCGCATGCTGACTAAACTCTGGCTGAGTATCATCATAAACGACGACAATAGCCGCCCGCAGCTGCTCTGAGCATTGATCAATGACTTCTTGCACAATATATTGGTGATTTTGATCAACCGTTGGAATGATAAAACACAGCTTTGGGTCTAATAATATGAGCTTTTGAATGCCGTCAAGCATCAATGGCAAGATAGCGGTAATCTCGCCACGCCGAGAGCCAGGCATCACGCAGATAAGCTGGCTGACATCATCAAACCGTTCAATAAAAAACTGCTGTAAACCATCATTGTGCCAGACCAGCTCGCTACGGCGCTGATTGATTGGCGTGTCTATCAGTGCTTGATCAATGGTTCGTAGCAACGGATGCCCCACACAGATCGCCGGATGATTATGACGCTCATAAACCGGTAGCTCAAATGGGAATAGGCACAATACCAGATGAGTCGCCGCTTTAATGTTATGGATACGCGACTCACGCCATGCCCAAATAGAAGGACTGACATACTGCACGCAAAAGATGCCTTTTGGCTTTAGTTTCTTGGCGACCCGTAGATTAAAATCAGGTGCATCGATACCAATAAACCAATCGATACCAGCTACCTCAAAGGCGCTCAGCAGCTCGCGGCGTGCTTTGAGCAAATCTGGTAGCTGCGCCATGACTTCAACCAGACCCATCACTGCCAAACGCTCCAATGGAAAAATACTTTGCAATCCTTGCGCTTGCATCTTAGTGCCGCCCACGCCTACCCAAACGATGTCATCACGCAGATTATTCATCTGTTGCATAAAATCTGCGCCTAAACTGTCACCTGACACTTCACCTGCGACAATGGCTATCACTAGCGGCGTGGCAGTCGTTTTAGGTTTATTAAAATCCGTCTCTGTTTGGCTGATGGAATCAGTATGTGGATGAGACGTAGCAGAATCTGTCATGACAAGCTCTCAATATTGAAGATATACAAATAAAATAAATCGTTGTTGTAAAATATAACACAGTAAGTCAATGATAGAGGTTGATGACATACACATTTTATCTGTGTCTATTTTTTGGCGTTCATGTGTTAGTGTGCAATCGTTTTAGTGCGCAATCATAAAGCCATCGCGGTCGCTATCATACGTGACGATGATACAAATAGCTAAATTCACGCATAAAATCTGATCGTTGAGCACCCAGCACTTAATTCATCCTTATTAATAGACAGAAAAACGAAATACCAAACGTGCATTTGCGAATTCAAATATAACCTTAATCATGTGTAAGTATAACTAAGTTTTAGTTTCCTCATTCCAGTTATCAGTCAATTAACTACCGGACTACCCTTGTCAACCAACACTTTTGTCCGCATAATGAATATTCCTATAAATCAGCTAGACGATATATAACCATGACAACATCAGTTACCCATAATGCAGACATTGACGACGTGAATATTGAAAAATTTATTCCTTTGATTACTCCCGCTGAGCTAAAAGCTGAGCTACCTCTGTCAGACGATGCATACAAAACCGTACTAAACGGTCGCCAAACGATCCAAAATATCTTGGATGGTAAAGACAAGCGTCTGTTTGTGGTCATTGGACCCTGCTCTATCCACGATATTAAAGCGGCCCATGAGTATGCCGATCGCTTAGCCGTATTGGCAAAAGAGATCGAAGACAGCGTATTTGTGGTCATGCGTGTTTATTTTGAAAAACCTCGTACCACAGTCGGCTGGAAGGGTATGATTAATGACCCTGACATGAATGACAGCTTTGATATCGAAAAGGGCTTGCGTACGGCGCGCAAGTTATTGCTTGATCTCAATGAAAAAGGCTTACCTTGTGCGACTGAAGCCCTTGATCCAAATACGCCGCAGTACATGCAGGATTTGATTAGCTGGTCAGCGATTGGCGCCCGTACTACCGAGAGCCAAACACACCGTGAAATGAGCTCAGGCTTATCTTGCCCAGTTGGCTTCAAAAACGGTACTGACGGCGGTATGACGGTTGCTGTCAATGCGATGCAGGCGGTTAAAGAAGGGCATAGCTTCCTAGGTCTATCCTCAGATGGTAAGGTCTCTATCATCAAATCGAAAGGCAATCCTTACGCACACGTGGTACTCCGCGGTGGTAATGGCAAGCCTAACTACGATGAAACGGCAGTTGCTCAAGTTGAGAACGAACTGGCAAAAGGCAAAACCAATGGCAAAATCATGATTGACTCAAGCCATGCCAACTCAGGTAAAGACCCTTACTTGCAGCCGATGGTTATCCAAAACGTCGCTGAGCAAATTCAAAATGGTAATAAATCAATCATTGGCATGATGATTGAGAGTCACCTAAAAGGCGGCAATCAAAAACTAACCGCTGATTTAAGTCAGCTTGAGTACGGTAAATCTATCACTGATGGCTGTCTAGACTGGGATAGCACTGTCACCGCATTGCGCGGCTTGCGTGATATGGTAAAAGATGTGCTACCAAACCGCTAATAGCCATTAACGATAGTATATCGTCAAGCAAAAACTAAAAAGCCCTTTTCGTACTGACACGAAAGGGGCTTTTTATTGAGAGAATTTTAAGAAAAACATTTTCTTGAGCAGCTTAATTCTTAATGATCATTAATGCTATACGCTCAATTAAATAAAGCCAACTCTAGTTTGAGGTTGGCTTTATTTTAAAGTTAATACTACAGCTAAATTATTTCCTAGTTATTATCAATCAGCTATTTGCAGCACCTAATACACTCTCTAAACTTTCAAGCACATGCTTGGATGCAACGTTCTTGCGCAAGTCTGTTAGCTGCTCATGTGCCATTTGACGACGTGGTTCAGCCAACGTATTCCAGCGTGCCAGCACTTGTAGCAGTCGCGACGCCAATACAGGGTTGGCATCATCGAGTTTTTTGATCACGTCTGTATACATCTTCAGACCCTCTGCTGTCCATAGTACTGTTGGTTGTGAGCTAAAGGCGCCGATAACTGAACGGACACGATTAGGGGTATTCCAATCAAAATCGGTATGCGCAATTAACGACTTGATAACATCAGGTGTCACATCATCAGCGGCGGCTTGCACACTGAACCACAAATCAATCACCAGATCATTTGCTTGGAAACGCTTATAGAAATCGGTCAAATAATGATTGGCTTTTGGCAGCTGATGGTTGACCATCGCCTTCAACGTACCAAAACGCTCTGTCATACAGCTAGCATTATCATATTGCTGTTGTGCCCAGTCGGCTGCACCTTCAACGTTAGCAGTCAGTGCCATATCAAGCACCACATTACGCAGCGCACGAATGCCTCGAGCTTGAGCACTGTCTTCATAAGACTGCATTGGCAGATCATTGTATAACGTAGCCCATTGATCTTTTAATTTATCTGCTACTTGCTGATATAGTCCATCGCGCTGCTCTTTCACTAGTACCGGATCGTAGTCTTGAGGAATAGCAGAAGCCAGCTCTTGCGCTGATGGAATATCAAGTAATCGTGCGGCCAGCATCGCATCATCAGCTGCTAAAACGGGCAACGTCTGTGCCAAGGCTTCTAAATACACATCAGGACTGCTCTTCGCACCTTGGCTTTGCAGTAAAATACGGTTGACCAGCATTTGGGTGACTTGCCAGCGGTTAAACCCATTGGTTTCATGCTTGAGCAAAAATGCTAAGTCTGCATCTTGGTAATCATAGTTGAGCTGTACTGGCGCACTAAAATCACGCAGTAAAGACACAACAGGCTCACTTGCGACATTTTCAAACACAAACGTTTGCGTCGCCTCGTCAAGCAATAACATATGCTCAGCGACGATAGCGCCTGAGTCTTTATCAAACAGTGCGGTTGCTACAGGTATCGGCAACGGTTTTGGTGCATCAAAGCCTTTCACATGACGTGTTTGCTGATTCAAGGTAATCGTTAATGTCTGCGCTGCACTATCATAAGTTTGAGAGCCCGATACCACTGGCGTACCTGGCTGACGATACCAGTCGATAAAGTCCTCGATTTTGTCATCAGTGATGCTAAGGGCTGATAAAAAGTCTTCTACCGTGACCGCTTGTCCATCATAACGACGGAAATACTCGTCTGTTCCTTTGCGAAAATCATCCGGCCCTAATGTGTTGGCAATCATTCGTACGATTTCAGCGCCTTTCTCATAGACGGTCGTCGTATAAAAGTTATTAATCTCAACAAAGCTCTCTGGACGTACAGGATGTGCTAATGGGCCTGCATCTTCTGCAAACTGATGCGCGCGTAGTGTCGCTACATCATCGATACGCTGTACCGCACTTGATTGTTGATCTGCTGAAAACGACTGATCACGGTAAACCGTAAAACCTTCTTTCAAACACAGCTGAAACCAGTCACGGCACGTGATACGGTTACCCGTCCAGTTATGGAAATATTCGTGAGCAATAATGGCTTTTACGCTAAAACTGCGCGCATCAGTAGTGGTCTCAGGGCTCGATAACACGCAAGCGGTGTTAAAGATATTAAGACCCTTATTCTCCATTGCGCCCATATTAAACTGACTGACCGCCACAATCATATAGCGATCTAAATCATAGGCTCGGCCGTAATTGACCTCATCCCACTTCATGGCGTCTTTTAAGGCTTGCATACCAACATCGCATTTATCGATATCGGCAGATTTTGCGTAAACCTCAAGTAATACGTCCCGACCTTCGCTGGTCGTATAAGAGTCTGTCAACACATCCAAATCAGCAATAACACAGGCAAATAAATAGCTGGGCTTGTTGGTTGGATCCTGCCAAATCGCATAATGACGCTCTGGCGCATCAGCAACCTCGCCTGCTTCAACTAAATTACCGTTAGCCAATAACGTCGGATAGCGCTTATCGGCTTCCAGTCGAGTGGTAAATATCGCGAGTACATCAGGGCGATCAGGATAAAAAGTAATCTTACGGAAACCCTCTGGTTCGCACTGAGTCACAAACATCGTGTCGTCACCACTACCTGCCATGTATAGACCTTCAAGCGCGGTGTTAGTTTGCGGGCAGATACGTACCTGAATGTCTAAGGTAACCTCATCAGGTGCTTCATAAATCGTTAGCTTGCCATCTTCTTGCTGGTAGTGCTCAGATGTTAACGCTTTATCATTCATGATAATAGACAGCAGCTCTAACGATTCGCCAAATAAGACAATATCCCCTATGGTTTGGCGTACCATCTTAAGCGTACTATTTACCTGAGCATAATCTTCAAACAGCTTAATGTCCAAATGGACCGTTTCCACATCAAAACTTGGTTTTTGGTAATCCTTTAGATTAATTTTACTTGGTGCATGTGGGGGTACATCTGGCATTTCAGGGTTGATGATCTGAGCATCGGTTTCAGCAGTAGACATGGTAATTTCCTATTATTATTGATGATATGTTATGAGTGTTATTGTTTTGCTATTCGCATTATAGCTTTCGTCTTGATAGCAACGTTTATGGCGCTCAAAGTCACAATGAAAGTCACAACGGGCGCATGTTATATATGGTTTCCTGCTTATAGGTAGATTGACCTAAATCCTTATATTTCAAGTATGGGCATCGAGATAACTGAGTTTATCCTTCATATACATTTCCTCGTATACATTCATGTGTGTTGGTTAGCCTCTATATGAATGATTAAATCAACAATTGGCTCACGTTATCAATTGGATAATGCCGATGAAAATGATTTAATAGGCGCACTAATAACTCACCTTTCATAAACGGCTTATTATATGACAACACACACTGCCAAATACTCAAAGATCACGTTACCTCTACTGATAGAGTATGTTGATGCTCTCATGCCTTCGCTTGATAGCTCACTTGATAAACAAGCACAAACGATGACTAGACAGACTGATGACACTACTCAGCTGTTATGGGTAGCACACGACAAAACAGAATTATCAACTCTGCAAACACAGCTCAAGAAAACTACACATATTAAAGATACGAATGTTAAAGATGATAATAACGTATCAGCTGAAGCATGGCACGTCTCCACTTTATCAGAGCTTGCTAAACAGCATGTGCTTGAACGATACGAGCTTGCTTGCTTTTGGCTACCCACCCTCTCACAAGAGCTGTTACATCAATACATCCCTGCCCTCATGCGTTATCGTGATCTTTATGCAGCACACTTGCTGGTTGCGCTTGATAGTTCCATTGATTTGAAACCTTATGGATTTACGCCATTTGATATCTTAAGCGAGCCATCTTTAGATATTAGTGATATTGAATCCATCACGTCTTCCACTGTATCAGCGGCGCTTTGGCAGTTCAATTTATATGATTATAAACAGCTACCGAATTGGCTCAATGCTGATTACTGGGCCAATCCTGAAAACTGGGGCAAATACCGCTGGTGATATAGTGAATTCAGTATAAAAGCGATACAGTGGGACTGGGATAAATTTTTCGCAGCCTCTGTCTGCGTAGGCACAGCACGCAAGGAAAATTTAGACCAGTTCCACCTTGATATATAATGTATCTGTTTTATTTAGGATTGACTATACGTTACATATCTATCGTTATTTACAGTAAAAATACTTACATAAATTAACAGTTAGTATATGATGTCTAAAGATTGCTTGAGTTTTATCGTAAGCAGTTTAAAAAATAAATTTAATTAAAATTTTAGGAGCTCGTCATGTCAATCAGTTTTTCTAAGATCGCTGTTTTAGCTGTACTATCAAGCGCCGTTGCACTCACTACAGGTTGTGCGACTAAACGTGCTACCTCAGAGGTTGTGGTCGCGCCGCTAGGTATTCCAGGTGGTCAAGTTGGCTATAATGGTGCCGTCATCGTTGATAACTCAGCCGCTGTCATTACTGGTGCTGAAAACTTACAAGCGGTTGTCTACTTTGCTTTTGATAGCAGCGAAATCACTGCGCAAGCGGCGAGTGTCCTTAACCAACACGTGAGCCTATTAAACTCAAACCCAGCAGCTGGTGTCGTTATCGCAGGTCATACTGATGAGCGCGGTAGCCGTGAATACAATATGGCACTCGGTGAGCGACGTGCCCAAGCAGCACGTAATTATCTTGCTGCTCAGGGTGTCGCCGCCAACAACATCCGTGTCATTAGCTATGGTGAAGAACGTCCTGCAGCGGCTGGCAACACCGAAGATGCTTATGCACAAAACCGCCGTGCTGAGCTGTCTTACTAAGCGTCATTAAAAATCATTTGCTTTAAAAAAGCCCAGTAATGTTATATTACTGGGCTTTTTATATTCTATTGAGCTACAGTAGAACCTCAATAAAATTGATACAGCATAGGAAACGCGCTCGATTAAACGCTACTTTTCTTGCTTGCTGTGACTGCGTCTCCAGAGGCTGCGAAAAATAGCGTTTAATCTTGCTATACCATTTTTATAATGGTTTCACTATAAGTAAGATATAAATATTTCAAACTCAAATGTAAGATACCTAATTTTAAGTATATTATTTACATTTCTAAAAAAACTTTGTTTTCAATTAAAAATACTAATGACCACTCATGATAATACCAGTACTAAATATCACTAACGTCCAACTTACTCAACTCGACCATGAAACTTGGTGCGTGACTGCTCAAGTAAGTGATTTATCCAGTCCTGTAGGAATGAGCAACTTGTGGAACGACTCATACTGGTTATCAGTATATCCATCTTCACATATAGTCTTTACTGAGCTTCGTCATTTCAAATGGCATTATCATGCAGTACAAAAACCAATATCAAAACGTAGTATTGCTCATAGGCAACGTCAACAGCAGCGCCAAGGTGTAAGACAGTTACTACAAGCGCTACTTAACAAGCTAGAAATCAGCGATACCTTAGATGAGTCGAGCTTTCCCTATCGCCTTAGCAAAAGCAAGTATTACGTCTGTTTTAGCCATACAGCCGCTCATAACAAAGACGAATTTAATAAAAAATCTCATCAAAATATCGCTGCTATTTCATACAGCAAAATAGCAGCGGTCATCAGTCGTCGTCGCCCTGCTGGCATCGATATCGAGCACAATGATGTTGCTTGGCATATCGTCAAGCGTTTTTACTCAGATAATGAAGTTACTATCTTACAGACATTACCAAAAAATCAGCGTGATTATATTGCAAAGTTACTATGGCAAATCAAAGAAAGCTTTATCAAGATCCATCAGTACACTTTGGCACAAGGTTTAGGTATAGATTACTCTGATGTCATTCCTGCCTTGACTGATGATATGAATAAAGACCTTATTACTATCAGTCATACTAACGATCAATCCAATCACCAAATTGCAGTATTGCAAGCAGATCAAACAGTCGTCGTTTTTTGATCATATCTGGCAATGCTCTCGTATTTATTATCTTCGCTTTCTTCTAGACATAAAAAAACGACCCTAGAAAGGGTCGTTTTTTTTATTCTCTTCTAATAACAGTATTTACACTGTGATTAGATTAAAAACGGTAAGTTGCACCAAGTTTAACGATTGGCATCCACTCAAGATAATTCTCGTCTTCTAATTCTTTCTTGATTTGATCTTCAGCAAGTGCACCGTTAGTACCGTTAGCATTAACAGTTGCTGTTGTCTTACCAAGATACGCAGCACCTAGCTCGCCAAATACACCGAAGTTGTTAGTGATGTTAGGGCGGAAACCAATAGTTAAGTAAGGAGCTAGCTTGTTACGATGCTCAAGATCAGCTTGCACGCCACCAACTTCTGTAATATCGCCACGCTCTATATCAATTTGATCAGCATCAGGCGTACCTACGAAGTAACGAGCGCCGTCAACTGGATAGTAGCCATTATCACCTGCATCTTTAGCATTAGCAGTCGCTGTGATTTCGTTATCAGGAACGATGATACCAGCGCCCATAGTGAACCAGTTACCAGCAGGACGCAATTGCACACCTAGATATGGGTTGCTAAAGTCAGTGTCAACATCATAGTTTACATCGTTTGCATCAAAATCACCGCCGAAAAGCTCAGCAGCGTCGCCACCTGCCCAACCAGCTTGTAATTCAGTTTTCTCGTTAAGTGACCAACCGATGTTAGCACCATAACCTAGAGTACCAACTTCAGCACTAACAGATGCTGGGTTAACAGCTGTTTGGAAGAAAGTTTTAGTACCACCAACTACAGCACCAGTAGTGTTGCGTACGATACCAGCATCAGAGTTATATGCGTAAGCAGGTTCTGCTTGGTAGGCAACAGCCACTGGCTCAGCTTCGTATACTACCGCATCGTTGTTATCAACAACGATAACCGGATCAGCTGCTAATGCAGCAGTTGATGCTAGAACAGCAGCAGAGATAGCTGTAAGTTTAATAAGTTTCATAATTATTCTCCTAAAGTGTAAAGTAACTCGCCCGTAAAAAATGATAATTTTGCTCTTTTCTAAACCACCATTTTGTTGAAGAGATTAAAACAATTTTGACTCAAAAAGTCACCCCCATGGATGCGCTTTTTATTTGCCGTTATGTAAAGATTGCATAGTTACTGTAATAATTGCTACACCAACCTGCAAAACTTTGAATTCCTGTTACACAACTCTCTCAAAGCAATTAATCAGGGTAGACATGAATACTGATCCGCTTAATGTTCATGTGAGGGTATTACAAAATGTTTCATCATAATGTCTGAGTAAGCCACTCAACTCAACACCAGTTATATAGCTTATTACTACAGAATGTTGCAACGTGTGAGTTGAGGTATCTACTGTTTCGCTTAGAAAAAATTGTAAATATGGAAGCTAACAGTACAAATGTTCTTATATAGTGTCACCAAGCCTTGTCTCAGCTTGATATTGTGCTAAATTAGACATAGATCTATTGTGGGAATGCAGATTTATTACTATTTGTCTTCGTTATGAAAACATTATAGTCTCGTCAGCCTCCCCCCTTTTACTACTACTGAGCCCTTTATATGCCTAAAGTATCCTCGATCACCCGTGTGTTAGAGATCATAGAAGCCGTGTCATATGCTTCTAAACCTCTCTCTCCACTTGAGCTATCGCAAGAGTTGGATATTCCTAAACCGACCATACACCGTTTAATTCAGAATTTGGTCGACGATGGTTTTTTGACCGTTGATATCGGTGGCGGTATTGTTCCTGGTAAACGGGTTCGCAATCTGAGCGTTGAGCTTTGGCAGCAGCGCTTATTCTTTAATGAGCGCCAGATGATTTTGCAAAAACTGGTTGATGAGCTCAAAGAAACTTGCGGTATCGGTGTTCCTTATCATATGAATATGATTTATACCAACCGCGCACAAACGACCTTACCATTGCAGATATACCTCCCAGTAGGTGCAAAGTCGCCCATGTGGTGTACGGCAACTGGTAAATTGTATTTGAGCCAACTGTCTACCACCAGTCGTAATAAAATATTGCAGGGTTTACCATTAGATAAATTCACCAAAAACACCATCACCGATATTGATGCTTTGAATGCCGAGCTCGACCGTATCGCTACCACTGGCATTGGTATTGATAACGAGGAGTTTATCTCTGAAATGGTGGGGGTGGCGGTGCCTATATTAGATAAAAAGTCGCGCTATCTGGCCTCATTGTACCTGCATGCACCAACGATACGCGTATCGCTCGACGAATTACTGACTCATGTACCTCGACTACAGCAAGCAGCGCAAGATATTCAAGCTCTCGTGTATGACTTACAAAGCTAATAGAGTCATTGCTCATTCATTACTATGATCAAATAAAAAAAGGTTCATGCTATAAATGTAGCATGAACCTTTTTTCATCTAACAAGCCCTCTTTAATCAGTCCTCACTATTCACGATAGTAAGAGTGATTGAGTATATGAGTCGTTATTTCTAAGGTAATTCTAAAACAATACCGAGGCATCATGACGGCCCATAATACTAGAGAAGTCTTTATCACCGTTCTCAAGCGTATGCGTGGCATATAACTCTGTTGCCTTGGCACCCATTGGCGTGTCTACATGAGTATCCTTTGCCGTTTGCATGGCAAGATTGAGATCTTTTTGCATCAGCTTACTCATAAAACCACCTTGGTAGCCATTGCTAGATGGGACATTTTCCATAACTTGCGGATAAGGGTTATAGACCTCTAACGTCCAGTTACGGCCTGAGCTTTGTAGCATAATATCTGATAATACTTTGGGATCTAGACCGTTCTTAACCCCTAAATTAATCGCCTCTGCCGTTCCTGCCATTAGGATACCTAACAGCATGTTGTTGCAGATCTTCGCAACTTGTCCTGCACCATGTTCGCCTGCATGAAAAATATTTTTCCCCATTACAGCGAGTATCGGCTCAGCTTTGGCAAAAGCGTCGTCATCACCACCAACAATAAAGGTCAAGCTACCAGCAATCGCCCCGCCTGTCCCGCCAGACACGGGGGCATCCAAAAAGTCGATGCCAAGATGGCTTGCAGCGTCTGCCACTGTCCTAGCATCAGCAGCCGCTATTGTACTACTATCAATCACAAGCGTGCCTTTTGGTAATTCTGCCAGCAGACCATTAGCGCCACTATCGCCCAGATACACAGAGTGCACATGCTGACCCGCCGGCAGCATACTAATGACAACTTGAGCATTGCTCGCCGCATCTTTAGGACTCTGTGCCACGCGAGCACCTGCTTTTTCTAAGCGCTGGGTTGCTGCATCAGACAAATCAAAGACAGAAAGTGTATATCCTGCCTTTAATAAGTTTTCTGCCATAGGCGCACCCATATTACCAAGCCCAATAAAGGCAATATTTGGTTTAGAGTTATTATCCATCATCACTGTATCTTTTGTACCCATCTCATCACTCCTTGATGATTTATGATATAGTAGAACCTCAATAAAATTGATACAGCATAGGAAACGCGCTCGATTAAATGCTACTTTTCTTGCTTGCTGTGACTGCGTCTCCAGAGGCTGCGAAAAATAGCGTTTAATCTTGCTATACCGTTTTTATAATGGTTTCACTATATAGCCATTGCTACATACTATTTGACAATATTTGTTAGTAATATATTTACGTTATGTTTTACAATGCTTTTTTAAAAGTATTAAAAAACGCTGTCTGTCTTACTTTTTGAGTTGTCTGTAAATAATTAGCGCACATACTGACTACCCAAAGCTTCCTCACCCAGCCAATCTTCTAGAGGGTGCTCACCTTTTGGATAAGGATTGGCAAAGTGCTTATCGATATACGCTTGGCCTTCTACACTTACGCAGCCTGCCAACGAGCGCGACCACTGCGGATCTTTATCTTTATCAATCAATAATGCACGCACACCTTCTTTGAAATCAGGATTGGCTGCACAATGTACCGCCACGTTGGTTTCTAAATATAAAACTTGTTCTATCGATAAATCAGCGACTTTGTGATACAGCGCGTAGGTTAACGCTGCCGTCACTGGGCAACCATGACGATAGGTTGCAACTGCTCGCTGAGTCCAACTGTCTTCTGAAAAGTCTTTATTTAACTGTACTAGCGCTTCATCACTTTGTAGCAATGCATCGATATCTGCCAAACTGCCACTGTTCATCAATTTTTGGATAGGCTGCCAGTAGGTCGCGAGCTTACTATCAGACAACTCGGCTACTGGCAGCTCAGCAAGTGCACGGCTGACGATACTATGCGCACTATTATGATGGAACTTGTTTGAACTACTGGCACTATCGAGCGTTTGCCAGTCGCTCTGCTTAAGACGTTGTATGACAGCATCATAATCATGACTTGCAACAGCATACTCTGCTAGGTTGGCCAACAGCGCGTCATTGCCATTGCACATCGCGCCAGTCAAGCCTAAGAACAAACCTGTTTTGGCAGGCATTCGCTGCAAAAACCAACTGCCTGAGGCATCAGGAAATAGGCCAATAGTAATCTCAGGCATAGCAAAACCTGTGCGCTCAGTGATGACACGATGACTGCATCCTGCCATCAGCCCCATACCGCCGCCCATGATGATGCCATCACCCCAAAGTATTAATGGTTTTGAGTAAAAGTGCATTTGACGATATAGACGATACTCGTGACTGAAAAACTCAGTGGCATAAGGGTTTGGTATCGGCGCACTAGTAGACATACTGTCATAGAGCTTACGAATATCACCGCCTGCACAAAAGGCCTTATCGCCTGCACCTTTTAACACAATCGCCACTACTTGGTCATCCGCTTGCCACTCCTCTAACTGCGCTGCTAGCAGTTGACACATATCAACACTGAGCGCATTAAGTGATTTTGGGGTATTAAGTGTCATTATCCCGATTAGATGTCCGCAATCTGTTGGTTCAGTATTGAACAATACAGATGCCTCTTGCTCGGTATTGTTCGAAGAGTTTTGGGTGTCGTCGGTAGCTGCTGTCATAAAAGTGACCTACAAAGTTAAAAAGTTAAATAATGTCATGAGTGTTATGACCCAAGCATTTTAAGCAATGCTTATTTGTTTTGCCAATTGGGTTGACGCTTTTCTAAAAAGGCTTGCACCCCTTCACGCTGATCCATTGTGTCAAATAGCTTAACGAAAGCTTCACGCTCATGAATAAGATTTTGCGCAGGTGGCGTGTCTCTAGCCGCTTGAATCAGCGCTTTAGAATAACTGACGGCGACGGGCGATTGTTTAGCGACTTTATTTGCCAAATCTTGAGCGGCTTGTAGTCCCTCACCTTTTGTAGTGACCTCTTCAACCAGACCGATACGCAGTGCGGTATCTGCATCAACGCGTTCACCGCACAGTATCATGCGCTTGGCCCAACCTTCACCCACTAGCCAAGGTAGGTTTTGCGTACCGCCTGCACAGGGCAGTAATCCCACACCTGTCTCTGGCAGTGCCATCTGGGCGTGCGCTTCTGCGATACGGATATCACACGCGAGCGCACACTCCAGTCCACCGCCCATCGCATAGCCGTTGATGACGGCGATACTGACACCGCGATAGGCAGACAGGGCTTCGAACGCCTCACCAAATGCAATCGCCATACTGATAGCGCGTCCTTTATCACCATCTGAAAAATTGTTTAAATCTGCACCAGCCGAGAAGAATTTTTCACCATCTCCATGCACGATTAATGCGTAAACATCGTCATTGGTATTGAGATCTGTGATGAGCTGCTTAAGCGCATGCAGACTATCCATCGTCCACGTATGTGCAGGTGGATTGTTCAACGTCAATGTTGCGGTATGACCCTCAATTGATAGCTGTAGATTGGTATAATCTGTCATAAAACATCCTTGTTTCAGTAGATCGAGATAAATTAGCGAAGTTGGCTTAACCCTTCATCTTGCAAGACTTGACGTGAAATAATCACGCGCATGATCTCATTGGTGCCTTCTAAAATTTGGTGCACACGTAAGTCTCGTACATGACGCTCGAGCGGATACTCGTTTAAATACCCATAGCCGCCGTGCAATTGCAGAGCTTCATTGGCAACATCGAAACAAAGGTCGGTGGAGAGACGCTTTGCCATTGCGCAGTAGGTAGACGCTTGCCCATCATTGTTATCGACTTTACTCGCTGCAAGATACAGCATTTGCCGTGCAGCGATGGTCTGAGTCAACATATCAGCAAGTTTAAACTGTACCGACTGTAAGCTAGCAATTGGACTGCCAAATTGACTGCGCTCTTGTACGTAACTGGTTGCCGTCTCTAATGCAGCCTGCGCCGTTCCTACCGCGCAAATACCGATATTGATACGGCCACCGTCTAGACCTTTCATCGCGATACGAAAACCTTGACCTTCTTCGCCTATCAGGTTTTCTGTTGGGACTTTGACGTCTTTAAAGCTAATCGTTCGTGTCGGCTGCGCTTTCCAGCCCATCTTATGCTCGTTTTTGCCATATTCGATACCAGCACTATTGGCATCTACAACAAACGCTGATACACCTTTTGGCCCAGCACCGCCCGTACGCGCCATCACCACCAATACATCGGTCGAGCCTGCGCCAGAGATAAAGGTTTTTTCACCGTTTAATACGTAGTAATCGCCTTGCTTCTCCGCTTTGGTACGGAGTGAGGCCGCATCAGAGCCTGCATTTGGCTCTGTTAAGCAATAGCTGCCAAGCCACTCACCGCTGACCATATTGGGCAAGTATTTTTCGCACAAAAGCGCACTGCCATACTCACCAATCATCCAGGCGGCCATATTATGGATGCTCATATAAGCCGCCACGGACGTATCACCCCATGCCAGCTCTTCGAATACCATTGCTGAGTCGAGTCTTGGCAGACCCAAACCATCATATTCTGGATTGGTGTATAGTCCCAAAAAGCCAAGCTCACCCGTTTTTTTGATGATGTCCACTGGGAAATGCGAGGTGCGATCCCATTCAGCAGCGTTCGGTTTAAGCTCTTTTTGCGCAAACTGACGGGCTGTTTGACGAAAAGCAACTTGGTCATCGGTCAATGAAAAATCCATAGGGTCATCCTTGTTCTTATAGATTAAATAGAGGGCTTAAATCTCAGATAAACGTCAATAAAAACGCTGGTCAGAGATTTTATAGGACATTAGCGCTATATGATAACGGCATAACGATAATAAAATTGCGTTCAATAGTACCGCAAGTCGTATTAACGTTATACCGAAAATACAGTAATCTGACGATTAAATCGAAATCGTCGTGTTAACACCGCGGCTCGCTTCATCATCGAACCAACGTGCCGTCACTGTCTTCGTCTGAGTATAGAACTGTACGGCTTGCTTGCCATAAGGACCTAGGTCGCCAAGTTTACTGCCACGTGAACCTGAGAATGAGAACATTGGAAGTGGCACAGGAATTGGCAAATTAATACCGATTTGACCGACTTGGATATCTTGTTGGAATTTGTGGGCTGCCGCTCCTGACTGGGTAAATATCGCGGTACCATTGCCATGTGGATTGGCATTAAGCAGTGCAATTGCTTCGTCCAAGCTATCAGCGCGCATAATACACAGTACGGGACCGAATATTTCTTCTTTATAGATTTGCATGTCGCTTGTGACATTATCAAAGATAGTCGGCCCAACAAAGTTACCGTTCTCAAACCCTTCAACAGTAATTCCGCGCCCGTCAAGTATCAAGCTTGCGCCCTCTTCTACCCCTGTACCGATGAGATGCTCGACACGGGCTTTTGCAGCAGGAGAAATCAATGGTCCTAAATCTTTATCATTTTTACCTGCTGAGACAACTAAACTTTCTGCTTTGGCTTTAATCTCGTCAATCCATTCACCAGCTGCGCCCACTAGCACGACCACTGACAATGCCATACAGCGTTGACCAGCGGCACCGAACGCCGCGCCCGCTAGCTGATTGAGCGTTTGCTCTTTATTGGCATCAGGCAAGATAACACCGTGGTTTTTTGCACCCATCATGCATTGGGCGCGCTTACCTGATTGGCTGGCACGCTCATAGACATGTTTACCAACGTTGGTAGAACCCACAAAAGAAACCGCTTTGATATCTGGATGATCACAGATAGCATCAACGGTAGCTTTGCCACCGTGCACTACGTTCAGCACGCCTTCTGGTACTCCCGCTTCAATCGCTAGCTCAACTAAGCGCATAGTCACCATCGGATCTTGTTCAGACGGTTTTAGGATGAATGTATTACCCGTAGCAATCGCCATTGGGAACATCCATAGCGGAATCATCGCGGGGAAGTTAAACGGCGTAATGCCAGCACAAACACCGAGTGGTTGCCAAATACTATAAGTATCAACGCCTGATGCGACGTTTTCTACAAAGTCGCCGATTTGCAAATTGGCGATACCAGCGGCATGCTCTACCACTTCTAGGCCGCGGAACACATCACCGCGCGCATCAGCAATCGTTTTGCCTTGCTCTGCGGTCAAGATTTCTGCCAACTCATCCATATGCTCGCGAATAAGTGCTTGATAGGTCAAAAAGATACGCGCACGTGTGGTGATTGGCGTTTTGCGCCAGGTTTCAAACGCTGTCTGTGCGGCGGCAACCGCTTGATTAATCTCATCATTGGTGGTTTGAGGGACTTTTGCGATGACTTCTTGAGTTGCTGGATCGGTGATATCAATCCATTCGTCGGTATTTGATTGTACGAACTGACCATTGATGAGCTGCTGAACGTGGTGCATAAGATATCCTTATCTTTTTTGCGAGACTACCGTGTGACGGTATCTGAGTATTCATTAAAAGTTAAGCGCTATAAATAAATAGTTATTTGCAAAATATTTATAGAAAACCAAATTTTAAAATGATTTATTTTGTATCGTTATTGACTATAACAATAAATCATTTTTAGGGTCAAGCGCTTTATCAAAATTTCCGCTAAGTTTGTTTTGATAAAGGGGATTTATCCAAATAGTAGAAACAAAAAGCCCATGATTGCTCATGAGCTTCTAATAAGATCAACCTAGTTTTTAGGCGGAACCAACATAGTTGCTAGACTATACCAACTAATAATCCTTCATCGATTGCTTAATCGCATCAATAGCGGCTGGATTATCAAGCGTCGACATGTCGCCTGTAGGCCTGTCCTCTGCTAACGCCCGAATAGATCGGCGTAGGATTTTGCCAGAGCGCGTCTTTGGCAATGCCTGCGGGAAATAAATGGCCGCCGGCCTTGCAATACCGCCTAAGGATTTGACCACAGCGCCTATGACTTGCTGCTCAATGCGGAAGCGGTTTTCGGTGGTTTCGACTTGCGATTGATCTTTTAGGACGCAGAACGCAATTGGTAGCTCGCCTTTTAGCTCATCTTGGATGCCTACCACAGCGCATTCTGCCATCTCTGGATGAGTACTAATTGCTTCTTCTATCTCTTGCGTACCTATTCGATGGCCTGCGACGTTTATCACGTCATCGGTACGCCCCAAGATGTAAAAGTAACCGTCTTCATCTGTCACTGCATAGTCTGAGGTAGAATACTGCTGGCCATCAAACAGACCAAAGTAGCTTCTGACAAAGCGCTCATCGTTACGCCATACCGTGGTGAGACAGCCAGGTGGTAGTGGCGCTTTAATCGCAAGCAACCCTTTTTCACCCGCCCTGCAAGGTTCACCTGTTTCCTCATTGAGGACTTTCGCTTCATAGCCATACATAGGATAGCCGGGCGAGCCCTGCTTGTGCGGTTTATGATTGAATTTTGGTGTATGGCTCAAGATCGGCCAGCCAGACTCTGTCTGCCAATAGTGATCTAGAATCGGTACGCCTAAATGCTGAGATAACCAATTAGCCGTTGACTCATCAAGCGGCTCACCTGCCAAAAAGAACGACTTGACACTAGACACATCGTAGCGCGTCATCCAGCTTTCATCTTGCTTTTTGAGCATACGTACGCCTGTAGGCGCCGTAAATAGAATATTAACTTTATTAGCTTCAACGATACGCCACCAGATACCTGGGTTCGGTAAGTGTGGTAAGCCTTCGTACATAACACTGGTCATACCCGCTAGCAGTGGCGCATAAATCGTATACGAATGCCCAACCGCCCAGCCAATATCTGATATCGCCCAGAATGTCTCGCCTGCCTTACCATCATAGACATAATCCATCGAGGTCGTCAGCGCGACTGCATAACCACCAGTATCACGTTGCACCCCTTTTGGTGTGCCAGTCGTACCAGAGGTATAAAGCAGATAGGACGGTGTGTTGGATTCAAGCCAAACTGGTGCCACAACTGCATGGGCCTCGCAGCTGTGACGTCGTTCAGTCGCATAATCGACGTCAACACCTCTCGGCTCAAACGGTAAAATACCACGATTGACAACTAATACATGCTCAGGCTTGGTTGCTGCTTGTTCAACGCCTTGATTGACGAGATTTTTATAGTTAATAACCTTACCATCACGCAGACTTGCATCCACTGTAATGACCATTTTTGCCTCAGCATCATCCATGCGGATCGCCAAGTTATGCGCGGCAAATCCGCCAAATACGACTGAGTGTATAGCACCAATGCGAGCACAAGCCAGCATGGCATATGCTGCTTCTAGAATCATTGGCATATAGATAATGACACGGTCGCCTTTGCCAATACCATGACGCTGTAGCACGTCTGCGAAGTAATTCACTTCTTTGTATAAATCATTATAAGTCAGGCGGCGCTTGGCATAATCTGTATAAAACTCAACGTTATTGCCCAGATCTTTAAACGAATCAACGACCGCTGGAAAGGTTTCTATTAACTCTTGATTGATCTCTGATGACACCCACACAAAGGCATCTTGCTCTGCACGGTCTGGCAGGTGACGATCGACACAGTTATAGCAAAGATTGGTTTCACCGCCAACAAACCATTTCGCAAAAGGCAGATTGCTGTCATCGAGAATCTGCTCAGGCTCTTTATGCCAGTAGATGCGCTTTGCTTGCTCAGCCCAAAAATTCTCTCGAGCCATAATGGAATCATGATAAATATCCGCGAACGTGGGCACGTCTGCCGCTAGAGTAGAGACTGGGTGTTGGGCGTGGTCGCTCATAGTAGCTGTCCTTAGCATAAACGAGAAATGGGATAAGATTTTTTATAATCGGCGCATTGGTAAGTTGTTATTGCACTTGTATCGCGTGATATGATCTTTGTACGCGATTGGCTTTATCAACGCTACAATGTTGTGACTGCGGTAAACAATGTCCTGATAAATACTGGTCATCCTTGCCAGAATTAAAAAAACCGATACGTTATGTATCGGTTTAAAATGTAGCAGAGCCCATCACAAAGGTCAACTGTTAAGCGTGCAACACGCATTACATTTTGATGAGCACAAGCATTTTGACATTCAATCGATAGATAATATTATACTTGAGTTTGATTGGCATACATCTCACGCATGACTTTTTTGTCATGCTTGCCAACAGAGGTTTTTGGCAGTTCATCAACGAATTTAAATTGACTTGGCACGCCATATTTAGGAATGATACCGCGCTCTACCGCTTTTTCTGCAATGGCTTTAATATCGTCAGCACTGGTTTCTTGAGCATTTGGTTTTAGTACCACCAAAGCCAACGGACGCTCGCCCCATTGCTTATCCCGAACGCCAATCACTGAGACATCCGCTACGGATGGATGCAGTGATAAAATCGTCTCAATCTCAAGCGATGAGATCCACTCGCCCCCTGATTTGATCACATCTTTTAGGCGATCAGTGATTTTAATATAACCATCAGGACGTATGTAAGCGATGTCTTGAGTGTGCATATAGCCACTCTCCCACAGCTCCTTACCAGCGTCGTCATTTTTGAAATAGCTTTGGGTCAACCAAGGCGCGCGTAGCACCAGCTCACCCGTATTCTCTTGACCCTTACCTACTGGTTTGTTGCCCTCACCCCATACTTGTGCATCGACCATAAGCACTGGCTTACCTGTCATACAGCGACGGGCGATGTCTTCATCTTCCGTCATTTCAGGCTCATTGAGACTAAATTCAGTCAGACTGATAAGCGGTGCTGTCTCTGACATACCGTAGCCGGTGTAAACTTCGATGCCTTGAGCCATTGCTGTTTTTGCTAGCCCTTCGGTCAATCTTGAACCACCAATGATCATTTTTAGCCCATTAAAGCTGGCATCGCGATCTTGCGCCTCTTTGAGCACCATCTGCAAAATCGTTGGCACACAATGTGTGATACTCACCTTTTCATTGAGGATCAAATCCAGCAAGCTATCAGGCGCATAACGTCCTGGATAGACTTGCTTTAGACCCACCATCGTTGCTGTAAATGGGAAACCCCATGCGTGTACGTGGAACATCGGCGTCATCGGCATATAGACATCACCGTAGCTAACACCTTGCTTGTTCGGCAACATACCTAAGGTTGCCGCTTCCGCTAGACTGTGCAGTACCAACTGACGGTGACTAAAGAAAACGCCTTTGGGATTCCCTGTCGTACCTGAGGTATAAAAGGTCGTCGCGATGGTATTTTCATCAAAGTCTGGAAAGTCAAAATGACTATCAGCAGCTTCTAGCAATGCTTCATACTCGCCTGTCACGCGGCTTTGATTACTGCCAAAAACCCCTTCAGCGGTCACACCATTGTCGTCTAGCCAAATAATGTGCTCGATACTAGAATTTTCAAATTGATAGTCTTTGACCAATGGCGCAAACTCAGAGTTTAGCATCAGCACTTTAGGCTTGGCATGGTTGATGGTGTAGAGGACTTTTTCTGGTGATAGACGGATATTGACAGTTTGTAGAATGTACTCTGACATCGGTACCGCAAAATAAGACTCAAGATAGCGATTGCTGTCCCAGTCCATAACGGCAACGATGTCGCCTGCATCAAGGTTCAGGTCAGCAAGTACGTTTGCCAAGCGATTGATACGCTCAAACAAGTCCTTGTAAGTGAGTCGCTTTTTGTCCGCATAGACAATCTCTTGGTCTTGTGACACTGTTTTTGCACGGTTTAAGAGCTGCTTAACCAGTAGTGGATAATCATAGGCAGAGGGGGCACCATGGTACATATTTGACATAGACCTAACTTCCTTTTTTGTCGCGCTTATAAGTTATAGATAGTAATAAATAAGTAGCAATAAGACATACTAATACAGAATGAACCGCTATAACCACACTATTTTTATAATATAGAGTCATTATTACTGTTGATAGCGTCCTGCTGAATACCAATCGGTTTTGGCGCAGTAAAAGCAACAAGCTTCACTGACCGCAATAAGATTGAATACCTCTTTGATAGTAAGAAAAAACCATCACCATGTAAAGCGACCTTACATTACGTATCATAAGACGGGTAACCAAACATAGATAATACCTGATATACCGTTAAGTGGCGCGTCTTGTCGTTTTAATCATCCCAAAACTGGCTATCAAGAGTGCCAATACCTGAACAAACAATAACAACCATACGGTAAGAGACCACTGCCCTCGCGCATAGGCTATACCACCCAGCCACGCTCCAAGTGTACCGCCTGTGTAATAGCCCATGTAATATAAGCCTGATGCCAATGATCGACCTTTTTTGACATTAACAGCAATATAGCTGATGGTCGCTGACTGCGTAATAAACACACCAGATGACATAACAGCAAGTCCTATGATTACCCCCCATAGTGGGGTCACCAAGGTCAACAGAACTCCAATCATGGAGATAATGATGGCTACCCGAACCGTACGTGCTGAGCCAAACCGGCGCAGCAAGGTCGTTGATAGTGGCGTAATAATCACACCAAGCAAATACACGGCAAAAATATTGGCGAGCGCACCTGTACCAAGCTCATAAGGCTTATCCGCCAAATGTAAGTTGATAAAAGTGAAGCAGCCTACAAGGGAGAACAGCACACAAGCGCCAAGCAGACAAGCGGTCACCACATAACGATTGGTGACATGCTCACCTAACGTCTGTATCGCTGAGCGAAAATTAGGATTGGCCTCAAAGTGACGAGACGATGGTAGCATCTTGCCAACCCATATCGCCCCCAACAAAGTCATCGCTGTCATCACATAGTAACCGTCACGCCAGCCAATCAGCTCATGCAAATGCCCCATCAAAAACCGGCCCATAAAGCCGCCAAGCACGCTTCCTGACACATAAAAGGACATCAGATCAGTCATTGCTCGGCCCTCAAACTCCTCACCGATATAAGCAATCGTCACCACCGTAATACCGGGTACAGACAGTCCTTGCATAAAACGCCAAATACCGACCCATTCAATACTCGAGCTTTGGGCAATCAGCGCTGTTGGTATGGCCAAAAATAACAAAGCACCGACGATAAAGGATTTGCGCCCGACGGCATCTGAGAGCATACCCAAAAATGGTGACATGATGGCAATGGCCAATACAGTAGCGCCAACGATCATGCCCGCTTGCACTTCCGTCGCAGAAAAGTCCACCATCATGACTGGCAGCACGGCTTGGATAGAGTACACCTGTAAAAAAGCAAACATACCAATCAGGCCAATCGTGAGCTTTAATATCCACGACGTAGAGTGACTGGATGAGGCTACTGTCTTTGGTGCAAAATTTTGATTTTTATCTTTAGAATTATTCACAAGGGCGCTTACTATAATTGATTATGCTATGACAAGGAGGCGTCATTGGCTTGGATAATGAAAGAATATAATGTGAAACTATGAAGGAGGTGCACAGCCATACAGGATATCTATTTATCATAATGACCAGAAAAGCATGTTAGCACACCAACCGATATACTCAGGTTTAAATGTGTTATTGGCGCTTGGTTAGACTCTCCATTTAGAATAAAGAATTGGATCTATACCCTCAATGATGACATGTACCTAACAACTTTTTATTTTTACACATCTACATTGCTTATATCTTTTCTATTACAGACTTTACGCGCTCAAAAATCAATAATCATAGGGTGCTACCTATCAATAAGCAAAATAATTGAACAACTAAACGATTAAGGAGTCATGTCAATGAATGATGAGATTTACGATTTAGGTGCAGGATTTTGGAGTATTCGAGGGTCATTTATAAAAAACGGCATTATGGATATCGGCGTCCAATGTGCGCTTATAAAGCTATCATCAGGCCGATTTATTTTTTTGGACAGCTATACTTTAAAAGACGAGGTTCGTCAGCAAGTGATGGCATTGACCAATGATGGTCAAGATGTCGAAGCCGTCTTAAATGTTCATCCATTTCATACGATACATTGTGCGCAAATGGCTAAAGACTTTCCGCAAGCCACGTTTTACGGTAGTAGTCGACACCCAAAACAAGTACCAGAAGTAAGCTGGGCAGAGGATTTGGTCGAAAGCGATGCGGTCGCTGAGCGTTATCCTGAGCTGAAGTTCTCCCTACCTCAGGGCATCTACTACATCGCCCCTGATGAGTCAGTCCATGCAAGCTCACTATTGGTCTATCATCCTGCCAGCCAAAGTATATATGTCGATGATACGTTTGAGATACCACCTTCTAAGCTGTTTGATGCCGTACAGCCAAACCTAGGTTTACACCCCACCACCAAACAAGCACTAAAAGATGAGCCCGACGCTGGCAAAGCCTATTGTGATTGGGCGATAGATCTTGCACACGAATGGCGCAGCGTACATCATTTTTGCGGTGCACATTCAGGATTAGTCGTATTTGAAGAAGGCCAATTTGAAGCAGCGTTATTATCTGCTATTGATAACGCGCGTAGCGAGCTTGAGGCAAAATAACGACTCTAAGAAAAATGTAAAATATAAAAATTTCGACAAGAAAAACAATCACTTGTTGATTCAATCTATTACATAAGGAAAACGATAAATGTCAGATAAAATTCATGATTTAGGGGCAGGATTTTGGAACATACGCGGGTCATTCCGTATCGGCGGTGTGATAAACATTGGTACCCAGTGCTCACTGGTCAAGCTATCCTCAGGACGCTTTGTATTTTTGGACAGCTACGCCTTAACAGGTGACGTTCGAGACGAAGTCATGGCGCTCACCAATAATGGTCAAGATGTCGAGGCGGTGCTAAACGTTCATCCATTCCATACTGTATATTGTGCGCAAATGGCAAAAGACTTCCCTCAAGCCACGTTTTACGGCAGTAGTCGCCATCATAAAAAGATACCAGAAGTGCGCTGGGCTGACGATTTGGTAGAGAGTGATGCAGTCGCTGAGCGCTACCCTGAGCTTAAATTTTCAATGTCAGAGGGCATTTACTATATATCGCCTAATGAGATGATTCATGCAGGCTCCTTGTTGGCCTATCATCCTGCCAGCCAAAGCTTACACGTTGATGATACGTTTATGAGTCCGCCCATCAAGCTGTTAGAAGCGGTATTGCCTGAGCTGATATTGCACCCTACCACCAAAAAAGCACTCAAAGACAAGCCAAATGCAGGCGCACAATATTGCGACTGGGCAACCAACCTAGCACATGAGTGGCGCGATGTTCGAAATTTTTGTGCCGCACACTCTTATCTTGTTAGGTTCAAAGACGGTGAGTTTGAGAAGGCACTGATAAAAGCCATTGATAAAGCTCGACCCAAACTTATCAAAGCCTAATCTCTTCTTATATTGATATCGCGTAATGATAAAAAAGGGACTAAGAGATAGCCCCTTTTTACCGCATGCTTATTAAGTCGCATGAGAGTAGTCTGGCGGTCGCTATCTGTATACTCTAGTATCGCTATGTTTAATGCAAAAGAGCATGATGTGTCATTGAAGCGCTGCCACGACTAAAGAGACAACCAAGATAGTGGTCGCTTATGATTAGCTGTCTTGTTTTAATACCCCTTGCCACTGATGGATAAACTCACCGTTTGGATCATATTGCTGGGTTTGTTTATCAAGATTGAACTGCCGACATCCTCTTGGATCCGCCCCCACACCTGCTAGATATTGCCAATTCCCCCAGTTACTGGCGACGTCATAATCGATAAGATGCTGCTCAAAGTAAGTCGCCCCATAACGCCAATCAAGACCCAACTCATGGACAAAGCAACTGGCGACTAACTGTCGTCCACGGTTTGACATATATCCTGTTGCCTTCAATTGGTTCATACAGGCGTTGACAATAGGATATGCTGTATCACCATTTCTCCATTGTTCTAATTTTTTCTGATCCAGTTGGGTTGATGGCGTGTGCTGACCAATACCTTTAAACCAGAATAATTTTTGCTGATGGGTGACAGCGTACCAATAAAAATATTCACGCCAAAGCAGCTCAAACCATATCCAATAAGTGGAGTCATTTGCGATGACATCACGCTCATAATGGCGCAGTCGATTCAATACGGTGTTGATAGACAACGAGCCGTTAGCCAGCCAAGCAGAAAATTTTGTGGAATGCGTCCATTCATCAAGCGCGTTTCGTGTGATTTTATAAGTACTTGGCGCGTCGGAATTGAAATAATTCTTTAAGTGATTTAGCCCGTTCGACTCACCACCTTTGAAATTAGGCGCTTGCTGTTTTTGTTGGGAGATTGCCTGCGCATTATCTTCGCCTGCTTTAAAGAAGTACTCGCACCTATCCACCAGACTCTCAGGTATTGGGGCCAATCGCTCTGGCGTCGCACAAATAGTGATGTCTTGTGCTGCATGCAATAAATCATAATCTGCTTCAATTTTTTTGCGGAACTGCGTAAAGCTTTTGGGCAAATCATTTAGCGGTAATTCATCAAACAAAGTAACCGTTGTCTCAATATGCCAACATATCTGCGGATGTTTATTCTGCAGTAGCGCATAGACTTGGTTTTGATAATAGTCGTCTGTTTTACTGACACAGATATCTGTCACCTGCTGCGCCTCAATGAGCTCATTCAACTGCATGAAGCTATTCGGTGACGTTGGGGTTTTGTGTAGATGTAGCAACTTGTTGCCAAGTAGCTCTAATGATGTATTTAAGTCCGCCAAACTCTCTTGCAAAAATTGCTGGCGGGCGACGCCCATCGTGTCATAATGATAAGCAGCCTGAGAGTTTTGATTGTCCAATATATCCATCAAGGATGAGGCATAAACCAGTAATAATCGCCCATCACGTGAGAGCTTGGCGGCTTTCGATAACGTGGCATTGTCCATCACTCGCAGGTCATTGTGAAAGAGAACCAATACATTTTTACCAGATAGCTGATGGGACATGGCATAAACCTCTTATTGTTCGATAGCTTTTAATTAGGGCGTGTTGACTCATGGCATTAATAACCTACTAGCAAGGTAGTAATTATCCAAGCTAAAATCTACTTATCGCCATTGACTCTCATGCTCCGGACTGCTTAAATGGCCTACATCTAGGAGAATACCATGACTCAAAATAATACTACGACTGAAGAAAATAAATCAGACGAGAAACGTAAACTTATCAATCGTTTCTTGATGAGACTGACGAAAGAGCAGCCACAAATGTATTACGCCACCACCTCTGAAATATCTCGGAGCATCCATACCATGATAAAAGAACATACCAATCGCTTGTCAGTAGAAGAGCAAGCGCTGGTCAGACGTATGAGTATCGAAGAGATTGAAGGGTTACTAGGCTTTCATGCCAGATAGATGACTAGATTAAAAGCCAATTGTAATATAAGTAGGTTCAAGCACAACCATCGAACATCACAAAAAAAGACCGCTATCGAAGCGGTCTTTTTTTATTATTTATCGTAGTGCAATGCTATTAGAACGGATACTGACGTGGCTTGTTTTGCATTGAAATCCAATGCGTTCTGGTGAACTCTTCTAGTACCCATTCACCATTAAAGCGACCGATACCTGAGTTTTTCTCACCACCGAACGGCGTGTTACTTTCGTCGTTCACTGAGATGTCATTGATATGGGTCATACCTGCTCTGATACCACGAGCGAAACGTAGACCTTTTTGCATATCAGCAGTGAATACCGCACTAGATAGGCCATACATAGAGTCATTGGCGATTGATAATGCATCATCTTCGTCTTTAGCACGAATGATACCAACCAATGGTCCAAACACTTCATTACAGGATAGATCCATCTCGCGAGTGACTTCAGTAAAGATATGCGGCGGTACGACTTGGCCTTCAATCTCACCACTGAGTATCATTTTCGCGCCTTCGTCCTGCGCTTTGGCGATTTTATCTTTGAGCGATTTGAGTTGTTTTTCGTTGATGATAGGGCCAATAGCCGTATCTTGCTTGCTTGGATCACCGACATTCAATGTTTTGACATGTGCCAAGAAACGCTCTACGAAGTCATCATATATCTCGTCTTCCACGATAACCCTATTGATCGCGATACAGATTTGGCCTTGATGCAAGAATTTACCAAAAGCAGCGGCTTTGACTGCTTGCTCAATGTCAGCATCCTTGAGTACCACAAATGGACTGTTGCCGCCAAGCTCAAGCGCGACTTGTTTGATATACTCACCGCCATTTGCTAGCTCACCGATGTGCTGGCCTACTGAGGTTGAGCCTGTAAATGATACTAAGCTTGGCGCTTTGTGCTCGACGATGGCATCGCCTATCTCACTGCCGGAGCCGACCACGACGTTTAATAAACCTTTTGGCAGACCCGCTTCTTCAAATACTTTTGCCAGTAACAAACCGCCAGTGATGGGTGTGTCGCTCGCAGGCTTGAGCACCACTGCGTTACCGAGTGCTAGGGCTGGTGCGATAGAACGCTGGGTTAAATGCAGCGGAAAGTTCCATGGGCTAATGACTGCTACCACTCCGATGGGCTCGCGATAAATAAAGTTTTCTTTGCCAGGAGTATTAGAGGGACGAATCTCACCGTGTACGCGGTTAGGAAAAGACGCTGCTTCAAGCGTGATGGCACGTGCCGAGCTAAATTCAACCATGGCTTTAATGCGTGTACTGCCCGACTCTTTGATCAGCCAATCGACGATTTCTTCTTGGCGCTGATCTAGGATACTGACTACCTTATACATAACAGCTGCACGCTCAGCTGGCGTCGTTTTTGCCCATTTGGCTTGCGCTTGGTCGGCAGCATCGTATGCTTCATCAAGCTGGTCTTTAGTCGCTTGCTGAATTTCTACAATCGTATCGCCATTGTAGGGATTGGTATCAGTATTAATGCTATCATCTTTACCTTTTTGCCATTCACCGCCAATGAATTGCAAATGAAAATCGCTATAGGCATTACTGCTATTATCATTGCTTGACATAATTATCCTTATTTTTGCTTTGTTATATAAAAATTTATTTTCAGTACTTTGAATAAAATAGTTGAAGCTGTCTTATAGGTAAGATACTCACAGTTATGGTTAAATCACAAATTGACATAAATTAAAATCGAAAATTTATGATAACTGATAAGAACAAAACCTACCTTGATAGACGACTGGTCTAATGCTACCATAGATATTAGTAAAACAGGATTATTTTTTCAGCCAATATTGTCGATAAAACGTAACACATATAAATATATAGCATTAGAATATGCCATCGACATGACGCTCAAATGAAACCTGACGACCCTATTACTACGATTATCAAGGGAGAAAATTCTATTTATGTCTAATATCACAGACACTGGCACCACACCCGATACCAAAGCTCATTTGCTTGCCACTGGTTACCAATTAATAGCCAAAAAAGGCTTTACCGCTGTCGGCCTCAAACAAATCTTAGACACAGCTGGCGTGCCTAAAGGCTCTTTTTACCATTATTTTGCCTCAAAAGAAGCCTTTGGTGAGGCCATCATCAATCATTACTTCAGCTTATATAAAGCTCGTCTTGATATCATCGATGCACAAAATGTGAGCGCCCAGCAAAAGCTATATGATTACTTCCAAAACTGGTACGACACCCAGCAGAACGGCTGTGATCACGACAAATGCTTGGTAGTGAAGCTAAGCGCAGAAGTGGCTGATATATCAGAAACCATGCGTAAAGCACTTGATACCGGCTATCAACAAACGACCATGTGGCTCGCCGAGCAGATCAAGGCAGGCTGGATAGATGGGTCTGTACCTCGCCACGATAATATATCAGCTGAGAGTATGGCCAAACGTTGGTATTTCGCGTGGCTTGGTGCCAGCCTAATGGCTAAGATCAGCCAAACGAATACGCCCCTAGCGGAAATTTGGCAAATGACGACGACTCAGATGGGACGTTGATAATAAGATAATAAATAGTAACGTTTTCGGTATTAGAGCCCCTAAATTGGCGGCTTATGTTTGCGCCCACACATCATATTGTTATTTAAAAACCCAATGCTTGATAAAAACGTTGTATGAGAGTTTTGTAATCATTTATAAACAACCACTAGACGACTGGTCTAATTGGTGTACAATGCGCATCAAGCATTTAGAGCAAATATAAAATAAGTATTGCTTACCACTCATTGTTTAACGTCAACATATTTGACGGAACCATTTTTATCAACATTAGGAATTTTATGAATAACTTTCAATACTACAACCCAGTCCGCATCGTTTTTGGTGAAGGTCAAATCGAACAGTTATCAGACCTAGTGCCTACTGATGCACGCGTTCTTATTACTTACGGTGGTGGTTCAGCACAGCGTACCGGTACTTTGGATGAAGTGAAAACTGCATTAGCGGCAAGCGGTAACCGTACTGTGTTTGAATTTGGTGGTATCGAAGCCAATCCAGAATTCACCACACTATTAAAAGCAGCCGACATGGTGAATGAGCATAACATCGACTTCTTATTAGCAGTTGGCGGTGGTTCAGTGATTGATGGCAGTAAATTTGTGGCACTCGTATCTTCATTAACTGAAGAAGATGGTACGGTCTCACGTGATCAAGCTTGGGACGCGCTAACGGGCTATTGCAAGAACATCGATTCTGCTATTGACCTAGGTGCGGTATTGACCATCCCAGCAACGGGTTCTGAGATGAACTCAGGCGGCGTGATTAACTATAGCGAACGTCAAGCAAAACTACCATTTGGTAACCCACTGGCCTTCCCTAAATTCTCAATCCTAGATCCAGTAAAAACCCTTACATTACCTGAACGTCAGGTTATGAACGGCGTTGCTGATGCCTTTGTCCATGTGATGGAACAGTATTTAACTTATCCAGTCAATGCCAAGGTTCAAGACGCTTTTGCTGAAAGCTTGCTCAAAATCCTTATCGATGAAGGTCTAGTCGTTAAGCAAGATCCAGAGAACCTAGAAACACGTAAGAACATTATGTGGACAGCAACCATGGCATTGAACGGCCTGATCGGTACTGGTGTGCCACAAGACTGGACAACCCATATGATCGGTCATGAGCTTACGTCTTTGCACGCTATCGATCATGCACGTACCTTGACCATCGTCTTGCCATCGGTCATGCGTGAGCTAAAAGAAAGCAAAAAAGAAAAACTACTCCAGTACGCACGTAACGTATGGAAAATCACTGATACTGACCAAGACGACGATGCCATCATCGAAACGGCCATTGTCTATACTGAAAACTTCTTCCGAGAACTTGGCTTGCCGGTGAGTTTAGAAGACGTCGATTTGACTGAGTCAGCGATTGATCCAATTACCAAGCAACTTGATGCACATAACATGGTCGAACTTGGTGAGCATGGCAAAAACGATTTGGACGTCTCACGTCGTATCTTACAGCGTGCTGTAACTAGCAAAGCGTCTTAATAAGCGATATAGCAAGAACTGTCAGAAGAATTATAAGAAAAATCGCGACAGTAACAATAACTACATAACGTTATGCTATTTATAGTAGTTATAGTCAATCAATATTAAAAGTGGTACAAGGCAGACGAGTGCTAGTACTACAGTAGTAGGCTAAACGAGTCTAACGCTGTAACACTTTAATAGTGGTTCGAGTATATTCAATTCAATACTGAGTAGTTACTACATCTAATACCTCTATAATAATGACAATGAATAAATATAAAGGAGTCCTACTATGAGCTTCGATAAAGAGCAGAATCAACAAACCAACCGTCAAATCAAACTTGCCAGCCGCCCGAACGGCGAGCCAACCGCTGACAACTTTGATCTGACAACCAGCGACATCCCAACGCCAAACGATAACGAGATGTTATTACGCACGGTATATCTGTCATTAGACCCATATATGCGTGGACGTATGAGCGATGCAAAAAGCTATGCAGACCCATTAGCAGTCGGTGACGTCATCATGGGGGGCACAGTCGCGCAAGTGGTTGAGTCTAATATCGATAAATTTGCTGTCGGTGATTTGGTCGTATCAAATTCCGGCTGGCAGGACTACAGTGTCAGTGATGGCGAAGGCGTATTAAAACTTGATAAAGACATGGCCAATCCTTCTTATGGCTTAGGCGTTTTAGGTATGCCAGGTTTTACCGGTTATATGGGTTTGACTGACATCGGTAAACCGCAAAAAGGCGAGACTCTAGTCGTTGCTGCCGCTACAGGCCCAGTTGGCGCGACAGTCGGACAAGTTGGTAATACCTATGGCACACGCACTGTCGGTGTCGCAGGCGGTAAAGAGAAGTGTGAGTTTGCTGTCAATGAGCTCGGCTTTGATGTGTGTATCGACCACTATGCCGATGACTTCGCTGAGCAACTAAAAGCCGCGTGCCCAGATGGGATCGATATCTATTACGAAAACGTCGGTGGGCACGTGTTTGACGCTGTCATGCCATTATTAAATGATCATGCTCGTATTCCCGTATGCGGTCTGGTCTCACAATACAATGCAACCGATCTACCTGATGGCAAAGACCGCCTAGGTCAATTGATGGGACTCATTCTCCGTCAGCGTCTCACGGTCAGAGGCTTCATTATCTTTGAAGAGTATGGCGACCACTTCCCAGAGTTCTTAGAAACCATGAGCAAATGGGTAGAGTCAGGCGACGTCAAAACCAAAGAATACATCGCTGATGGTCTAGACAATGCACCAAAAGCCTTTTTCGGTATGTTAAACGGTGATAACTTTGGTAAAACCGTGGTTAAGGTCTCTGACGTTCAGTAACTTATGTTAAATAATTGATTGTTAAATAATTAACAATAGTTAATAACTATTGTTAACAAAAAATTAACAACACAACTTGCTAAAATCACTACTGAAAGTTACGTCTGAAGCAGGGATAATATTAGCGGTCATCAATTCTATTGATATGACTTGATGCTTAAACCGAGTCATTGTTGATAAAGACAAAAAACACATGACTGTTAAACACTTGCTTTACTCGCATATAAACAATAAATAAGGATAATCATGAATATTTTAATGGTACTAACCTCACACGACCGTCTAGGCGATACTGGCAAAAAGACAGGATTTTGGCTAGAAGAATTTGCAGCTCCTTACTATGCGTTTCTCGATGCAGGTGCCAATGTCACTCTAGCGTCTCCTGCAGGTGGTCAGCCACCACTAGATCCTAGTAGCGATACTGAAGATACACAAACCAAAGATACCAAGCGTTTTAAAGACGACAAAGAGGCGCAAGAGCACTTGGCTAATACCAAGAAACTTGCTGACATGAAAGTAGAAGATTTTGATTCAGTTTTCTACCCTGGCGGTCACGGCCCATTGTGGGACTTGGCAGTAGATAAGAACTCTATCGAATTGATCGAGAATTTCGTCAAGCAAGACAAGCCTGTCGCGTTTGTTTGTCATGCACCTGGCGCGCTTAAAAACGTGAAAGTTGATGGCGAGTACTTAGTAAAAGGCAAAACAGTCACAGGCTTTACCAACTCAGAAGAAGATGCCGTTGGTCTAACAGACGTAGTACCGTTCCTAGTAGAAGACGTATTAAAAGCTAATGGTGGTAACTACGAAAAAGCGGCCGATTGGGAATCGTTTGTCGTGGAAGATGGTTTATTGATCACTGGTCAAAACCCAGCATCTTCAGAAGAAGCGGCTACGCGCCTTGTTGCCAAGCTAAAAGGTTAGGACTCAGAAACCGATAAATCAAGCCATGCCTAAGGTCGATATTATGATTCGCTTACATCATCTTAATCAATCACGTTCATTACGTACGCTTTGGCTTTTAGAAGAGCTAGGTGTGCCCTACGAAGTTGTTAGTTACCAACGTGATGCCAAAACTCATTTGGCACCGGATTCTTTAAAAGCGGTGCATCCACTCGGTAAATCTCCAGTTATCGAGATGGACGGCCAAATTTATGCTGAATCAGGGGCCATTACTGAGTTACTGATTGAGCGATTTGCGCCCGAGCGTCTACGTCCTGCGACAGACAGCTCGGACTATGGGTATTATCTACAGTGGATTGACTTTGCAGAAAGCTCGCTGATGTTGCCATTAATGCTTGAACTATTTACCAAAAAAGCAGGCATTGATGACAATGAGTTTTTGAATGGCTATATCGATAGAGAAAAAACCAGATTGTTTGAATATCTGGATGCTTCGGTTGAAGGTAAGTCGTTCATTGTGGGTGATAAACTAAGTGGTGCTGATTTTATGCTGTCATTTGACTTAATCATTCTTGCTAAGCGCCAAAAGCTTGACGCGTATCCAAATATCAGACAGTATGCCGAACAGCTGGCTCGTCTTGATAGCTATCAGCGCGCTATGCAGCTAGAGGCTAAGTACGATCAATCTGTTTAGCATTGCATCATAATTGACAGACCAATTTTCCGATACACACAAACAGCTCTGTATAGAGCTGTTTTTTATGCGTGCTTTATTTTACGATTGCATGAATAACCATCGAATTATAGTCATCAATGTTACATAAGAAAATTAAGCTGTAGAGCAAATAAATTGCTCAGCACCATCCATCAATTACGTGTCGATGACAAAAGCACGATAAAATTTATGATAAAATCCTTTCTGAATTTTCTGGGTTATCTTTCAGATACCATCAGTGAGTTGACTGGCGTTTCACGCTATAAATGCTAACTGCACTGACCTGACTCCCCGCCTGGCATCTGTCCTATTTCACTCTATTTCCTTATATAGATTGTGGTACGCCCATGAGTAACGAATACCAGTTTAAGCCCCACGAACAGCCAATAATGGTAGGCTCTCCAGCCAATCCTGACCATCCGGCACGCCGTAAAGTATTTTATTTGCTCATTGGGATTTTTGTGGGTCTCACAGCCAGCTTCCAAAATGGTCTACTTGTCGCCAACCTGACGCAAATTCAGGGTCAGCTAGGCTTAACGCCAGCTGAAGGTGGTTGGATATCGGTCAGTTATAATATGACCAATGCCTGTATCACCGTTCTGCTGTACAAAATTCGTCAGCAATTTGGCATGTCGCTTTTTAGCAAAATCACCCTGTCATTTTTGTTAGCCGCCACCAGTCTACAGTGGCTGATCAGCAGTCACTTGTTAGACACACCTAATATTAGCATTGAGCCCTATTATTTAGAGATTGTCGCTAGGGGACTTAGTGGTATGGTGGCAAGTGGTATGACCGTATTGGGCTTGTTTTATTGTCTTCAGGGTATGCCAACCGTCAAACGTACTAGTGGTCTGATATTGGGATTTGGTCTGGTACAGTTTGGTATTCCATTATCACGTGTCATCTCGCCCTACCTCGCCATCGACGGTCAGCTTGAAAACTTATTTTTATTTCAATTTGGTCTGGCGCTGATTTGTTTTGGGCTGATTAATATATTAGAGCTACCACCAGGGAATACAGAAAAAGTATTTGAGAAATTGGATTTTGTAAGCTTTGGTTTTTTTGCTAGTGGTCTGGCTGCATTGGCTGTCGTTTTGGTACAAGGTCGAATTTTATGGTGGACGACACCTTGGCTCGTCTATCCACTGATGATTGCTATCGTCGGGATTAGCATCGCGTTATGGATTGAGACGCATCGCAAAAATCCGATGCTACAAGTGCGCTGGATGCGTAGCCGCAATATTATTGCCTTCATGGTGACGGGCGCTGTTATGCGGATTTTGCTATCTGAGCAAAACGTCGGAGCGGCAGGATTGCTCGCTAACCTCGGCTACGGTAACGATCAGCTGGTTACTTTTTATGCTGTTATTATAGCCGCCAGTGCACTGGCTTTGATTATTAGTATTTTTAGTACCAATGCGATGGATTTGCGCCGACCTGTTATTTTTGCCGTGGCATTGATTGCCTTAGGTTCTTGGATGGATGTTGGTGTATCTATTAATTCAGCACCCTATATGTTTTATCTCAGCCAGTTTTTGATTGCCTTTGCCGCGGTGTATTTCATGGGGCCTTTGGTTTTTGAAGGGTTTTTGCGGGCTATTGGCAGTGGCCCTGCATATATTATTAGTTTTTCAGTGATTTTTGGCATCTCCCAAACAGTTGGCGGACTGGCAGGTGCGGCAGCCATTCAGGCATTTACGACCATTCGTACACAAATGCATTATGCAGATATGGTCAGCTCATTGAATTTGGGCGATCCTGCATTTAGCGCCCAGGTGGCAGGCACTCGTAACGTACTGTCGAATCAGACTACTGACGCGGCCCAAGCAAATATCGGTGCAATGAGCCAAGTACTGCAAGGCATTCAGCGCCAAGCAACGGTCGCAGCATACAGCGACCTGTTTTTTCTGATGGCCTGTCTTGCTACTGCCGTTACGATTATTTTGCTCATCAATTATCTTTATAACCGCTACCACAAGCGCAATCCACTGGCCAAAGAGCTCGCCGTCATCGCCAAGATGCGCGAAACAAAATAATTCAACTTATTATCTTAGTGATTTTTTATCATATTCATTTATAGTCAGACCCATCAGATATCTGCTTATTAACATTTAGGATCACGTCATGAGCCAAGAAAAACCAAATGAGCTTAATAAAATACCTCAGACGTCAACTGAAGCTCCAGCAACAGACACACGTACAGAGTCTGCTACGGCTCCAGTAGAGACCGCTACAAGCGCTACGCAAAAGAAAACGGATACATCCGAGATACAAGCAGCTACTGATACGCCTGATAGCGTGCGTGAGGATAACTCTGTAGAAGGCTCTATAGAAAATCAAGACGATGATAATGAAACGCCTATGCCGCCAAAAGAGCCCATCTCAAATACGGCTGGCTGGTCTCCCAAGAAAAAATCCTATCTAAATTTGGGATTATTGATTGCGCTGATTGTCATTGGTGCGGCCTTGATTTTATATGCTTGGAAACTGCCGCCATTTACGCCTACGGTGCAACAAACCAATAACGCCTTTGTCAAAGGTCAAACCACTATTATTAGTCCGCAAGTTTCCGGCTATGTCACCGAAGTGGCGGTGCAGGATTTTGCTGATGTAAAAGCGGGCGATCTACTGATAAAAATAGACGACCGAACGTTTCAACAGCAACTTGAACAAGCAGAGGCCAATACTGAAGTGGCGATCACCAGCCGCTCTACCAATGTTCAAGACACGCAATCTAGCCAAGCACAAATCGAAGCACGCAAAGCAGACTTATATAGCGCCAAAATCAATGTCGAGAGCGCTCGTGAAGACGTCAATCGCTATCAGGGCTTAGATGCTATCGGTGCGGTATCAAAAGCAGAAGTGGCTCATATCAAAGCAAAGCTGGCTCAAGCACAGGCAAGCGTGCAACAGGCTGAAGCCAATTTACAAGCCGCGCAACAAAACCGCGCCAAAACCAGTGGCACCCAACCCTCGCTGGACGCAAATATCAAAAGTGCTGAGGCAGGTGTGAAGCAAGCACAAATCAATCTCGATAATACGATCATCACAGCACCTGAGTCCGGTCAGCTGAGCCAAGTCAGTGTCAAAGAAGGCCAGTACGTTAGCGCGGGCACCCAGCTCATGTATATCGTGCCAAAAGGCATTTGGATTATCGCAAACTTTAAGGAAACCCAAATAGCTAGTATGGCAATCGGCGAACCAGCTACTATTCATGTGGATGCGCTTGGCGGTGCCAAATTCACAGGTCATGTGAGCAACATCTCACCAGCCACTGGCAGTGAGTTTAGTGCAGGTGCCGCCAATCCTGCGACAGGTAACTATATAAAAATTGCGCAGCGCATCCCAGTACGTATCGACTTGGATCCGAACCAACCTGAGCTTGCACGCTTGCGTCCTGGTATGTCCGTCTCTGTGGATGTCGATACCAATGACAAATAAAGCCAAATAAAGCAAATAACTGATATAAAAAAGCCACTCTAAATACCCGAGAGACTGGATATAGAGTGGCTTTTTTATACTTTTAAATGAGCTAGGATTTCAAAATCAGCCAAACACTATGGTAGTAGACGCTTGGTCGTCCAGCTTTCAGCGCTTTGGCTATCACCATCTTGCGTATATACGATGCGGTCATGCATACGGTTGGCGCGACCTTGCCAGAACTCGATTTTTTCAACCATAATCTCATACCCACCCCAAAACGCTGGCGTTGGCACTGTGGTGTTTTCTGGATATTTGGCCTGAAGTTGCTCGAACGTTTGCTCCATCACCTCACGATTGGTGACTTCACCACTTTGCGGTTGACTGACCCAAGCACCTATTTGGCTATCATGTGGACGTTTTTGAAAATAGGCAGCAGATTTTTCAGCGTCAATTTTAGCAATACGACCACTAATACGAATTTGGCGCTCCAGCTCATGCCAAAAAAACAGCGCTTCAGCATTGGGGTTTGCTGCAACGTCCTGTCCTTTCGCGCTGTCATAATTGGTATAAAAAATAATACCTGTATCCGTAATTTCACGCAGTAACACGATACGGACGCTAGGCTTATTGTCTGCACCGCAAGTTGCCAAACTCATAGCATAAGGTTCTTGCACTTTTTGCGCTATTGCCTCATCCATCCAAACCTTAAATAGCTCAAATGGTGACGCTGGTACTGACTGTTGATCAAGCGCGCCTTTTTCATATGAAAGGCGCTGGTCGGTAAAGTCCATGCTCATGGTCATTCCTTATTATAAAATTATGACATCTCAACATTGTAATCTTGAGTGCTAAGCTTTGAATATTAAGCTTTGAATACTATTAGCCTAATACCGACTTGATATGATCAGCCAAATCATTTGCCATCACATCACACTCTATCTCATCATCAGACTCAACCATGACTCGAATCATAGGCTCTGTACCTGATTGGCGAATAAGAAGACGACCACGACCTTCTAAAGTCGTCTGTGCTTTGTCAAAAGCGGCGACCAGTTCTTCATGCTTGTATGGGTCTTGCATCTGAGACAAGCGTACATTGACCAGCTTCTGTGGTAGTACGTCAAACCCTTCGACCAGCTCACTCAGTGCACGTCCTTGCGCTTGCATCACAGCCAATACTTGCAACCCTGCTATGATCGCATCGCCTGTACGGCTTTTGTCCAGGCACAGAATATGTCCAGATGGCTCACCGCCTAGTATCCAACCATTGGCCTCCAAGTCTTGCATGACATAGCGGTCGCCTACTTTTGCACGAGTAAAATCAATGTCAGCCGCCTTTAGTGCTAACTCTAATCCCATATTACTCATAAGCGTACCAACGACGCCTTGCGCTTTGGTGAGTCCTTGGGTCGCGAGCACATATAAGATACCGTCACCATCAACCAGCTTACCTGTCTCATCAACCATCACAATGCGATCGCCGTCACCATCTAATGCGATACCAACATCTGCTTCATGCTCAAGCACCGCTTTTTGCAGACCTTCAGGATGGGTAGAGCCACACTCAGCATTGATATTGATGCCGTCTGGAGTGTTATTGATAGCGATAACATTAGCACCAAGCTCCCGCATGACTCTAGGTGCGACGCTATAGCCTGCACCATTGGCACAATCAACCACGACGGTCAGATGGCTAAGATCATACTGATATGGGAAGCTGCCTTTGCAAAATTCAATGTATCGACCTTTTGCATCGTCAATTCGGCGGTTTTTGCCCAAATTTGCTGGATCAAGAATCGGCATCGCTGCTTCTTTACTATCCGTGTCATTTATAATCGCTGCTAGTTTTTCGTTGATGGCATTCTGCATCTCATCACTGATTTTTTTGCCACTACCTGAGAAGAACTTGATACCGTTATCATAATAAGGATTATGTGACGCTGAGATAACCACACCTGCATCGGCATTAAAACTGCGAGTCAAATGTGCAATCGCTGGCGTCGGTAATGGACCAAGCATATAAACATCGACGCCAGCCCCGTTAAAACCTGCTTGCAGAGCAGCTTCAATGACATAACCTGAGAGACGAGTATCTTTGCCGATGACCACACTTGGTTTGCGCGTAGAATTTTCGTTGGCTTCTATGAGCACCTGTCCAGTCGCATAACCCAGTTTTAAAATAAAGTCAGGGGTAATAGGCAATTCACCAAATTTTCCACGGATACCATCAGTGCCAAAGTAACTCATTATTTATATTCCTCAAGTCTAAAAATAAAAGGCCAAGCGTATACGCAGCCAATACTGCTATTGTAATAATATGCTTTTATATTCTACAAAAAAAACAGCCAACAATAACAAAGCATTGTTGGCTGTTTGTATCTTAACGTCACTACAGCTCTGCAACTGGGCCAGTTCTCAAACAGTGCAGAGCTATAAAATACCGATTAGTTTACACGGTAGTTCGGCGCTTCTTTCGTGATCTGTACATCATGAACATGCGACTCTTTCATGCCTGCTGATGTGACTTTGATAAACTGTGGGTTGGTGCGCATATCTTCGATAGTCGCAGAGCCTGTATAGCCCATTGATGAGCGTAAGCCACCAACCAATTGGTTGACAATACCAGCGACAGGTCCTTTATAAGGAACGCGGCCTTCAATACCTTCTGGTACGAGCTTCTCTACGCCATCTTTGGCATCTTGGAAATAACGATCCGATGAGCCGTTTGATCCAGACATTGCACCCAGACTACCCATACCGCGGTAAGCTTTGTAATAACGGCCTTGGAACAGCTCAACTTCACCTGGTGCCTCTTCCGTACCAGCCATTAGTGAGCCTACCATAATGCACGATGCACCAGCCGCAATCGCTTTTGCCATATCACCTGAATAGCGGATACCGCCATCAGCGATTAATGGGATGCTGTCTTTTAATGCGCTAGCAACATTATCAATAGCTGATATTTGTGGTACACCGATACCGGCAATGATACGCGTGGTACAGATAGACCCAGGGCCGATACCGACTTTTACCGCATCAGCGCCAGCATCACGTAGTGCAAGTGCCGCTTCGCCTGTTGCGATGTTGCCACCGATAACTTGAACATGCGGATAGTTTTTCTTGATCCAAGAGACTTTTTCAATTACGCCTTTTGAGTGACCATGCGCCGTATCCACTACGATCACATCAACATCAGCAGCGATTAATGCTTCGACGCGTGCTTGCGTGTCTGCACCTGTACCAACCGCTGCACCAACACGCAGACGACCTTTCTCGTCTTTACACGCATTTGGATTGTTTTCGGCTTTGGCAAAATCATTGACCGTAATTAAGCCACGTAAGCGGAAGTTGTCGTCGATAACGATGACTTTTTCGATGCGATGCTCATGTAGCAATCTTTTGATATTCTCGTTGCTCTCACCTTCATGTACGGTGACCAACTGCTCTTTTGGTGTCATGATCTGACTAACTGGCAATGACAAGTTGGTCTCAAAACGCCAATCTCTGTGAGTCACGATACCTACTACGTTGTCTGTACCCTTTTCGACCACAGGTACGCCTGAGATATTATTGTCTTGCGTCAAGCGTAGCAATTCACCAATCGTCATCTCTGGATGTACGGTGATTGGGTCAACAACCGTACCCGCTTCAAATTTTTTGACGCGGCGCACTTGTGTTGCTTGCTTTTCGATATCCATACTCTTGTGCAAGATACCCATGCCGCCAAGCTGTGCCATGGTAATGGCCATCTCAGACTCAGTGACTGTATCCATAGCCGCAGAGATCAGCGGAAGGTTTAGTGTGATGTTTTTGGTCAAACGGGTAGACAGATCGGCAGTTTTTGGCAGAACTTCAGAATAGGCTGGCAATAATAAAACGTCATCAAAGGTTAAGGCTTCATCGACAATTCGCAACATACAGACCCCTAGTGGTGGTTATTTTGATGGGTAGGAGCTCAGAGTTAGGCATATCAATCATTGCAACTGCATACACAGTGCTGACTCATGGCTAACCACTCAGTTATCCTATAAAAATAACGCCACATTATAACAAATAAGCACCTCTCTGACATACTATATTTGTCAGATTATTTTACACAAATACGTCTTCATCGATAATAAACATACACTATATGTTTAATGACGCTTTTTTATAGCGAATAGCGCTCCCTGAACGTTACAGACTTTCTGTTAACGTAAAACGCTCTGTCGGCAAATACTTGTTTTGCTGCTGATGCAAGTAGCCAAGCATCTGCTCACGCACCTCGCAAGCAAGCGTCCATGCTTCTATGGGACCTACTGCTGAAACAGCACCGCGCAGCTGAATGGTGTTTTCTGTCACTTCAACGACAAATATTTCGGGCTCAGTTTCGTTGTCCCAAAGCTCATTATCTTTAGTTACTGAGATAAACTGCTGGCGAATGGCCTCTATATCTGCACCATAATCAATGTATAAAAACACAGGACAGGTCTGATGCACTTCTGTATGTGACCAGTTCTCTACCCTTTCAGTGATCAACTGGCGCATCGGCACAATTAATCGACGCTTATCCCATGTTTTGAGTACCGCATAAGTGTAACGCAAGTCTTCCACAGTACTGAAATTACCATCCATTATCACGCTATCGCCAATCCGTACAGGCTGCGTCACTGCCACCTGCACCCCAGCAATGATGTTACCCAATATAGGCTGAGCGGCGATACCAATAACCACGCCAGCAATACCAGCTGAAGTCAGTAAGGTTTTGCCAAGACCTTCCATGTTGGCAAACTCACTCAGTCCTATCCAGATACTACCCAATATCATGACAAAAATGAAAACGCGACGGAATATCGACACATAAGTGCGACGACGGCGCACTTTATCAAAATGCTCCTCTCCTAGGTTTTCAATCTGCATGTCTTGGTAACGATTGGCAAAAAAATTAATAGTACGAATGCCTAGCCACATCGCACTAAATACCAACCCCGTCCAAATCAGCGGACGGGTTGATGAAGCCACTGCATCTAGATAAGGAAAACCACCAGAAACTAGGGTAAAAACGAGCGAAAAACTGATGGTAAAGGTCAAAGGCACGGTTAGCTTATTGGCCAAATCTGCCACGCCATTGGCACTGCCAGCAGAGATGTTGTATTTTTCATTATCAACATAACGGCTGATGAGTTTTTCCGTGCTTTTACTTAGTATCCAACCTACGCTCATGGTAAATAAGAAAAACAGGATGAGCGCTGAAAACTCCCATAAGGCAATACCAAAAAACTGGAATCTTAACCAAGTAGGTAGATAACGCTCAAACTCCGATGGATGATATTGTTTATAAAGATTTTCAATATTACCCACCGTCTGCGCAGAGAACATCCAAACTGGCGCCTGATCACCTACCCTTACCCGCTCCAAGTAAACAGGAACACGACGTTCTCGGTACTCGATATAACCCAGCTGGATAGAGCGTCTAGGGATACCCATGACACTACTATCGTTACCGAGTGGTGGTTCGATCAGACCATCAGGACGATCGGGCATATCATCAAATACGTATAGCTCTTTTTCGGATAGTAAAAAATCAAGCTGCTTGGCCAAATCAAGCGAACGGGTACGCTGGTTTTTCTCATCAATCAGATTCATATTGAGTGCATAAGCGGCCAAATCATACTGCTGCTTCATCACCGCAGATTGAAAAAACCCCAAAGTCGCAAGCGGCGTCGCCAAATTTGGCGGCTCAGCTAATGGTGGTAACCCGACATTGAGCTTGTTGAGTAAGTAGTAATTCTCGCTATACTCCCCTGTGAGTCCCACATCACCTTGCAACGTCCCTGCTTGCTGTACCGCGCTACGCTCAGTGGGATCAAATATCTCTTCGGTAATACCAGAGACGCTAATATTTTCGTCTTTGATTGTATTTATTTGTTGGACAGCGTACTCAGCCAAATTGTCAGGTTTGCTAGCGACTTGTGAGCGGCCTTCCTCATTTGCTGCACTGGCAGGTATATAGATAGCGCTGATGGCTATAATAAGAAACCCTAAAACTACCTGCAGTGCATTGTAGCGGATATTATTACGCTCTACATCGCGGCGGTGACCACCGTCAATATCCATTGCTATGCCACGATCATCAGCATTACTATTTTTAAGAGTATTCATATTTTCAAAGCCACTGGTCTACAAAAGGAACGGATATAAAAGGAATGGATATAAAAAGTGCATTCGGTATGCTTTAACCTAATGCACTCTGCAAAAAAAAGCCAGCGTGAGCTGACTTAATTTATTAGCATGCGTATGTAATCTGATGCACAGCGTCTATATATCTATGCGCGGCGCCATGTTGTACCAGCGCGGCTGTCTTCAAGCTCAATACCAGCCTCTTTTAGCCGCTCGCGTATTTCATCAGCACGCGCAAAGTTTTTGTTGGTTTTGGCATCGGCACGCTCGACGATCAATCCGTCAATAGCCGCATCAGTCAAACCATCTTCTGCTTTATCACCAATCACCGCTTGCAAAAACTGCTGCACAGGTTGTTGTAAGATATTCAACACCTGTGCCAGTGCTTTTAATTGCTGTGCCAACTGCCATGCTGTCTCGACTTCTTCAGCTTTGATGGCTTTATTGATGTCGCGTGCCAGACCAAATAAAACACTAATCGCTGTTGAGCTATTGAAGTCATCATTCATGGCTTTAATAAAATCTTGTCCAGCAGCCGTACGATAAGCTTCGCTCGTCAAGTTGTCATCGATTACGATTGTTTGCCCTTTTTGCTGTTCAGCCAGTTTTAACGCATTATACAGTCTGCTTAGGCTATTATGGGCTTCATCTAATGCGCTATCAGAGAAATTAACTTGGCTACGATAATGGCTAGATAATAAGAAAAAACGCACCGTTTCAGGCAAGTATTTTGCTATAACATCGCGAATGGTTGAGAAATTAGCCAACGACTTGGACATTTTTTCGCCGTCAACATTGATAAACCCGACGTGCATCCAGTTACGCGCGTACTCGCAACCCGTCGCTGCCTCAGACTGGGCAATTTCATTCTCATGATGCGGGAACTGCAAGTCGTGACCGCCGCCATGAATATCAAAGGTATTGCCCAAGCACTTGGTCGACATGGCCGAGCATTCAATATGCCAACCCGGACGCCCCTGCCCCCAAGGTGACGCCCATTGCGGCTCATCAGGTTTCGCCGCTTTCCAAAGCACAAAGTCAAATGGGTTGCGCTTATCGTTTTCGACATCGACACGTGAACCTGCCTGCATCTCATCAAGATTGCGCTTAGACAATTTGCCATAATTCGCAAAACTATCAACAGCATAGTAGACATCGCCATTGTCGCCTGCATACGCATAGTCACCTGTGACCAGCGTCTCAATCATTTGCTGCATATCATCGATATGATCAGTCGCGCGCGGCTCAGCATCAGGTGCCAAGCAGCCAAGGGCTGCAAAATCCTCGTGCATCGCTGTAATAAAGCGCTGGGTCAACGCCCCAATCTCTTCGCCATTTTCAGCGGCGCGCGCAATGATTTTGTCATCGATATCAGTGATATTACGCACGTAATTGACGTCATAACCCAATTGGGTGAGCCAACGTACCACCATATCAAATCCAATCATCATTCGAGCGTGCCCGATATGACAATAGTCATAGACGGTCATACCACACACATACATACCCACCTTCCCTGCTTTGAGCGGTTCAAACGGACGCTTGCCGCCAGTCAGTGAGTCATAAATAGCAAGTTGAGACATCGCATCTGCAAGTGGTGTGGTCATAATAAAAGAGCCTTTTAGCATAAATAAAATAAATAAATTGAAAATATCAGCCGCAGCAAGTAAGCAAGCCGTACCGATGATATGATTATAATTTTAACGTAACCCATTATCTTAGCGAAAACAGGCGTAAAATACTACAATGAGCAGGCAACTACCACCATTCAATCATAAAAACCGTTAAGGATATAAAGATGGGCAATCGATTAAGCAAAATATACACGCGTACTGGAGATGATGGCAGCACGGGTATGGCTGATGGCAGTCGACTCAGTAAAGCTGACAATCTGTTCGGTGTCATGGGTGATATCGACGAGCTCAACTCACATATCGGACTGGTGCGTGCTCAACTACAAAGAAACAAAGGCCAATCGATTAGTAAGGATTTTTCTCAAGCCTTAGTTATTATTCAGCATCTATTGTTCAATATCGGCGGTGAGCTTGCCATGCCAGAATATGAGGGCGTCAATGCCACCCATATCGAGTGGCTAGAGCAACAAATCGATATGATGAATACCACGCTGCCACCACTAAAAGACTTTATTTTACCCACAGGCTCTGTACTGGTGAGCCAGTTGCATGTCGCACGTAGTGTGTGTCGCCGAGCTGAGCGCCAAGCTGTGTTATTGCAGGAGCAGCGCCCAGCAGCCATACGCCGCACTGCCATCAGCTTTATCAATCGTTTATCTGATTGGTTGTTTGTCGCTGCGCGCTTTTGTACAGATCCCGAACAAGTCTCTGAAGTACTATGGGACAGTCAAGTCTTGCAAAACTTCGCTGACAATCGCTAGTGAATTAAACCTAATCTTGCTAGCATTCTCTGAACTATAGTCGGTTCTCTATAAAATCGATACAATAAGATTAAACGCTATTTTTCGCAGCCTCTGGAGACGTAGTCACAGTAAGCAAGAAAAATAGCGTTTAATCAAATGAATTTATTATCCTGTATCGTTTTTATTTAGACTTAACTATAGGTTGATTTTTCGATTATAAAAAAACCCGCAGCACTCATGTTACGGGGTTTTTATTACTTAGCAATATCTATCGACTACCAGTTGCTAACTACTCATAAAATTGCAAATTAGTAAGTGGCGCTATCATCTTCAATGATGACCATATCGATGGTTTCATCTTTCGGCACTGATTTTGGCGTCGCTGGCGTTACTGGTTTTTTGGTCTCAGTAGTAGCCGCTGCTTGATTGTTTTCTGTCGAGCTGTTTTGGTTGCTGGTAGGTTTGTTTTGGTTGCTGGTCGGTTTATTGATGGTTGGCGGCGTCGCAGGTTGAGTAGGACGAATTGGCTCAACTGGCGTGATGGTTCTAGGCTGCTGACGAGCGGGTGCTGCTTGAGTATTATTGTTACTGCTTTGGGCTGCTGCACGTCGCTCAGCACGCTCCTCATCCATCGCAGATTTCAACACAGAGCCTGCCATCACATCTGAAACCACAGTAATCAACGCTGGCTGTCCAGCAATACGCGTGCGCACTTGCCCGCCTTGAGTACCGACAACATAAGTAAAGGCGTCATCAACGAGCATGTTGTTATTGATACGGATATTGTCTTGCGCCAAACGAGATTGCAGGCTTGGCTGATTGTTAGCCGCTTGCACTTGACTGGCTTGATACAAGTCTTCACTTGGCAATGTCATGCTGACACTTGCTTGGCACGTTGTCATACCATTGTCATTGGCTTTTTGTAGTATGGCAGCGTTTTGTACATCGATAACCACGCCATTTATTTTTTCAGTGACAACGCCGCTTTCTAGACTAATCTCGGCATCATTTGCATAATTAGCAGCCAACGCTTGTGCCTGTTGGTTGAGCGTATTTTTTAAAGCAGATTTGAGACGGTCTTGTACCATCGGGTCATCACAATTGATAGCAGGAGCGACGGCACTTTCGGTCGCTACTGGCTCTTGTTCCGTCATCTCTGCCGTATCGGCAGTATCTTCTTTCTCTGAGCGATCACAGCCTGCAAGCGCCAAACCACATACTATTCCGATTCCAGCCACTTTATGCCACTTGCTCAAACTTATATTTGCTACGCTCATATTTACTTCACTCCCAATTTACTGGTTCTTACCGCCACTGATGGACAATATTTAACACTCAAACTGCATGGCAGACTTATAAAACAATGGTGTCATTAACGGTCTGCGATAGATTTGAAAACCACATCATTATACGGTGTTTGGTTGAAATGGTCATTAGTGTAGCCCATGGATATACAAATAGCGCCCCTCATTATGGGTAAAACCTGCGTTTGGTTGCAAAAACATAACAAATACTAGAGAAACATCAGACGCAAAGTATAAAGTATATTGGTCACGCCACAAATTCTATTAGACGTTGATGTCATGACAATATATGATGAGTCGTAAAATCAGTCAGTAGTCATGTGATATGGTAAATTTTAAAAACACGCGTTTATTAGGTCATCGTGGCGCTCGCGGAGAGAGTTTAGAGAATACCTTTTCAGGTTTTAAGTATTCTCAAAATCTAACCTCACAAGGCTTGGCAGGGGTTGAATTTGATATTCAACTGAATGCCGATGGTCACTTGATTGTGTTCCATGACGATGATTTGGAGCGTATGTGCGGTCAACAGTCGCGTATTGATCAGCTCGGGCTCACAGAGATTCAGTGCCGCTTACAATTCGGGCAGCCAATCATGACTTTAGCCAATATAGCGCCTGTACTGAGAGGATTTAGGGTGATTGAGCTTGAGATTAAAACACACAATCGAACCAATTATGCAGTATTGATCAATGCACTGGCGCAAGAGCTTATCGATACACCGCTTGCCAGCTTACCAGTGGTGCTGACCAGCTTTGATGTGGAGCTGCATAATCGGTTGCAACGCCACAAACTATTATCTCGCATACCGCGAGGATTATTGATTCGCACGCCAACTGCCTTGGCAAAAGCGACAAACACCGCTTTGCAGCTTGGTTGTATTCAGTTAGGTATTCATTATCCGCTTTTGACCCAAGACGTTATCAAACACAGTCACCGTTATGGGTTGCCTGTAAGCGCTTGGACGGTCAATGATGTCCATACGATTGAACAGCTTATAAGCTGGAATACCGACGTGATTATTACTGACTTTCCACGTCATTTATTATTACCTTGAACTGTCTATCTATATTTTTTCACTTTTAGATAAATCTCTTTTTTCACCCTTACAGTCCCTACATATCTATAGCGTTACTTACACTTCCCCTTAATGCCTGACAAGTTATCGGCATTTTTGACTCATACAGTCTATAATTCATACAAGTTATTGTTATTTAGCAATATTTTTATAGTGTATAAGTGTTCACTTTATATGATTTTTCAGGTACTATGGGGACTTAAATTAATACCGTTAAGGATATTATATGATTGCAAAAAAAGCACTTGGCTTACCGCTTAAAGGCTTACGTTTCGCTATCAAATCTGGCGATACCTTTGTAAAGAACGCCAGCACTCAAGTCACGCGTTTCAAGACTCGTTTTGATGAAAAGAAAGCGCAAATGGCTCTTGACGAGCAGCCTACGGCAAAACGCAACTACGCTAACGCTTCTGAGCAAACGGATGTTCTGACAAAAGAGCAAAGCATTGATATGCGTGAGTTTGAATTTACAAAAGCGCCAATCAACTGGATTCCAGCGACTTTTTTGGTAACGACGCCGATTGCTGCTGCTATCATTACACCATGGTATTTGTTTACTCATGATGTAAGCGCCCCTGTCTGGGGTGTATTTGGTGCCTTTATGGTATGGACTGGCATTAGTATCACCGCTGGTTATCATCGCCTGTTGGCGCACCGTGCTTACAAAGCGCATCCAATCGTCAAAAACTTTTTATTGCTAGGAGCTACCCTAGCGGTACAAGGGTCTGCATTTGACTGGGTTTCAGGTCACCGTGTTCATCATCGTCATGTCGATGATGTGATGGACGATCCGTACTCAGCAAAACGTGGGTTCTGGTTCAGCCATATCGGCTGGATGCTACGCAACTATCCTAGCGGCAACTTTGACTACAAAAACATTCCTGACTTGACCAAAGACAAAGTCCTACAGATACAGCATAAATATTATGGCCTATGGGTACTAGCCACCAACGTTGGTTTGGTCGCGGCTATTGGTTGGTTGTTGGGTGATGTTTGGGGCACGCTTGTGTTGGCAGGTTTGCTGCGCTTGGTATTGACTCATCACTTCACCTTCTTCATCAATTCGCTATGTCATATGTTTGGTACACGTCCTTATACGGATACTAATAGTGCTCGTGATAACTTTTTCTTAGCTATCTTTACGTGGGGCGAGGGTTATCATAACTATCATCATTTCTTCCAGTATGATTATCGTAATGGCGTGAAATGGTGGCAATATGATCCAACAAAATGGTTGATTGCTGGCTTATCAAAACTTGGGTTGACCTCTGATCTGCGCACGGTCGATGATACGACCATCAAGCATGCCGAAGTTCAAATGCAATTTAAAGCAGCTCAGCAGAAAATCGATACCGCGACTGGTGGCGGTATTGACTTACCTCATGCGATGAAGAGCTTCCAAGATCGCATTAAGTTTGAATATGATGCCTTTACGCAGACAGTTGAAGAGTGGCAAGCGCTAAAAGCAAAAACAATTGAACTTAAAAAGACAGAGTTCGCTGATCGCTTGCACGAGGCTGATGATAAGCTCAAGCATGATTATGCTAAGATTGAACAAAAAATTCTTGAGCATAATAATAACTTAAAGAATGCTTTTCGCTCTATTGGTATCAGCAAAAAAGCCGCCTAACTGGTTTTTATAAGCTATCGTAATTGTCAGGTTTCTCCTTCCCTCTATCTGCCCTAGATAGGGGGATTTTTTTGTTTATAATTTATAATTTATGGTTTATGTCACTACCTCTACTTTTAATAACCTTATCCTCGTAGTAAATGATGAAATATATAGGCTCAATCGTTGCAACCTCCAACCTAGAGACAGTAACCAACTATAGTCAATCAATACTAAAAGTGGTACAAGGCAGACGAGTGCAAGTACTACAGTAGTAGGCTAAACGAGTCTAACGCTGTAACACTTTAATAGTGGTTCGACTATAATTCACTAAACTCAGCTCACCCAAAGTAGCTAGTTTTATTTTTTGGTTAGATATTACAAGAGATGGACAGAGTGCAACGATGCCATATGAGTGCTATGTTATAGTGACATTCTCACTTTTATATTTTAATGGAAACGGCCTGTATGCGTTATCAAAATACTTATGTCAATCTCGACACGCGCCTTTATCATGAGCAGCCGCCCACACCACTGGACGCTCCACGTGCTGGACACTTCAATACCCAAGTCGCACAGCAATTAGGTTGGGCAGACAATGAAGATCTGATGACCAATTGGGTTGAGATATTGGGTGGCCAATATGTGCCATCTGACTTTAAACCATTATCGATGGCCTATGCCGGTCACCAGTTTGGACAGTGGGCTGGGCAATTGGGCGACGGACGCGGTTTATTGATGGCGCAGGTACTCGATGTTGATGGACAGCCACAAGACTTGCACCTCAAAGGGGCTGGCTTGACACCCTATTCACGCATGGGTGATGGACGCGCAGTCTTACGTAGTACGATTCGAGAGTACCTATGCGGTCATGCATTGACCCAGCTTGGCATCCCCTCGTCTAACGCTTTGGGGTTTGTGGTATCTGATACGAGAGTGCGCCGTGAGCGTATCGAAGCGGGTGCGGCATTGATGCGTGTGGCAGACAGTCATATTCGTCTAGGTCATGTCGAATGGATTGCCAGCTTTGCCCCTGATGTACTGGGTGAGTTCACTGACTATATGATTGACACTTATTATCCAGAGTGCCGCAATAGCGATGCACCTGTAGCAGCGTTTTTGACCTCAGTCGTTGAGCGCACTGCACGAATGATTGCTGACTGGCAACTGATTGGCTTTGCGCATGGTGTGATGAACACGGATAACTTATCTATTACAGGGAGTACTTTGGATTTCGGGCCGTTTGGCTTTATGGAGCGCTTCAATCCTGCATGGATTAACAATCACTCTGACCATACTGGTCGCTACGCCTACCAAAACCAGCCTGCTATCGGTCATTGGAATCTGAACGTTTGGCTGCCGCATTTTATGCGCCTGCAAGGTATTAGCCGTGAGACGCTCTCTGAGTGCTTGGCACCTTACGAAGCAACCTTTATGCAGCATTATCAGCAAGGTCTATGCCGCAAGCTTGGACTGCCTCACCAGAGTGAGAGTTTGAGCTTGGCTTTTGAATGGTTAACGTTGTTAGAAGACAACTTGCTCGATTATACCAATAGTTTCCGTGCGCTCCTCGGTTTGGTCGCGCCGAACGATCACCCATATGAGCAAAAATTACTGACTACCATGACTACTGAATTAAGCAGTGATGCACAGCAAGTGTGGCAAGATTGGTCTATACGTTATCTGGCACAGGTTGAGCAATCATCAACCGTGCAAGCAATCAACGATATGCAGACCAATAACCCTGTGTACGTTTTGCGTAATAGTATGGCGCAGCGTGCCATTACTGCCGCAGAGCAAGGTCAGTTTGAAGAAGTCGATCGTGTCTATCGCCTGCTAACTAATCCTTATCACGTCCAAGATATCGCGACTGATCTCGATACGAGTACACCGGCGCCAAACGTACCGCAAATGCCTATTAGCTGCTCATCTTAATATGGATGTATACTATAATATTTTGAATATATTATCAAATTAAGGTTGATATTGGTCGGTGTTTTTTGGCATTATCAACCAGATAAATAACGAATATCATCTTATTATATTATTCGCACGCTTCCATACGGTCGACTAGGCAGCGAATTGCCAATAATGGTAGAATGACTATTTTTGCTAGATTGCTTTTTTGACCTGATTTTTGATCAACGACCGTGATTCTGATGGTCGTTAGTCATTTAACGTTCAAAGCCCTTTGCTGATGATTATAATCATTCAATTATTTCTGAGGGTTAGACGTTTTTTATCACCATTTAATTTATTCCAATTTATTCCAACCATGGCAATTATTATGAATGACGATACCACTTCGAATACGGATAACCTCAGTACAGAAAAAGAGCAGTTTGAACAAGCTGCCTTACATTACCATGAGTTTCCACGCCCAGGTAAAATCTCAGTAACTCCAACTAAGCAGCTGGCTAACCAACGCGATCTGGCACTCGCCTACTCTCCAGGTGTCGCTGTACCGTGTCTTGAGATCCAAAAAGATCCAAAGCTCGCTTCTAAATATACGGCACGTAACAACTTAGTTGGTGTCATCACTAACGGTACTGCCGTACTAGGTCTGGGCAATATCGGTCCATTGGCATCAAAACCAGTGATGGAAGGTAAAGGCGTTCTATTCAAAAAGTTCGCAGGTATCGACGTTTTTGATATTGAAATTGACCAAAATGATCCAGATAAGTTCATCGAAGCTGTTGCTTCTCTTGAGCCTACCTTTGGTGGTATCAACTTAGAAGATATCAAAGCACCAGAATGTTTCAAAATTGAGCGCGTATTACGTGAGCGTATGAACATTCCTGTGTTCCATGATGACCAGCATGGTACGTCAATCATTGTTGCCGCAGCGATGCTTAATGCGCTATTGATCACTGGCAAAAAAATCGAAGAAATTAAAGTTGTCTGTTCAGGTGCAGGTGCAGCCGCCATCTCTTGTCTAGACATCATTTGCGCGCTTGGTGTTAATAAAAACAACATTATTGTTTCAGATTCACGTGGCATTATCAGCACTAGTCGTGAAAACCTTGATGAAACCAAACAACGTTATGCTCGTGAGACAACCGCTACCTCTATCGAAGAAGTGATGGACGATGTTGATATGTTCTTAGGTCTATCTATGCCAGGTACTCTATCAGAAGATATGGTTCGCCGTATGGCAAAAGATCCTATTGTCTTTGCACTTGCCAACCCAACACCTGAAATCATGCCAGAATTGGCACATGCGGTACGTCCAGACGTCATCATGGCAACTGGTCGCTCAGATTATCCAAACCAAGTAAACAACGCACTATGCTTCCCATACATCTTCCGCGGTGCCTTGGACGTTGGTGCGACAACCGTCAACGAAGAGATGAAAGTCGCTTGCGTAAAAGCCATCGCTGCCATGGCACACGTCGAAGCAACCCCTACGACCAACGTCAGAAACATCGAGACGATGAAAAGCTTCGGTCGTGATTACCTAATCCCTGGCCCACTAGAGCCAAACCTAATCATCGAGATTGCCTCTGCGGTTGCCAAAGCGGCAATGGACTCAGGCGTAGCGACACTGCCAATCGAAGACATGAAGGCATATCGTCAGCGTCTGTCTGAGTTTGTCTACAACTCTGCGTTTGTTATGAAGCCTATCTTTGCACGCGCTAAGTCTGCGCCAAAGCGTATCGTATACTGTGAAGGCGAAGACAATAATATCTTATTGGCCGTACAAGTGGTCGTCGATGAAGGCTTGGCTCAGCCAATCTTGGTTGGTCGTCCAGCAGTCATCAACGATCACATCAATAAGTTGGGCTTACGTCTAAAAGATGGCGAAAACATCACGATCGTCAACCAAGATGATGATCCTCGCTACAAAGACTACTGGCAGGGCTACTACGAAAAAAACAAGCGCCGCGGCGTGAGTATCGAGCTTGCTCGTCGTGATGTTCGCCGTAAAACCACGTTGATTGGTTCTTTATTGGTTGACAACGGTGATGCTGACGGTATGGTTTGTGGTACCTTTAGTGACTACCAGATGCACCTAAAGTATGTCGAAAGCGTCATTGGCAAAAAAGAAGGCATCAATGATTTTTATTCGATGAATGCCGTATTGATGCAAGATCGCAACATCTTTATCGCTGATACGTACGTGCATGAAGATCCAACCGCTGAGCAGTTGGCTGAGATGACCGTTCTGGCTGCCGATCAAATCCGCCGTTTTGGTATCACGCCACGTGTTGCATTAGTCTCTCATTCAAACTTTGGCGCTTCAAATCTTGCCAGCGCGGTCAAAATGCGCAAGGTTCATGAGCTACTAACTGACATGAATGTCGACTTTGATTTTGAAGGCGAGATGCAAGGAGATGCCGCACTGAATGAACATATCCGCCTAAACGATATGCCATCAAGCCCACTAAAAGGCGCTGCGAACTTGCTGATCTTGCCAACGCTTGACGCCTCAAATATTGCCTTTAATTTACTTAAAACGGCAACCAGTAGTGCGTCTATTGGACCTATCTTGTTAGGTACGAATAAGCCAGTGCATATCTTGACGCCATCAGCGACTGCTCGCGGTATCGTTAATATGACTGCGCTTACGGTCACGGAAGCTCAAGACCTAGAAAACGAAAAATAGTCATTCACCATACACAGTATGAATGCACTATAGTCGGTTCAATATAACTTGGATACAAGGAAGCCGAGTGACAGTACTACAAATAGTAGACTGAGCGAGGCTGACACCGTAGCCAATTTATAGAGGATTGACTATATTAAGAAGGGCTCTGTCATCCATTGACAGAGCCCTTCTGCTATACTAAAACCGGTCAATGCACTTCACGCATGGGCGGTTTTTTGATTTATTGCGATTGGGCCGCTGATATCGGTTCAATAAGAAGAGGCTTTTATGCAAATTTATCTTGTGGGTGGTGCGGTTCGAGATCAACTATTACAACAACCTGTCAAAGATAAAGACTTCGTCGTCGTTGGTGCAACTGTCTCAGAGATGCTTGATGCAGGGTTTCAACAAGTAGGTGCGGACTTTCCTGTGTTTTTGCACCCCACCACTCATGAAGAATATGCCCTTGCGCGCACGGAGCGCAAGCAAGGCTCAGGATATAAAGGCTTTAGCGTACATGCCAGCCCTGATGTGAGCTTAGAGGACGATTTACAACGTCGTGATTTGACTATCAATGCAATGGCTATCGAGGTTGTGAGTCTCACCGATGATACCCCTGTCAGTGGCGATGTCATTGACTATTACGGAGGATTACAAGATTTAGAGAACAAAACGCTACGTCATGTATCTGACGCTTTTAGCGAAGACCCATTACGAGTGCTGAGGACGGCTCGATTTTACGGGCGTTATTATGATTTGGGTTTTACCATTGCGGAAGACACCTTGACCCTAATGCGTCAACTGGTCAACTCAGGAGAGCTTGCTCATTTGAGTGCGGAGCGTATCTGGCAAGAGTCGAGCCGTGCAACGATGCAACTATCACCGCAAGTATACTGGCAGCAATTGTTTGAGATTGGTGCGCTTACAGAGTACTTTGCCCCATTGCATGATGCTTGGGAGGACACTCATATACGAGAGACGGTTCAGACAGCATTATATTTTGCAGGCCAAATGCGCCTAAACTTGCCACAGCGTTGGGCACTGTTAATGGTCAGCCTGACCCCGTCACTATTTAATAATGAACATACGCATGACCAATCAAAAGCGCTAAGAGATATCAATGATATCGGTAATAAAGCTAAAGTCCCCAAAGCGCATACGCAGTTTGCTATCCTATTCGCTCAGCAAGCCGAAACGCTGAGCATGATAAACAGTCTGAGCGCTGCCAAAAAGATTGACCTTATACAAGCTTGTGGTGCTCATAAAGAGCCAGATAAGCTGTCACAGCTCCTTGTCTGCAGTCACGTCTTACAGCTGGCAACACAGCACCGTCAGATGATGCTAGCACTAAATAGCTTTCATGCAATCGGCATGACAGATATTGCACCAGATCTTAAAGGGCCAGCTATCGGGGCAGCCTTACGTCAAAGCAGAATTGAACACTTACAAGCGCATGACACCTATTAAAAAACATTTTAAAAAACATTGTCAATATTGTCACTATGAACCAAGAACCTAACACTCTGCTATCAAAGAATACTGACATCCAACCTCCGGTGATGCTGGTAACCGGTAGCGCTAAGCGCATCGGTGCGGCAATTATCAGAGCAGCGCACACTCAAGGCTACCGTGTCATTATTCATTGTCATCGTAGCGAAAAAGAAGCTAATAGCTTAGCTGACCAACTTAATAAAAGCCGTGCTAATAGCGCAGTGGTTATTGTTGCGGATTTGGCAGTAGTCAATCATGGAGCAGCGTTAGAGGATTTTGTTAAAAATATCATAGAAGCCTTTGGACAGCTAGATGTACTGGTACATAATGCGTCACGGTTCTACCCAAGCCCAATTGGCTACATCAATCATGAGCAATGGAATGAGCTTTTCTTAACCAATGCCAAGGCACCCCTATTTTTGAGTCAAGCACTACTGCCCTATCTCAAACGTCAGCAAGGCTGTATTGTGAGCTTATTGGATATTCACGCGCATGATAGACCGTTTAACAATTATACGGTCTATAACATGGCAAAGGCTGCGCATCGAATGATGGTTCAGTCGCTAGCGTTAGAGCTGGCACCAGACATACGCGTCAATGGTGTTGCACCTGGGGTTAATGTCTTACCTGAGACTGATAGCGATCAAGCGCTTGAGCCTACGCTGCAGCATAGTATCGTTGACTCCATACCTCTACAGCGAATCGGTAAACCTGAAGACATTGCTCACAGTGTACTATATTTAATACAAGCCAGCTATGTCACCGGACAGATTATCGATGTTGATGGTGGACGCGGTCTGACCCTAGCAGGTGGTAAGTATTAAAATTTAGTAAATAGTTATAATTGTGCTTATCTTTTACTTGAAAAATTAGAGAAATCAGGTATCATTGTGCGTCTAACGTTAGGGCCCATAGCTCAGTTGGTTAGAGCAGAGGACTCATAATCCTTTGGTCGTAGGTTCAAGTCCTACTGGGCCCACCATATTAAAACCCTTACAGTCATTGACTTGTAAGGGTTTTTTATTGTCTAAAATTTATGCGAACGCATGGACTTAGTTGGTTTTTTGATACTATCTTGATACTTTGACCCTTATAGTAATTAAAGTATGATACTACTAACACTATGGTTATATACTGCTGCATGGGTGATATATGAAGGTTAAACTTACCAAAAAATTTATAGATTCAGTAGACTATACCGCTAAAGGTACTGAAATCTATATGGACGATGTGTTAACTGGTTTTGCGCTACGTGTGGGCAAACAATCCAAACGTTATACATTACATAAGCGTATTAACGGAAAGCTATATAGAGATGAAGTGGAAGAAACGCACTTGATTACGCTAACCGAAGCACGTGAAAAAGCCAGCATAATGATGGCTAATATAAAAAAAGGTCTGCATGTTTATGACGGGCTTCATGAGGTCTTGGAAGAGCCGAAAGATAAGACCAACAATGTACCAACACTGAGAGATGCATATACCTACTTTAAATCAGCAAAGACTAGCTTAGCTAAAGGCACTATTGACACTTATGATGGTCAAATACTAAACAAGCTAGATGATTGGCTAGATATATCTTTAAATGATATATCTAAGTCAATGATAAGTGATAAGCATAAAGAGATAAGCAAGCATAGTAAAGCTCAGGCTAACGCAACTATGATAGCTCTAAGGTCAGTTTGGAATTATTGTCGTGATAGCTTTTTAGATGATAACGAAGACTTTTTAATTAAAGAGCAACCAGTACGCATACTTAACGCCAAGAAAGATTGGAATATAATTAAGCCGCGTACTAAACATGTTGAAGAAGAATATTTAGGTATGTATCTCAAAACACTTTTAAATTATGTTGATAGAAGCTCACACCTGCAAGCGCCCCATAGCAATAATGCACGAGATATCATGCTACTTTTTATGTTCACTGGTGTGCGTTTAAATGAAGCGCAGCCCTTAAAGTGGTCTGACGTCGACCTTATAGCTGGCAGGATAGTATTCAAAGCTACAAAAAATGGTTCTAATTATCATATGCCTACTAGTGATATCTTACAAGCTCTGCTTGAAGAAAGATTCAGATTAAGCGCTGGCAAGCAATGGGTATTCCCGAGCAACTTGAAAGCTAGCGATGACCATATAAAAGATTTAAGCCGTAGTTATAAGGCCATAAGTAATCAAACAAACTTGTATATTACACCACATGATTTGCGCCGCACTTTTGGAACGGTAGCTAATAACTCAAGCATCAGCTATCCAGTCCTTAAACGCTTGCTCAATCACCGTGAAGCTAAATCAACCGATGATGTTACCCTACAATATATCCAAGTGTCACAGCGGCAACTAAGAGACGCTTCAAATTCAATAGAGTCTTTCTATTGTCGGCTTGCTGGCATGACACAAGATGAAATCATCAGTAAATATTACTAACCTACTAACATTTCAAGAAGAGTACTCTAAAAATATCGTCAACTAATTTAGTAAGAACGAGCCGTGATGGCGACCAGTTACACTACCTATATTCATTTGTAATAGCTCTATGATTGTTTGCAAGAGTTTAACCAACGCAATTAGCGCTTCTCTGTGATGGGTTTTACTACTACTCTATTTTATAAGCAGTATACTTCTTAGTATGATAAATTGGACTGTCATAGCTGTGAGAGCAGTCATTGTTTGATCGTGCTTTACGTTCAGTTTCGGGTACGCTGTGTTTGACTAAATATAATGATAAATATTTAACTATTTACGAGTAGCCATTATGAGTATTGAAAGCTTACCCGACTATCCATTACTAAAAAAGCTCGCCGAAGCTCTTTGGCGAAATGAAACTTCATATCAAGGCGCTGCTATAATGGTAGGCTCTGGCTTTAGTAGAAGCGCTGCTAGTAGTGGTGATATAAATAGTAAGTTACCTTTGTGGAATGATCTTCTAAAAATACTATCAGAAGATTTAGGATCCGATCCATGGGGCGACCCGCTACAAATCGCTGAAGAATATAGTTCTTATTTCGGTAAACAAGCTTTGAGGGATTTAATCGAACAAACTGTTAATGACCCTGCATGGATACCAAGCGACTTGTATGGCTCACTGTTAAAGCTACCTTGGACAGAAGTGCTTACAACTAATTGGGACACGCTGTTAGAACGCGCAGCATCTGATATTTATAAACCTATCTATAGTATCGTTAACAAACCTGAAGATCTATCCTCTTCTCGCTCTCCTAGAATCGTAAAATTACATGGAACAGTACAAATATCTCATAATCTAATATTTACTCAAGAAGATTATCGCCAGTATCCCAAGACTCATGCGGCATTTGTAAATTTAGCCCGTCAAATATTTATCGAAAACGAGTTTTGCTTATTAGGATTTTCAGGTGATGATCCTAATTTCTTACAATGGGTTGGATGGGTAAGAGATCATTTAGCAAGTCATGCTCGTCGAATATACTTGGTAGGAGCGTTAGATTTAAGTCCAGCTAAACGCAAATATTTAGAGTCAATCAATGTAGCACCTATTGATTTATCAAGTCTAGTTAAACACTTGGATAACCATGATCAAAGACATCGTGAAGCAACAAAAATGTTTCTCAATGCTCTTCAGATACTTAAGCCTAAAGATAGCTGGGATTGGGAACCAACTTCGATTACTCGTAAAACTATCCCAGAAAACGAAATAGGTAAAGTACATAAGGAGCATAGCTACGCAGCAGCTTTACTTGAGACTCAGTTAGATCAACTTGTTAAAGATAGGGAGTCTTATCCAGTATGGTTGGTATGCCCATCTAATATACGGTGGAGCTTACAAAATCAAATTACCGATCCTTTTCCAAACTCTAAAAACTTAGCTGAAATGAAACCTGATTTGCGATCAAGGATGCTTTACGAAATCGTATGGCGTAACACCATTACTTTTAGTGTGGATGCTATTCATTTAGCTGAAGAACTTCTAGAAATTTGTGATCCTTCTCAACTTAGTGGACTAACTAGCAAACAGCAGATTGAAATAGCATTATGGCTTTTTAGAAGTACACGCTGGTTTGATGATAACGATTATAAAAATATTAACTCAAGAGTAGCTCATATTTTAGACACAGTTAAACTGACTTCTTCAGAAGTAAAAAACGAAATAAACTATCATAAAGCTATTTTAGCTAGAGAAAGCTTCGATTACTCTGGTTTAGAAGAATTAGTTGAAGATATTGAAGCCATAGACCCATCATGGAACATGAAAAAAGCATCACTTCTAGCCGAGTTGGGAAGGTTTGATGAAGGTGAGTTTCTTTTAAAGGATGCTTTTAAAAATCTTAAACTACAATCTAGAAATGATCCAACCTCAGTTTACGTTTTATCACGTTTAGCTTGGGTTAGTTTTCTTCTTCAAGGAGCTGATTTCTTTAACCGTAATGATTTAGAAGTTAAGCCCAATGATTTTGACTATATGGATTCAAATCCTTGGACTTATCTTGAACATATCAGGAAGAGATTATCAGAAGCATTGGATAAACAAGCTAAGAATAATAGTATAGAGCCTTCTTTTGACCCTGGAAGCTATACAGACCATTCTAAATCTCTTTCATTCAGTAATGAGTTACACCCTTTATTACTTGTAGAGGGGTTAACTAACACTGTCGGAGTTCCTATTAGATGGAGAGATGTCAATTTCGTTAAAGATATAGTAGAGAATTTAGCTAAGCTGGAGAGTTTAGAAAATAAAAATCGTTTCATATATGCTATACGAGCATCAACCTCAGATACTACAGATATACTTAAAACAACTCTATCAAGAATTAATATTGCAAAGCTAACAGAGGAGGATTTAGAGTATCTATTAGATCAGACGTATAAAGGTTGTATTTATTGGCTAGAAAAAATTATTCAAACTAGCAATAAGTCTGTACATTATTATTTTAGTAGATTACAAGTTTTTATGGAGGCTTTAGCTAGGTTCGTTATACGGGCGAAGCCAGACAAGGCTATAGAAGTGTTTAAATGGGGTTGCAGTATTGCAATCATAGATGGAATAAAGCATTTCTGGCTGTCCAAACCTTATAGTCATCTCATAGAATACAGCTTACTAGCTATATCAGATAATCGAAAATCAGAGATATTTGAAGATGCCCTCATATTTCCTTTAGCTACCGAAGTGAATATTGATAATGATTTTGGTCAGAGATGGCCAAACCCTGTTGTAAAATTACCTCCCGTAAGAAATGATAGTCTTAAAATCAGTTCACGTTTAGATGAAATCATAAACCATATTTCTCCGAACAATGAGGACAGCGTCCATGCTTTAATAAAGCTATTTCCTTTAATTGAAAATAACTATTTGAATGCTAACGAGTTAGAATCTATAAAATGGAAAATATGGGGAAATCCAGCCAACTACAATTTCATTCCTAAACTAGGTATTTTAGACCATGCTTTGTTAGGACTGTCTGGCGATGATAGTCAAGCGTTGGCTTTAGTTGTTAGAAAACATCTTTTTGAAAGTAATGATTTAATTAATATCCATACGCTTATAGCGATTAAAAATCTTGTTTTGAATGAAAAACACAGAGAACTGCCTACGAAGAAACAGTCTAACAAGATATTCAATACTTTAACTGCATGGCGGTTCACTGCAGAAGACACTGATGTTCCTGAGTTTTTTATAGATAATACGGAAGAACGTTTGGCCAAAGAAATTGCATACACTTTGAACCATGCTATAACACCTTATTTAGGAAAATCCAATTTAAATGAAGCTAACTTAAATAAGTTACTTGATTTTTACGAGAAGACGGAGACCTTTGAGGTATTGTCTTCATTCATATTTTTCTCTAAGAAATTTGATATAGCTTTTGATACTCTTATGAAAGATATACGTGAAGGTTTCTATAAAAAAGACACAAGAAAAGTTGTATCATCAGCAACTGCTTTACTGAACTGGTGTAAATTAGACTTTAACGATGCATTGAAGCCATTAATTTCAAAGTTAATTTATTCAATAAATTTGAATCGCACTAGTGGACTTACCTCATTGATATATATAGCTAATGAGCTCTACTCTCTAGCATATTTAAGTAACGAAAATATTTCAACACTAATTGAAGTCATTCCAATAATTTTTGATGGTAGTGCCTACGAAAATGTAAATCCAGCCAGCCATTTAGCGATTAATGTTACTTCAGTTAGAACTGAAAGTATTAAACTTGCTCGAAATCTACTAAAAAATTATTCAGATAGTGAATTGAAAAGAATCATTGAAGAAGCCAAAACAGACCCTCTACCAGAAGTAAGATTCGCATAAATGAAAAATAGAAATACTTCACAGTCTCCTGAGTTAGCAGGTGGTGATGGCTTTACCTACGAAGGTCATGTCGTGGCCTTCTATTTAACCGCATTATTAGCTGAAGCGAGTGCACCTGGCTGTGATGGTACAGTAGTCAATGTAGCTAGCCAGCAAAGAGACTTCGGCTATCCTTTAGATGACGTTATTATAAAGTGGAAAGATGCATCAGATCGAATTGGAACCACTAGCTTACAGGTCAAACGTGACCTCACGATTAGCTCTGCTGAAAGCAATAAAAACTTTAGAGATATTATTCGTGACAGCCTTGCTAGCTACCAAGATGCTAGTTTTAATGATGATATAGATAAGTACGGAGTGGCGGTTAATGAGATATCCTCTGCTAAATTTCGTGATTTAGGGTTTCTTTGTCATATAGCTGCTGAAAGTGGCGATATTGAACACTTTGAGCAACGGTTTAGCAATGAAGGAAACGCCAGTGCAAATATTAAAGCTATTAGAGATGTCGTATATCAGTTATTGAATGAGTTCTCTGCTACCCTGTTAACACCTACTCAAAAACATGACTTTCTAAAACATTTTATTATTGTCAGGTTTGACTTTTTACATGATGGTGAAGTTGATGCACATATAGCAGAACAGCAGATTCAATCACAGTTACCTGCCAATAGTATTGTATCGCCCGTATTGGTCTGGTCTCATGTTTACGAGTTAGGAAGAGAGTCTGCAGGGAAAGCAGGACAGTTTGATAGGGTTCGGTTGGTCCACGAGTTAAGTAAGGTGGTTAAACTCAAAGAAGGTAGAACTTTTGAAGAGCAGATTGCAAAGATAAAAGAGATTACGAATACTTACTTGCATCAAATTCAAAGCGATATTGATGGGTATAGTTTAGATAGGACTGTTTTAAAACTAAAATTTACTGAAGAGCTTAAAGCAAAACGCTTTATTCAAATAACTGGTATGCCGGGTACTGGCAAGTCGGCTCTGCTACGTACAGAAATTGAAAGCTATTTAGAGAGCTCGTTCGTGTTGTTCTTGAAGTCTGATCAACTGGTCGGTAAAAACTGGGTTCAATACGCTCAAAGCTCTGGGATACCTTCAACTCATAATTTAAAAGATCTATTAGTTGAAATTCAATCAGCAGGCACGCCTATTTTGTTTATTGATGGTATTGACCGTGTTGATAGTCAGCATAGACCAATTATCGAAGAGTTAATAAGTTTGATTTTAAATGACCCACTATTAATAGAGTGGAAAATAGTGGTCACCTTACGTGAGACAGGGCTAGAGCCGCTAAGAACATGGCTTGGGTCTGTTCTTAAGCAGGCTTCAATTGGCAACGTCATTGTTAATAAACTAGATGATAATGAAGCCAATATTCTCTCAACACAGTTTCCAAATTTAAGAAGCTTACTATTTAACTCTTCTGAAAATGTAAGACATGTTATTAGAACTCCATTTTTTGCAAAAATCCTGTCTACGCTAAGTCTATCAGATGATACCTCCCCAGAGTCTGAACTGGATTTGATACATGAATGGTGGAAACGTGGCGGATATAGTGCGACGAGCCAAAAAGTTATAGATAGACAGAACGCTTTACTAGAATTAGCTGAGCATAAGGTAAAAAATCTTAGTAAGCCCGTAAAAAGAAGATCGCTTAATAGCAATTCGGAATTAGATGAACTAAACAGCGACGGTGTGATTAGAGTCGATAATAGAAAATCTATAGTAGATTTTGCTCATGATATCTTTTTTGAATGGTCATTATTGTACAACCTATTTGAAGCTGATGATGCATGGCTTAATAAAATTGAAGCGTTCGGTCAACCTCCTGCTATTGCTAGAGTTGTTGAGTTATTGGCTCAACAGAAACTTGAAGACAGTGAATGGTCTAGTGATATAAACAAGCCTAAATTTAATGAACTTCGCTCTCAATGGATGCGTGCATGGTTATTGGGAGCCATCAGCCATCCACAAATATCAACATACGCAGAGCAATTTAGAGGCAAGCTAGCTGAGAACGACTATGCTCTCTATGAGAAGTTATTGGTCTGGTTCCAAGCTGAAAAAACAAAACCTAATCCACTAATACTTGCTACTTCAAAAGACATGCGAACTGCAACATCTATGGCGTGGCCTTCTGACTTAACATTATGGTTTCAGGTCATTAAGTTTATATTAAATGATATATCATCATTACCCGAATTTTTATATCAACAAATCACTGACGTCTTTTCCGTTTTTCAAAACGTAACATTAAATGCAGATTTTTCGTTAGAATTATCTTCCGAAATTTTACAGGTTGCTTTAGATTGGTTATCTGAGATTGAAGGTTTAGAAGGCAGTGCTAGCATTCATAACTGGAAGTTAATTGACGATACATCCGAATTTAGAAATTCTTTGCGTAGTTTGCTTATAACATCAACTATCTCTAACCCAAAATTTATTGAAACTTATTTAAAAAACTTATTAGCTTTGAATGAGATACCTAACGATATATTTAGATATATAATACAATTTTCTGGGTTTATCGCGCAGAAGCATCCTGAATTACTAGTAGAACTTTGCCTAAAAAACCTAAAGGCTGAACTACCTATAGATAAACATATAAAAGAATGCGAAGAAGAAAAACTACATTTAGAGTATTGGGAAAGCTTAGAAAATATTCCAGCTGAAGAGAGAACAGAAAAACAAAAAGACTTAATAAAGAATAAATATCTTTTTTTTAGTCAAACACCAAATATTAGGGTTAATGATAGGGATTGGAAAAAACTTGCTCTAAGAGATGAAAGTTATTTTTATCCGTCTTCATATTCTACAGAACCATTCTATTCGTTGCTAAAGAATACTCCTGAGTATGGCTTAAATTTAATTAAAGACCTATCAAATCATGCTATAACAGCGTGGCGACAGCTTCATGAGCTATCAGATGAAAAGCTCACACCAATTCCTATTACATTAGAATTTCCTTGGGGATCTCAAACATTCTGGGGCAATGAGAAAGAGTATATTTGGTCACGTCCATACTGGGTAAACAATACATTGTCGTCAGCATTTATGACCTTAGAGAAGTGGTGTTTTGAACAGTTAGAAGCAAATGCGGATCTAAACAAGTTAATACAAAGAATAACTAAAGATCATGAGTCAGTAGCCATACTAAGTGTTGTATCTGTACTCGCTCTTGAAAAACAGTGTATTAGCAAAACTTTACTGCCTTTGGTGACGAATCAAAAAATTCTTGATTTAGATTACTATCGATTTACTCAAGATATACGTGGTGCATCAACGCCACTAATTTCGTATCAAGGTAAAAACCTTACCCACAAAACAGAAATTAATGAAATTAAAGAGATTTATAAGAAACCTAGTTATAAATCATTTCTTGCTAACCTTATTCCAGGTTTCATGCTTTCTGAATTTGAAGACTTACTTAAACACGAACTAAATAATTTATCGAATAATTTATCTTATAACTATACAGAGCACATTGGAAATCACATTATTACCGAAAATTTACTTGAACGATGTAAGTATTATAGTGGTTACACTGATAGGACAACTTACGTAGTAGAACCTATAAAAGGTACAGACAAAATAGCAATATCACATCGTAGTCCTTCATTAGATACGCCTGAGAGTATCGAAGCTTTCGAAGAAGTACGGCGGTTTGAAAACTATATTACACTCACTATGTGGGCTGAGAATTCACTAGAAAAAAATACATTAGATGCTAATGTTGATTTACCAAAAGCAATTGAGTTTATTAAAAGCCAATATGGTTTAGATATTGATATTTTTGAAGATAATTGTGATGGTTGGTCGGATGAAACCACTCGTAAACGTATGGAACAGAATGCTGTTGCTGCTGTAGCAACGATGGTCTTATGCTTCAGAAAAGGACTAGCTGATACAGACTTAGAATGGGCACGTGAAATCATAAGTAAAATATTAGATTTGCCATTTAATTCTTATGAATGTAGTACTCCAGAAGCACAGCTTGTGTTCCATCCAAAAAAATTCGTTAGTAAAGCATTAGCTTCTGAAATCAAGAATGGTACATATAACGGTGATACAAGACTTCAACTCTTGTTTATTATTGCAAGTCCAGTAAATGAAGTATCTATTTCAGCTTTAAATGCATGTTTTCTATTATATGACGTTGATAAAAAGCTGGCTTACTCTGCTATGTTTTTAGCTATATCAATCTGTCATGACTATCTAAAGCATAGAATATATAATTCAGAAGATGATTCGGATTTAGCTGAAGAACTTTACAGTTTAGAATATACCGTACATGAATATTTTCAGTCAGATGATCTAATTATAAAGTTACCAGAATATAAAAGTCCTTGGATTGAGCTGAAAGAGGTGAAATACAGACCTTCTTCAAATTATCATTTAAATAAGTTTTTTGACGCTATAAAGTGGGAAAGATCTGATGAACAATGGGATACTACTTTTTTGAGTCACGTCTTAAAACAGCTACCTACTAAGGAGTTGTTACATTCAGAATTCAAAGAAGAACTTCTAAATTTTATAGAGAATTTAATTAATTGGACTATTGAGCTAATTGAGCCTTCATGGTCTGAACAGTATAGTCACGAAGATAACCATAGCAGTCTTTATGAATTCTCAGATGCTCTATGCAATGTCATTAGTACAATCTGCGAAGTATTACCATTTAACGAGACTTATTCTAGGTTTGTAGAACCTATATTACTTCTAAAATCTGAAGAATGTTGGCAACTTATAGAACCCTTAGTCCGTTATTGCAGTTGCAAATTATATGATGAATCCATTGTGTCAGAGGATGTCATAAAGATTCTGGAACGATGCTTAGACAGATTTTTACAAATCGAAGAACTAAAAAATGATTGCTATAGAATTGGTAAGTTTGATGTATTTAAAAACAATACTCTCAAGTCTTTAATGTTTACTCGCATCACTCAATTTGATAGTGCTAAACGATTCGCAAATGGCAACTGGTCTGAGATTAGTTTGATATTACCAATTATCGATAGGCTTGTGCGTGAAGCAGGTTGGGTAAGCGTTGTCATGAAGAACTTTGTACAACTATGCGACCATGCCAAAAATGACTATCCTGCTGAAGTTTTCGCAGATCAAGTCTTAACCGTCATATCTAAGCCTAAGCTTGTAGGCTGGCAAGGTAGCACGCTATATTCAAGAATTTCTGAATTAGTTCAGTTTTTCGCAGAAAGAGATAACCCTTTGGATTTAGAGACTGGTCAAAAGCTCTTACGAATTATTGACTGGCTGATTGATCAAGGTGATAGACGAAGTGCTTCACTACAACAAAGCGAATTGTTTAGAAGCATCAAGGTTAATTGAATAAGCTAGCTATAAATAGCTCTAAACTCTATACTTTATTTGTTGTTAGTACCATTAACAAATAACCTAGATATTTAAGTACTCCCGATGATGCATAATAGTAATCAGTGGTAGCCAAGTTTTTGTCAGAGTGTTTACGTTTTCTCTGTACAACCCTTACTGATGTATGCTGAAAAAAACGGACAAAAATATTTGGTAAACTTGTAATCTAAACAGGAGTTTACCATGAGTAAGAAAAGAGTAGAATACAGCGACACCTTCAAAGCCGAAGCCATCGCCAAAATCAAAGAAAATAACGGCAACATCAGTCAAACGGCTAAGGAGCTAGGGATACCCATGAACACACTAGCGAACTGGCACAGGAAAGCAGAAAGCGGCGTACTTGCAGGCACACAAAACTATAACCCTGAACTCATAGCCGCCTTGGATGAAATCAAAGACCTTAAAAAACAACTAAAAATCGCTCAAGAAGAACGAGAAATTCTAAAAAAGGCAACGGCGTACTTTGCCAAGAACCAGTAGCCAAGTACGCCTTTATGCAAGAGAATCGATTAAAATACTGCATACAACGTATGGCGACCCTATTTGAAGTCAGCCTATCAGGCTACTATGACTGGCTAAAGCGAGGCATCAGCAAGCGAAAACAGCACCACAACCGCTGTGAATTACTGGTCAAATCCGCTCACATGGATACCAAAGAAAGCTACGGTCATGAACGCTTACATCAGCATTTAACTAACCAAGGACATGACATCAGCCTTTACATGGTGCGACAAATTAAGCAAGAACATAGTATTTACTGCAAGCGTCACAAGCGATTTAAAACGACTACTGACTCAAATCACAACAAGCCTGTTTATCCAAACTTGCTAGAACAGCAATTTGACGTGGTAGCACCCAATATTGCCTGGGTCAGCGATATAACGTATATCTGGACCAATGAAGGCTGGTTATATCTAGCAGCGGTCAAAGACTTGTATAGCAAAGAAATCGTGGGCTATGCCCTAAATAAACGCATGACCTCTGATTTAGTATGCCAAGCGTTAAACAATGCCATCAAGTATAAACGACCCGCTAAAGGGCTTATCGTGCATTCTGATAGGGGTAGCCAATATTGCAGTTATCAGTACCGCCAAATCATTCAAAAGCATGGCTTAGCTGGCTCTATGAGCCGAAAAGGCAATTGCTACGATAATGCCCCGATTGAGAGTTTCTGGGGTCAGCTAAAAAATGAGCTGATTTACCACAAGGTCTATGAAACTCGTCAGCAAGCCATCGCTGATGTTACAAGATATATTGAGATTTTTTACAACCGTCAACGGATACAAAAAGGGTTAGGATTTAAGTCGCCTGCTCAAGTATTCCAAGACTTTTACCGTCAGGCTGCCTGATGAAATCTACCAAGTGTTTTTCTCCGTTGTTGACAGCAGAGGTCAGAGGTCGCGGGGCTGCTGGTAAAACCGCTGTATTTGGGATTCTAAAACGAAACGGTAAGGTGTATACCATTGTCGTAGTAGACACCAAACAGACTACTCTAATGCCTGTTATTAAGCGTAAAATCAAGCCTGACAGCTTTGTTTATACGGATAGCTATCGAAGTTACAATGCACTGGATGTGAGCGAGTTTAAACATTTCAGAGTC
>Ga0207918_100011_pt1 | contig 78878 bp, 66 predicted proteins | sample DeeseametaMP0440_FD_184211 | JGI IMG/M metagenome (GOLD analysis project Ga0207918, IMG submission 184211) | Marine microbial communities from the Deep Atlantic Ocean - MP0440 (SPAdes) | ecosystem: Environmental > Aquatic > Marine > Oceanic | place: East of Rio de Janeiro, Brazil, South Atlantic... | reverse complement strand
GGGATGGTCTCTTCAAGTCCTCACTAGCGCACCGATCATAGATAGAATATCTATGGTAAGTACATCATGAAGTACACTGTGGCTATCTCAGCAAGTTGAAACCTTAATACCATTAGCTCACAGCCAAGAGTTCAAGTCCTCATTAGGGTACCATCCTTATTCCCATTATGGGTCTTATGCTAGATGGTTCGAGAACAAAAAAGTGCCATGTCGGTTGTGATACATTTTAGATGACTTATAGATAAACTACCTCAAAAACACAGCCTAATTATGAGCTGTGTTATAATTTGCCATTATAACACCAGCACATTGCTATCATCTCTCATTTATCTTTTATCCATTAAGACTCTCTTATGTCCAACTCTACATTTGATGCTCAAGCCATTTCTAACAGTTTACGTACAGCCAAGCACCAACCGCGTAAGCGCTTTGGTCAAAACTTCTTGCATGATACCAGCGTCATTCGCGAAATCGTGGAAAGCATTCGTCTCGAGCGCGATGACAATTTGATTGAGATTGGGCCTGGTATGGGCGCATTGACCGAGCCTTTATTGGCAGAAGTAGATGCGATGACAGTCGTAGAGTTGGATCGCGATTTGGCAGACAGCTTGCGCATTCGTATTGGTGCCAATAGCCATCCAAATTTTACGATTATTAAAGATAACGCCATGCATGTGGACTATCGTGAGCTTTACAGCGAGGAGCGCGGTAAGCTACGTGTCGTCGGGAACTTACCATATAACATCTCAACGCCTATTTTGTTTCATTTGCTTGAGTTTGCTGATGTCATTCAAGACATGCACTTTATGCTACAAAAAGAAGTGGTTGAGCGCATCACAGCCGACGTTGGTAGCAAAACTTACGGTCGTCTGTCTGTGATTATGCAGTATTACTGTGATACAGATTATTTGCTGACTGTGCCTCGCGGCGCTTTTAATCCACCGCCCAAAGTCACCAGTGCCGTTTTTCGCCTAACGCCGCATATTGACAAACCGATAGTAGCAGAGGATGAAGAGTATTTTGCCATTGTGGTACGTGAGACCTTTAACCATCGTCGCAAGACGCTTCGCGCTATCTTCAAAAAATCAACCTTGCTGCCGACGCTGAGTGAGGATGATTTTGCCGCTTGCGGTATCGACCCACAGGCACGTCCTGAGACGTTGAGCGTTACAGATTTTGTCAATCTAAGCAATCAGGCTCGTCAATAGACGTTTAATGTAAATAATGACCAATTATTATATAAAAATCATAGAGGGATTATGAGTTTTCGCCATCAATATGTCATTGGTGACCTACAAGGTTGCCACGCGGCTTATCTACAATTACTAAAGACATTAGATTTTGATCCTAATCAAGACAAGTTATGGTTCGCCGGTGATTTGGTAGCGCGTGGTGAGGACTCATTAAATACCTTACGCGACGTCAAAGCGTTGTGTGAGCAGGGCGCTGCAGCAACGGTATTAGGCAATCATGATATCAATTTAATTGCAGTCTGGCGCGGCGCTGCAAAACTCAAGAGCAAAGACAAAACTGCGCCAATTTTTGCAGCGGATGACTGTGATGAATTGCTTGAGTGGTTACGCAGGCAGCCGATATTGGCGTATCCAGATGAGCATACGGTGTTGGTACATGCAGGGATTCCACCACATTGGAGTATTGAGGCAGCAGCAACATATGCAAAAGAGCTAGAATCGCAGCTGCAAGGGAGCTTAGAGCAGCTTGATGAACTACTGCCAAATCTCTATAGTAAAAAAGCCGATAAATGGCATTCAGGTATTGAAGGCTTTACCAGAATGCGAGCAATCGCCAATTACTTTACTCGTATGCGCCTGTGTCAGCAGGATGGTTTGCTTGAGTTTGATTTTAATGCTGGGCTAGATGAGCCTATGCCAACCGATTTTTTACCATGGTTTGAGTGGCAAGTACCGCGCACGCGTAAGATACTATTTGGTCATTGGGCCGCGCTACAAGGCGAGATTGATTTACCACATGCGCGTGCACTCGATGGTGGGTGTGTATGGGGCAACTGTCTGTTGGCGTATCGTCTCAGCGACGGCAAGGTAATAGCCTCAAGTGCACAGTGCCCGAGTTCATAACGTAGGCTACAAATACCCGGACTACAAATACCTTAGTATAAAAGCCTAAATAATCTTTTTAAATAGGTCCGCAAAAGCCGTCTGTTTCAAGTGGGCTATTGATTAATTAACAGCCCTGTTTTGATGGTTCTACTGAGATATACTCAGATGATTGAGTTATGCTCAAATGATTCATAAGGTGTCTAACTGAGTCATTAAGGAATAACGTCGTACCTGAATAATAGGACAGCGGCGGTTGACGCGACCAGTAGCCCAAGAAATATAAATAATAAGATATTATCTTGAGTTAACTTTTCTTCAAGCTCAGAGTAACCTAAGTCATCAAAGGTGATGTAGTTTGTGTCATGACTGATGTTAGAGTATTCGAACTTCCTCACACATTCAATAAAGTATTCAATAAACCAGTATGGCCAGTGTTCTGGTTTGAATGGTGAGATCTCTCCTAACTGCGCATGATCAGACAGTCTATGCCAATTGCTGGCGCTTAAGTTAAGACTGTGCATACGCCAATCTTCAAAGCGGCATTGACTGACCTGCTCAACAGCAACGACGTCTACTTTTTTATGGTTCCTATCTTTAAATATTCTTTGCATAAGAGAAAATACAACGTCTTTTGCGCCTTCTAAGCATTGAAGGAAGCTTTTTTCATCATTGCATAGAAAACCTGCAATTTTATTATTTTTATTGTAGACATGCGAGTGTCTTTGGATATGCTCAAATACAGATCTATCGGTGGTATTAACTCTACTAACATAGATGAGTCTTACAAGGGAGGTTGATGCAACGTCCTTCATAGATTCTTCCAGTTTGCTATGGCTGGCTATATTCATTCTTGTCCTTGTTTAGTGATCTATCCCAATATCTTATTGAGCCCGCTCTTCATTATTTTAGATGATTTTTGAATCCTAAGTTTGTTGAGCTGTGCGAGAGTTTTGCTTCTACGTCCATATTTTCAAGATTAAGGGGTAAAAGCTTTAGCTAAGTTGTGTGAGTGTTTCAGGCCTTGTACCAAATAGTTTTAATCTCAATAATTCACCAAGCATAAAGCCGCCCAAGCGAGCCTTTTAATCAGGCAGCTTTGGCGGCTTTTTAGGTTTTGGCAAAGGTGTTTTGGCATCGACAGTAGACTTGCCGTCAGCATCCGCATGATTTGACTTGTGACCAACAGTATCCTCATTATCGATGGTATTGAGCGTCTTGGTGACTTTGTCATATTGGATATCGTCGGTATAAGGCGTGCTATTTAGCTCTTCATCTGCCAGACCATCATCAAGATTGACAACCTTCTTAGGAGAGTTGTGAGGTTGGGTGTGATCGCCTTGTGGTTGACTGTCATAGTATATGTCTGTACTCGCTTCCGCGTTTTGCGCTACTGCTTGCTTAGACTCGGGTAATATTCTGACATCAGACAATCGGCGTACCACATAATTGCTTGGTATGGCTTTTCCATTTTTTTGTGCTGAAGTGTCATCAAATATCATGTGACCTTGACTATCGATTCGTGCATATTTCATTGGCTTGTCGCGTGGCCAGAAAAAGTCAGAAGGATGGCTAATGATATGTCCAAAAACTAGCTTTGTGAGACGACTCCATTCAAAGAAACGCACTTCTTTTGAACGTAAAGCAACAAATAACGCCAGCGAAAAACTGACTATCAAGTTGACCATACCAATAAGCGCCACACCCAATATAGAAATCAGAATGAGGCTCCAGCTGATGTCATCAGCAGATATATTGAACAATCCGTGTGCCAAGTTCGCTGATGCAAAAGCAATGTGGCGAATATCAATTGGTAAGCCGAATATGTAGCCGATGGTTGCTGTACTACCTAAGAAAACCCCGAATAAAAAGTTACCCATGATAGCGCCCAAGTTCGCTTCTATAAAGCCGCCTAAGCGCTTAAGCCATGATACAGGCAGTATATATTGTAGTAGTTTATGGCGTTGAATACGCGCACCTACTTTGTTATAGACCGCTAAATTGTCGTAATAACCGGCGATCAAACCCGCTAAGAACAAATATACGCCAGCGATAGCCGCATGAGGAAGCGCTAATGAGTGAAATGGATCCAAGTCATGGAGTAGATGACCTGCTTTTTCGGTACCAATCATCGGTGCGCCTGTGTACTGTAACCAAGCAAAAGAGATGATAAGTGCAACGGGTATCGCTAACATAACGTTGCCCATGATAGCGATGAACTGAGTACGTAAAATATCAACGACCAACTCTGATAGCTTATTTAGCTGATGAGACTTCTTGCCAGAGCCTTCAGATATAGTAGAAGCAATAGCAGCAGCGGTCATGGCTGGTTGCTTGGTAGCGACCGTTCCGCGAATCACGTGAATGAACACAAAGCCCAAGCCATAAATCATACTGTTAATAAATGCTCGACCCATCGGTGCGAGCGCCAATTGGTAAGCCAGTATTTTTATGGTGGCCATAAAGGCAATGACAAAACCGCCAATAGAGGCCTTTTTGAGCATCTTTTGATAGCCAGTCTTATCGGTGCTGATATAGTGTTCACCCACGCGACTGGCATTTTCAGTGACTTTACGTGACAGCAGTTTTGTGTTGTTATCAATCAAATGGCCAATGCTATAGCGGCGATTGGTAGTGGTGATCAGGGTCTGGATCAACTCAATGACGGCGCGATCTCTTCTTTGATTGTCGTCTGTGACAAGTTCTGTCAAGATACGCATGCGCTGCAAGCTTTGATCTAAGCGCAGCATCATATTGGTCAAACGAATAGAAATACCTGTTTTGTAGATCCGTTTGCGGATAGTCGCAACGATATCTTCGCATTGCTCAATCATAACCAGCAATGGCGCTGGATCAACGGCTTGCTCTGGGGTAATGTCGGTTAAGGTATCAAGCTCGTGCGCTTGTCTATATTGATTAACAAAGAGCACCGCTTCTTGGTTTTGAGCAACAAAAGAAGCAGAGTAGTTGAGCATCTGCGGATAAGAATCCATCAAATCAGGATGTAAGCCAAGACCGCTGATGCGATAAGACAAAATAATAATCGCATTCAAAATACTGTTTTTTGCCGTGGCAACCAAGTCTAGGTGTTTTTCTTCCACCCTCAGAAGCTGCACGAGTTCGTCCCATTTTTTTGTCTCAATATTGGCAAGCCAGCGCTCATCAGTACGCTTATCAAACAAGTAACCAACCAGTTCAACGACGGAGTCATCTTGAGGGAGTATCGGCAAAAACCGATGTCCGACCAATCGTCTTAAGCTATTAAAGAATCCTTGATCCGACATAATACCTGTATCGGTATATAGCGAGATTTGACGATATTGGATAATCAATTTCAGGACAAAGCTAGAGAGTCCATCGCCGTATTCTGGATGTTGATGGAGAATATCAATAAGGGTTTGAATGTTTTGGTTGGCTAAAGCAGGTTCTTTGTCGCTGACTCGTAGTTCATCGATCAAGCGTTTGAGCACCGCAGGATCGGGCACATCACTTAGGGCTGTAATCTGTTGTAATATGCGTTTTAATTCTGACACGTCGCACCCTTTATTGTGGTTGTTTCAATCGTTTTTATTATTTAACACTGTGCATGATATTGTTAGGAATCATGGCTTTTTATGGCACTTAAGTGACACCTTATCTTGCGCTATTTTAATCGTAACCACGCATCGATAGTGAATTATTTTGTTAGCAGTTATTTTGCCAAAAAAAAGGACAGTCATTGAACTGTCCTTTTTTCATGGTTTTATCGGGTCTTCATAATGAGCATTTAGCTGGCTGGTACATCAAAGTAGTCAAGATCAAAGTTCATCATCGGGTCACTACCAGCTTTGACCATCTGTGCATGCGCATTGATACGTGGCAAGATACGGCCAACGAAATAATCAGCAAGCTTGGCTTTGTTGGTGTAGAACTCACCCTCTTTGCCATTGGCGGCCTCGACCATCAACGCAAACATGTATGAGTAAGCAAGGTAGCCAAACGCATGCATGTAGTCAACCGCGCAGCCATTGATTTCGTTTTTGCGTTCGCCAATATTGTTCAGCACCGTTGTGGTGAGCTCTTCAATCGTATCCGCTGCATCTAAAGTAGCTTGTTTGATACCATGATCCGCTTGCATATTGTTAACAAAATCACGAATCTCACCCAAGAAATGGGTGACATATTTGCCGTTATTTTTTGCCACTTTACGGCCTAACAGATCAAGTGCCTGAATACCGTTGGTGCCTTCATAAATCTGCGCAATACGAGTATCACGAACGATTTGCTCCATACCCCATTCGCGGATATAACCATGACCGCCAAATACTTGCTGGCAATCAACCGTGGCTTCTAGTGCTTTGTCGGTTAAGAAGGCTTTGGCAACTGGCGTCAGTAGGGCAACGCGCGCCGCCGCGGCTTGAGCGGCCTCTGGGTCAGTACTAAACTTTTCTTCGTCAAGGTTTTTGGCGACATACATGGCAAAGCAGCGTGACGCTTCGGTGTTGGCTTTGGCATTTAGCAGCATGCGGCGCACATCAGCATGGTGGATGATGGCATCGGCAGGTTTTTCTGGGCTTTGGATTTGAGTGTCACTGCGACCCTGACCACGGTCATTGGCGTATAATGCTGCGTTTTGATAAGCCAGCTCAGAGCCACCAAGACCTTGCAGACCCATGGTCACACGCTCATAGTTCATCATAATAAACATAGAAGATAATCCGGTGTTTTCTGCGCCAACCATCCAGCCTTTGGCGTTATCAAAGTTCATCACGCAAGTGGCAGACGCTTTGATACCCATTTTGTGCTCGATAGAGCCAACCGCCAAGGTGTTGCGCTCGCCCAAGCTACCATCTTCATTGACCAAGAATTTTGGCACGACAAACAATGAAATGCCTTTTGAGCCTTCTGGCGCATTGGGGGTTTTTGCCAATACCAAATGAATGATATTGTCAGTGAGGTCATGCTCACCACCAGTGATAAAGATTTTGGTACCAGAGATATTATAGCTACCATCATCGTTTGGCACGGCTTTGGTTTTGATGATACCGAGGTCAGTACCCGCATGCGGCTCTGTCAAGCACATGGTACCAGACCATTCACCGTTATACATTTTTTCTAAGTAAGTCTGTTTTTGTTCTTCAGAGGCAGCGGCATTCAGACACAGCGTTGCACCGACGGTTAGGTTAGGGTATAGGGCAAACGATTGGTTGGCCGTAAAAACCATCTCTTCGGTGAGCATGGTAACCATTTTCGGGAAGCCTTGACCGCCGTATTCAGCGTTACCGCTTAAGCCAACCCAGCCTGATTCAGCATACTGTTTGTACGCGTCTTTAAAACCTGTTGGCGTAGTAACAACGCCGTCACCCTCAAAGGTTGCACCTTCTTCGTCACCGCTACGGTTGATAGGCAACAAAACGTTTTTTGACAGTTTTGCCATTTCTTCTAAAATCATATCGACGGTTTCGGTATCGACATGAGCTAGGTTTTCGTTATTTTGCCAAAATTGTGGCGCTTTAAATACATCATTTAATATAAAACGCATGTCATTAAGAGGGGCGTTATAAACAGCCATAAACATTCCTTTGGTTTAAATAGATAAAATTGGAGTTGTTAAGATTATCAACTGTTCTCTTGATGTAACCTTAGCGATTCATGTTCAAAGTTTAACAAATAAGCTTGTAGGCGGGTGTATTTCTTCGTGAATTGTGCGTGCACCAAAAGTTAGCAGCCACTATTGCAGTCATTGAGTAGGTTTTGGACAGAGCAACTACTTATAAAAAGCACGCGACTGGTTGCTATCAACGATCATAATCAGCATAGTAAGACCCATACCAAAAAAATCGGCAACACAGCTTGGTATGTTGCCGATAAAAATACGATATGAGAGGGATTTGGGGCTAATTAAAAAGCAAACTGGTCTACATCCATGCTCATGTATGGCTCAACGCCTGTGCTGATACGCTGTACATAGGTCGTGGTGCGTGGTAGTAGTTTAGTGAAATAGAACTGAGCCGTTTTAACCTTGGCATCATAGAATGCTTTTTCACCAGTGCCGTCGGCAATAGCGGTTTGAGCAACCAATGCCATACGCGCCCATAAATAAGCCAAAGTTACATAACCACTAAAGTACATGTAATCAACCGCGGCAGCGCCAACAGCGTCTGGGTTTTCGGTGGCTTGCATGCCAATACGTGATGTTAGATCACCCCATTCTTTGACATGTTTGGCAAGCGGGCGGATGAACTGACCCATCTCGTCATTGTCTTTGTGCTCTTGGCAGAACGTCTGGATAATTTTGACAAAGTTTGCAAGTAGTTTGCCTTGCGAGCCCAGCACTTTACGTCCAAGAAGATCAAGAGCTTGGATCTCAGTGGTGCCTTCGTATAGGCAAGCAATACGGGTATCACGGACGTTTTGCTCCATGCCCCATTCACTGATAAAGCCATGACCACCATACACTTGGACGCCGTGATTGGCAGCTTCGAGCCCCGTTTCAGTCAAGAAAGCTTTAGCAATCGGTGTCAATAGTGACAGCATTTGGTCAGCAAACTTCAGGTCATCGCCTTCGCCTTTGGCAACGGTATCGGCAAAGTGTGAGAGGTAATAAACCAATGCGCGACCACCTTCGGCAAAGGCTTTTTCGGTCAACAGCATGTTGCGAACGGCTGGATGAACGATGATTGGGTCAGCGACTTTTTCTGGCGCTTTGGCACCTGATAGTGAGCGCATCGCTAGGCGGTCTTTTGCGTAAGTCAATGAGCCTTGGAACGCGTACTCTGCTGCAGTCAAACCTTGAACTGCTGTACCGATACGAGCGACGTTCATAAAGGTAAACATGCACTGTAAACCGCGGTTTTCTGGGCCAATCAAGTAGCCTTTTGCACCATCAAAGTTCATCACGCAAGTCGCTGAGGCTTTGATACCCATTTTGTGCTCAATAGAGCCACAGACGACGTTGTTGTTTTCGCCAAGGCTGTTGTCTTCATTGACCAACACTTTAGGTACGATAAACAGTGAGATGCCTTTGGTGCCAGCAGGCGCGCCTGGTAGACGGGCTAGAACGATATGAATGATGTTGTCGGTGAGGTCGTGCTCGCCTGCTGAGATGAAGATTTTTTGACCGGTGATGCTATAAGTACCGTCATCATTTGGCTCAGCTTTGGTACGGATAATACCCAAGTCAGAGCCTGCGTGGGCTTCTGTCAAGCACATGGTGCCTGACCATTCGCCGGTGACCATTTTTTCTAGGTAAGTTTGTTTTTGCTCATCAGTGCCATGGTGCTCGATGGTTTGAATTGCGCCATGCGATAGGCCAGGATACATAGAAAATGACCAGTTAGCCGTACCGACCATCTCATTGATGACCGTTGATAGTGAGAACGGCATGTTTTGACCACCAAACTCTTCTTCAGCAGATAAAGCAGGGAAGCCAAGCTCACAGTACTGCTTATAAGCTTCTTTAAAGCCTTTTGGCGTGGTGACCTTACCATTGTCAAACTTACAGCCTTCTGCATCGCCGCTTTGATTCAGTGGTGACAACTCGTTTTCGGCAAAGCTTGCCGCCATTTCAAATAGGCTGTCCATTAGCTCGCGGTCAGCTTCTTGGAACGCTGGTAATGTTTTATAATGGCTTTCACTATCGAGTAGCTCATGCATCACGAACTGAATATCACGTAAGGGCGCTTTGTATTGCATAACTTCCTGTCCTTTTTAGAATGTAACCGATCATAGCCAACAATGAGCATATGGTCGCACTATCCTCTAGTGCGTTATTCTTACCTAGCCAGTCTGGAAATCTAAATAAATGATAAACAGTGAAGCAGGTCAACCATGCTATCGATTACATAAAATAGTGTTGAAAAGAGTGGTGATTGTCAGAGTCAAAGAAAGATTAAATGTGCTCTAACAAATTCACTATAAAAGATAGGCTTTCATTAGCGATTATACAAGTTTGGTGAAAGCACTGATAAGTCATGAACCTGTCTTGCATCGATTGTGCAATCAACGTTAGGCCTCAATCTGAATCATTAATAACCCTATGAAACATTGACCGATATACAACAGGACAGATCAAAGATTCAGAGTTATATCAGCCAATTTTCATCATAAAAATAACGTTCACATAAAGAAAAACCGCTTCAGAGGCAAAGGCGCCAATAAGCGGTTTTATGATACCCAGAAAACAAGAGCTATTCGGTGGCATACTGTTTGACCAGCATCTCAGTGGCCACATCAGCGGGCACAGGTTTGCCAAACCAATAGCCTTGTCCATTTTTGCAGCCCATATCGAGCAACACATCGCGCTGCTGTTCGGTTTCTATACCTTCTGCCACCACATGCATGTCTAGAGCATCTGCCAAGTCTAGAATGGCTTTTACAATGGCATGCTGAGTACGGTCGGTATCAATTTTTGAGATAAAACTTTTATCAATTTTGATAAAGTCAAAGGGGTAGTCTTGCAGGTAACTCAAGGATGCATAGCCCGTACCAAAATCATCTAAGGCAAGACGGACGCCCAATTCTTTGAGAGAGTTGAGTTGTTTTCTGACATCATCATGGCGCTGAATCAAAGAGGATTCGGTCACTTCGATATGCAACTGACACGCCGCAATATTGTGCTGTACCAATAGGCCGCTCACCATGTCAAAAAATTCAGGATGACTAAATTCGGCCGCATCGGCATTGATGCAGATATGCTGACAAAACCCTTGCTGTTGCCATTCAGATAACTGCTTGGCAATCTTGTTAGCCATCTGTGAAAACAGCTCAAACGAGAGCTTATGGGTCAAAATAGCATCGATAAAATGTTTTGGTTTTAGTAGACCGCGAGTGGGATGTTGCCAGCGAACTAGGGCTTCAAACCCTGTGATAATCCCCGTATCCAATAAGAATTTTGGTTGATAATACGGTATGAACTGTCCTTCAGCCGATGCTGCTCTCAGATCGGCTTCTAACTGTAGGCTACCTGAAGTGGCTTCCTCAATCGTTTTGTCATACCAACGGATATCATCGCCGCCGTGTTGTTTGACATACTGTAAGGCTTTTTCTGCTTTGCTCAACAGTCCTGTTACCTGAGCATCATTTTTGGGAAAGTAACTGACGCCTACAGAAATATGGCAGTAGATATTTGAATTTGTGGCCGCGTTTCCATTCATTGTGAAGGGTATCTCGCACATCTGCATGAGCGTATCTAATTGATGACGTACCATATTGCCATCTTGACACTCAAACAATAACGCAAAGTCATCCCCGCCAAAGTGGGAAAAGCAGCGTAAATGCTCTAAATGGAGCTCTTTGATACGTTTCACAAACTTCTGTATTAAAGTGTTTATTCCCTCAGATCCCAGCAAGCTTGCCAGATTGCGATAGCGGTCTATATTGAGACGTACAATCACAACTTCTTGATAGGTGTCTAATAAAACGTCACTGGCCTGACTCAAAAACACTTTGCGATTGGGCAATCCAGTGAGTTGATCGTAGTTGAGTAAATGAGCAACCTGCTTTTTGTCTTTAACGACGGCAGACATGTCACGTAGCATACCTACATGAAACACCGTTTGGTCGATACAAATTTTACGATAGGTGATTTGGCAATCGATCGTCTCACCATAGCGATTGGCCATGGAAAAATCCAACTTGTAGAAACCTGACTCTCTTAAATTATCCTTAATCTCTTTTAGGATAAGCTGCTCTTCTTCTGACAAAAATTCAGCCGCGTAAATACCGAGTGGACGACCGACCAAAAAGGATTCTTTATAGCCAATCATAAGCTCATAGCTGGCATTGACAGATAGATAGCGTAAATTACTGTCTAGCACAAAAATAGCATCTTCGATCTGCTCACACAGTTGGGCCATGAGTCGCTGTTTAATCGATACTGGAATGGGGTCAAAGTTGCTCATAATAATGTTTCACAAAAAATAAAGGCTTATAAAAAATAAGTACTGTGATTCAATTTACTAAATTAAAACTAAGATCACTTTTGATTCTACAGAGTATAAAACAAAAGTTCTATTTTAAAGTGTCTATAAATGATAGTAAATCTCATTAATAATACTGATTTTAACCATACAAAGCGAGTAAAGTAGTCAATGCAACCACGGGTGCTGTCTCTGTACGTAATACCCTACTGCCAATTTGCCAAGGCATAAAACCTACAGATTCGGCTTTTTGACATTCATCGTCACTGAGACCTCCTTCAGGACCAATCAATAGTTCAATATAGGGAGACTCTTGCTTGAGAACTGAGGCCAGTTTCTCGGGTTTTGCAGGTTGTCCTGCTGCTGGCACACTCATCTGCATACGTAGATTTGCAGCGCTACGTAGCACTTGATAATAAGTGTCTTGGCTGAGTATAGAGACGATAGGACTGACCAATGTTGCTGTATTCAACGCATCAGACGCAGGTTGATTCAGCCATTCATTGATAGATAGTGGGGCAAGTATCAGAGGTGGGCGATTCAGGCCGCATTGCTCGCAGGCTGCTATAGCGACTTGTTGCCAGTGAGCCAGTTTTTTCTCGATTTGTGCAGGTTTCAGATTGACCTCGCCATGATGACTACTAAGCAGTTGAATAGCCGTGACGCCAAGCTCGGTTGCTTTTTGTACCGCATAATCCATACGCTCGCCGCGACTCATTACTAAGCCGATTTTACTAATAATAGGCGCCGTACGATCATCCTTTAGATGAGTGAGGAGGGTAGCCGTCGCGTTTTTTTTACTGATTGCTTTTAGCTCTACTTTATATTCACCACCAAATCCATCGAACAAGATACCTTGATCACCGATATTTGCACGCAGCACTCGGCACCAATGATGGACGATGCTGTCTGGCAACTCAACGTGGCTCCCTAGAGGTAGGTCACCCAACTTAGGTAAAGGCATAGCATCAATATTGTCGTTATTAATGGCATAAAAAAAACGTCGCACTTGGTCTTATTCCTATTATTTGATTGTGAGTGGTTATTATTGACCCAATAGAATATCACTTGATGCCACGAAAGGCATTCCTTTTATGATACTTACTGCCAGATAACAGCGCTCAACGGATAAACGACATTATCATATAGTCAGAAAAATTTAAGAAATACATTAAGATGAAATGTGTTTTTTGATACATGAATGTCCAGTAGATAAAATTTTCCAATAAAAAAACTGGCACTCCGAAGAGCGCCAGTTAGTTATAAATTCATTATATACTTGTTTAATTATCAAGATTATCAAGTATTAAACAGTAAGTCCTAATGCTTCAACCAAGCGTTTATTTGGCTCAACTTTGTTCATGCTATAAAAATGCATGGCTGGCACGCCTTCGCTCATTAAGCGCTCACATAAGCGATACACCACATCAAAACCAAACTCGCGAATAGATTTGCTGTCATCGCCAAAATCCGCCAATTGCTTGCGCACATAACGCGGAATATCAGCGCCGCAGCTATCAGCAAAGCGTATCAGGTTACTAGAGTTGGTGATCGGCATGATGCCAGCTACCAATGGCTGGGCAATGGTATCGATACCGCGTTTTTCTAACGTGTCACGCAAATACAGATAGCTGTCTGCATTGTAGAAAAACTGCGTAATTGATGCATTGGCACCAGCGCGGTACTTATTCACCAAGTTGTCAACATCAAACTCAAAGCTACGCGCTTGTGGATGCATCTCAGGATAGGCCGCCACTTCGATATGGAAGTGATCGCCTGAGTACTCACGAATGAACTTGACCAAATCTACTGCAAATGGCAGCTCACCCATACCCACCTGACCGGATGGCAAATCGCCACGTAGTGCGACAAGACGTCTGATGCCTAGGCTTTTATAAAACTCAAGTAACTCAGCGATTTGCGCTTTGTCATCGCCGATACAAGACATATGCGGCGCAATTTCAGTCTCACTGCGCGCACTTAGTGCTTGTACGATGTCTAAGGTACGGCTACGAGTTGACCCGCCCGCACCGTAGGTCACCGAAAAATACGCCGGTGACAACTTATTTAGCTCATCATAAGTGCTAAGAAGCTTTTCGTGACCTTGCTCAGTTTTTGCAGGAAAGAACTCAAAGGAGAAAGCAGGCTTACTCACAGTCAGGCTCCTTTTAGTATTTATAAGTGTCAGGTTTGAATGGACCTTCGACAGGCACACCCAAATATTCAGCTTGCTTTTGGGTCAGCTTAGTCAATGTACCGTTAAAGCCTGCAACCATAGCAGCGGCCACTTCTTCGTCCAACTTCTTAGGCAATACTTTTACGTATAAGTTATCAAAGCGCTCATCAGTCGGCAGATCAGCGAACTTTTCTTCGAACAGATACATTTGAGCCAATACTTGGTTGGCAAATGAGCCGTCCATGACGCGTGATGGGTGACCAGTAGCATTACCTAAGTTCACTAGACGACCTTCAGCAAGCAAGATCAAATAATCGTTTTCATCGTCTGAGCGGAATACTTGATGCACCTGTGGCTTGATCTCAACCCAGCGCCAGTTATCACGCATAAACTGAGTATCAATCTCGGTATCAAAGTGACCAATGTTACATACAACCGCACCAGGCTTAAGGGCAGCTAGCATATGACGGTCACAAACGTGATAGTTGCCAGTCGTGGTGACGATCAAGTCTGTGTCTTCAAGCAAGCGTTTATTGATATTGTCCGCGCTGCCAGTGTTGTCACCGTCGATGTATGGTGATAATACTTCGAAGCCATCCATACATGCCTGCATGGCACAGATAGGATCCACTTCTGAGACACGGACGATCATGCCTTCTTGGCGTAGGCTTTGGGTTGAGCCTTTGCCCACATCGCCGTAACCGATAACCAAAGCGCGGCGGCCAGCAAGGAACATATCGGTAGCACGTTTGATAGCATCGTTTAAGCTATGACGGCAACCGTATTTGTTGTCATTTTTAGACTTGGTAACTGCATCGTTGACGTTGATGGCAGGCACCTTTAATGTACCTTTATTCAACATCTCAACCAAACGGTGTACACCAGTGGTGGTCTCTTCTGAGATACCATGGATGTTGTCAAGAAGCTCAGCATACTCATCATGAATCAAAGCAGTCAAATCACCGCCATCATCTAAGATTAAGTTGGCATCCCACAGCTGACCTGAGGCTTCGCCGCCAACGTGTACTTGCTGACGCAAGCACCATTCGTACTCTTCTTCTGTTTCGCCTTTCCACGCATAAACAGGGATGCCAGCAGCAGCAATCGCAGCAGCAGCATGGTCTTGGGTCGAAAAGATATTACATGAGGTCCAGCGGACTTCCGCACCTAGTGCGACTAGTGTCTCGATGAGGACAGCAGTCTGAATAGTCATGTGGATACAGCCAGCGATTTTCGCGCCTTTTAGCGGCTGGTCTGCTTCGTAGCGACGACGCAAGCCCATTAGGGCAGGCATTTCAGCTTCGGCAAGGGTAATTTCACGGCGGCCATAATCAGCAAGGCTGATGTCAGCGACTTTATAGTCAGTAAAAGAGGGATCGATCGTATGGGCAGAGGGTGTAGTAGACACTGCGTCCATAATATGCTCCTATCAGTGGTTAACGAATGATAAAAAGAATAAAAACGCAGGTGCCGTTGTTTGCGCTGTTGATGACCAAGAATAGGTAGCCAACAGTTAACCGAGCCTAACATAAGGGTTGAATAGCAAGTGCTTCAACATAAACACCGCCATCCGTCATTATGGCGCAACACCTCTCGGAGGTCGTTATTGTAATAGATGAGTCTGTGATTGTCACCTATTGGCTGCGGAAAATCGTAAGTGTTGTCGTCATAAAAAAAGGCCACCGCTGGGTGACCTTGATTTGTTTACAATTTAAGTTTTGTGTCAGTATTAGTACCAATCGTAGGTAAGTGAGCCGAAGTAGCTGGTGCCTTCTGTGGCGTATTCATTACCGAATTGGCTGGCGAGGGTATAATCCTCATCAGTAATATTGTCTACCCGCAAGTTGGCACGAAGATTAGGAGTGATATAAGCAGCGCCGCTCAAATTCAGCAGGGTATAGCTATCAAGTTTATTGTTTTCCGCTGTCAATCTATCATCGGTATGTTTGGCTTCGAGGCGAACATCGAACATTGGTTGCTGATAGCCCACATAAACCATACCGCTGTTTTTAGGGCGATAGGCAAGCTGTTGATTATAGCTTGCGCTATTTGCCGTTTTGTCTTTGGCATCCAAGTAGTCATAACCGAGACCAAATATAAAGGCATTCATATTCCAGTCGGAGGTCAGGCTCAACCCCTTGATTTTCGCTTCACTGATATTTGCTGCACTAGAAATCAGGTCTTCTGCATCGGTGTAATAGCCTGTCAATCGTGAGGTTTGGGCATCATTTACGTATTCAACAAATACTTCAGTATTTTTACTGGTTTCAGGCTTTAAGTCAGGATTACTATAACCGGGATAGTATAGGTCATTGAATGTCGGGGCGCGAAATCCGGTCGCATAGTTGGCACCGATTCGCATGCCAGCCAACGGGCGTATCGCCGCGCCTAGATTGTAGGTGCTTTCATGACCATACTGCGAGTTGTCATCCACGCGGTAGTTGGCTTGCACGTCATAATAAGTGTCTGCCAGCTGATAACCAACAAAGGCACTTTTGACCGTTCTGTCATCAGGGTTATAAGGGGTTTGCACAGCTGGATCAGGATAACCTGAAAAATCTAAAACATCTGAGGCGTCTAGCTGTTGTGACAACCATTCTGCGCCAACAATCACAGTACCAGGTTGCGCGTTGATACTGGTCTCTAAACGTGCTTGCTCTTGCGTGGTGTCGTACTGACTGCCTTTTTGATAATCAATAGAATTGGCGTCATGAGTAGTCGATTTGTCGATACTTTGACCGTAGCTAAGCTTGCTGACTGTCAAAGGCGTTTTGTATTGAAGATAAGCATTGGCACTGCCGTTTTTTTGGTCTGAATAGGCATTTGGAAAGGCGTTGCCTGCTGAGTCAATATCAGTGGTAGAGTCGGTATACAAGGCACTTATTCCCGCGCTTAGCGAGTCTGATAGTTTATGCTGCAATGCTAGGCTGGCATTGGTAGATTTAAAGCCATCATCGTCTGCGTTGAAATCATAAGAGTCAGAGTTGGCAATGGCGTTAAAGCCATCTGTTTCGTTACGACTGACACCCAAGCTCAAGGATGACTTGTCATTTTTCAGTTGACCTGTGATGCCGACTTGGTAGTGATTGTTACTACCATAACCCACAGTTGTAGAAACATTGGATTGCTCTACGTTATTGCCTTTGGTAAAAATCTGGATAACGCCGCCCATGGCGTCAGAGCCGTAGATGCTAGAGCCTGACGCACCATACAAAACTTCGATGCGGTCGATTTGGTCTGCGGCCAACAAGTTCAGAGATGGGCTACCTAAAGAAATAGAGCCATAACGTATCCCATCGATAATCACCAAGACTTGCTTGCTATCAAAGCCGCGCATATAAAAATTACTGGCTGTGCCCATGCCGCCACTTTGTGTGATATTAATACTAGGCTGATTCTTTAATACATCGACCACGGTCTGACCCTGATAACGCTGCAGCTCTTCCTTATCGATCACGCGAGTTTGTGCAATCACATTACTGGTTTTAGTGGGCGTACGTGTGGCTGTTACGACAATTTTGTCAAGCTCAACTTGGGGCATCTCGCTATCGTTAGTATTGATTATCTCAGGGGTCGCCGCCATTGCTGTGTTGACTGCAAATAAACCAAGTGCGCTTAAAATACTTAGGCGAAGATAGGTACGTGAAGATGAACGTGATAAAGACATGATCGATTCCAAAATAATCAAATTAAAAAATACAGACATAAAAAATAACTATTAAGACGTAAAAGGTGTCAAAAGTTACAAAAAACAGTATATAAGCAAAACTGCGCTCATTATCTACAAAAGTTCCGCCTTTATAAACCACTTTAACCTAATGTTTCTTCACGGTAGGATGAATATAATTCATGATGAGATGCTACTCATTTATTGGAAAGCTACTTTTTTATTAACGCCTACCATTTTTAGTAAGCGGAATAGATTGCACAGAGCGCTAAAAACAACTGACTCACACAGTTAGCGACAAAAACCTATAATCAAAAGCACTGCTGTTATAAATAATTGTTATCATAGTGCCGATATTATGTGTTCTTCATTGTGCCATTCATAAAGTTAAGAGGTTTGTTTTGTCTACTCAGCATAATCTGACTCCCAGTACCGCATCCCCTTCATCGAAATCTACTCTTAAGCTACCATTTGCGGTCGTAGTGCTTTTGCTGGCGATGATATTAAGTATTGTGTTGCCAAGAACCGCTTTTGCTGTTGACGCTGGTTCGCTTGGCGCTGGTGGTGATAGTAGTGAGGAGACAGTAACTACACCTTTACCTGATTCATTTGGGCGAGATACGCCGCGTCATACTGTACAGGGTTTTATCAGTGCGCTGAGCGAAAACGACTACTTGCTGGCAAGTAACTATCTAAATTTATCCAAGTCCGATAACCCAACGACTGTCGTACGTCAGTTTAAACAAGCGCTCGATGCGGGTGGGCGATTCCAACCTGATTTGCAAATCAGTAATACCCCTGAGGGTAATCTCACCGATCAACTACCACCAAGTCAAGAAAATGTCGGTGTGATTAACATCGGTGAAAAAAGTGTGTCGTTGTTACTAGAAAGAGTGGTCTCTAAAGAGAACGAGCAGTATTGGCAGTTCTCGAGTGAGACGCTGAGTTCTATACCGGAAGTGATAGAAAACTCAGAGCCGACCTTGGTATCGCGCTATACGGTGGATTCATTAGATGGCAAAAAGCTCTTTGGTTATCAGCTGGCTGATTTGGTCGCTGCGCTATCCATGATTGTGAGTAGCTTTGTCCTCACTTATATCGCAGTATGGCTGTTATACCATCTATTGAGGATTGTTTATCCTCGTGTGCGCGGCGTGCCTTTGCCATTACCTGACAAAGTGATACTGCCGCTTTCTGTGGTCATTATGGCGCTGATCTTATCTGAAGTGATGGTCTATGCAGGCGTGTCCGTCACGCTGCGCGAACCAGTTAATCGCTTTACTGATATTGCTTCTTGGCTTGCGCTAACTTGGCTGCTATTACGAGTTATTGATGCCATATTTACTCGAGCGGTCAACCTAAGCTATAAGAAAAACTATACTGAGCGTGTCTCAATCTTGGGACTGCTCCGAAAAGTCGTCAAAGCGCTACTCTTAATATTTGCGGTCATTGTCATTTTTGGTAATTTGGGTTTTGACTTAACCACAGGTATTGCTGCACTGGGTGTGGGTGGTTTGGCATTGGCACTTGGTGCACAAAAGACCATTGAAAACCTTGTTGGTAGTGTCGTAGTCGTCGCGGATTCACCAGTACGTATCGGTGATTATTGCAAATTTGGCACTTATGAAGGTACTGTTATTGACATCGGTATTCGCTCATCACGTGTGCGCACATTGACACGGACCATTGTCACGGTGCCAAACGGTGATTTTTCATCGATGCAGATTGAAAACTTTACCTCGCGTGATATGTTCCGCTTCTTTCATCAGTTATATCTGAAGCGTACTGCGGATATCGATGTGGTCTTCAAAATGGTCAAAGACTTAGATGAGTTTTTAAAAGAGCATGAGATGACCAACCAAGAGTGGAATCAAGTTAATATTTTAGAGCTACGCCAAGACTGCTATGTCATTCAGCTACAGGCATATATCAATGCCAATGATGTGATGGAGTTTTATGATAAGCAAAACGTGGTATTCGTTGATGTATTAAACCAAGTCGCAAAATATGATGTCGAACATGCATTGCCAACCCAGCAGCTGATTGTCAATCAAGCTGAGCTTGAACATCATATGGAAAACAATACTATTAAAACAGAGGGTGACGCCTCAGAAGACCATAGCGATAAGAATAGCAATGAAACAAATGTCAGTTTAGAAGACAATGATGATAATTCTAACGGTGTGGCTATCAACAAAGACCCCGACAATGCTAACGATGATATGGCAAATAACCAAAAGTCATCTATGGCAACTGTCAGTAGAAAGGGTGCGCTCAAAGCGCTCAAACACAAAAGTCGTATGCTAAGAAAAAGCAAATTTAAGCATACTAAAAACAAATTTAGCTTGTCTATATGGAATCAGCCTTAGAAGTGATTTTTCCATATAGGCAATTATTCTACACGGTCAGCTATAAAGGTACTGCGGTTTTATTGCGTAATAAGCCGTAGTATGACCAGAGCAGTAAGCTGGCAGCGCTGCGATACGGTGACCAGTGCTGAGTGAGGTTGTTAAGCTGCTTGGGTGTTGGTCGTTCTGCTAAGCCTAATAACTCCATCGCCGCAACCTTGATGGCCAAGTCGTCAACAGCAAGCACATCTGCGCGTTTTAAAGAAAAGAGCAGGTACATCTCAGCGGTCCAGCGTCCGATGCCCGTAACCGCGGTAAGTGTGTTTATTACCTCTTCATTAGGCATATTTTCTAAAGCTGCAAAATCGATATTATGATCCACTAAGGAGCGGATATAGCGAGTTTTTTGCTTAGACAATCCCTGAGCTTTTAAAGCCTCGTCAGTTGCTTCACCGATTTTATACGGCGTTGTCAACGCAGCATCAACCAACCGCTTCCAGATACTTGCCGCCGCCGCAACAGACAACTGCTGACCGACCATTGCTCTCATTAATTGCTCAAACCCACCTGCATTGTGCCTAAGATCAGGTAGACCAACTTGCTCGTAGATAGCCGCGAATTTTGGCTCAATTGCAATCAATGCGCTGATGTTTTCGGATAGCTCTTGGGGTGTCTCAATGGTTTGTATGCTCATATTGATGTCACTTTGGCAGTTAAATAGTGAGTGGATAATTCAATAGTAAAGGCTGATAGGCGAATATCAAAGGAATAATCGTTAAGGATTGACAGGTGGATAATCGATAAAAAAAGGACTGCAAGTAAGTAGTCTTTTTTGATAATGACTGATAAAACCTGATAACGGTAAATCCTTTGTTTTACGTGACTTTAGTGCTAATATGTCACTTGTGATAACGTTATTACAAGTGTGAAAAAGCCAGTTAAATGGCTACCAAATTGGCTACCAGTTTTCAGGTGATATGATGAAAATCAAAACAGACTTAACAACCGATACCCAAATCAAACGGGCGATCAAAGACACTATCAAGGCTGGTAAGACTATCAGTTACCCTATAGCTGGCTATAAAGGCTTAGAGGTACGCATAAGACCACACAAAGATAGCCCGGATGCTGCAGCCGATTTTAGACACCGTTATACCCATCCAATTACTGGCAAACGACCTTACATGACGCTAGGACAATACCCAGCGCTAAGCCTTACTGATGCCCGTCAATATCACAGCGACAATATTCAACTGTTAGCCAAAGACATAGACCCAATAGAGCATAGAGCCGATGCCAAACAAAAAGACATAGCCGATCGCCAAAACATTTTAAACTACTTTATTAATGAATGGAGTGAAATACAAAAGAGCAAAGATTTATCCAAATCTACTATAAAAAATAATAAGGTTATATTAAAACCAATTCAGCAAAAACTAGGACATATGAAGGTTACAGATATTAGCTCTAGCGTAGTTATAAAGTTTATAACTGATATACAAAAGACTAGCCCAGTTAAAGGCCTACAAGTTAAAAGCTTATTAAAGAGCATTCTACAAATTGCTAAGGCTCATATGGTTATTGAGTACAATCCAGCCAGCGACTTGAGGGGCACATTAAAGGCTCATAAACCCAACCATTACCCATCATTAACACAGCCTAAAGAATTTGCTGAACTACTAAAAGATATTGACCAATTAGACGATGAAAACCAGCTATATAATAAGTGCATATTACAACTACTGGCATTAACATTTGTTCGGGTTGGTGACATTTGTGCGATGCAATGGACAGATATTAACTGGTTAAAAAAACAATGGGAACTTAAGCCACAGAAAGCAGGTAATAGGGCTGATATGGTGGCTAGTATGGTTATACCACTAGCACCGCAAGTTATTGCCATATTGGAGCAAATGAAGGCCCTTACAGGTAATGCAGATTATGTATTTCACAATACAAGACGTAAGGCAGCCCGATATCATAATACGGAAGAAGTTAATAAACTGCTCAATAGCTCAATCATGAATAGTGGTCAAAGCTATAAGGGCATTCACAGTCCCCACGGTTTTAGAAGTAGTGCAAAAACTATGCTAATGGAGCGTCTAGGTTATGACGAACTGATAACCGAACTGGCACTAGGTCATCGTATGCTTAACGCTTATGGCACCGCATACAATCGAATGACAGGTTTAGAGCAACGCGCTGCAATGATGAGTGACTGGGCAAACTACCTAGACAATATTAAAGCTGGCAAGTTTGATAATGTTATTCATGCCAACTTCAAACAATTAAAAGAACAAAAGCTAGGTTAATGCTTAGCTGTAATGACTATGCAAGGCTAGGACTAATTACCCGAACGGCAGCAATTGCACCCTTATGCTGTCACTGCCTTGCACCTATTTTATTTAAGGGTGTGCGAGGGTGCAAAAATGAGTTACTTTTTTTCTGAAAAACCTAAAGGTTACGACACACATTTACGTTTCTCGACATTCTTAGAGATTCTACTTAATATTTCTGATGATTCTATTTACTCTTCTATAGGGTTCTTACAGTACAACCACTTTCAAGATAAGGTGTGCGCCTACTTCTTAGAAGAAATAAGTTATGAAGCCGTCGGTTTTAGCAACGGTAGCAGGGTTATATCAGACTTACTTCATGAAATAAAAGATAAGCATCCTGGTGCCGAAAGGGTATCGAGGGACTTGCCGAAAAGTATTGTAGATAGACTAAGAAGCATTTATTTTGATCCTATCGAGCTTAATCAATTAGATTTCATTGCAAAAACTGGCTTTGATTTTACTGATAAAGTGGATGTTTCCATGGTTGCCCAGCATGACTTCATTATGGAGCAGCGACTTATTGAAGACAGGCTGTCTGATTTTGTCATCAAAGAAACACTAGCTGATAAGATTAAACGGCCAATCAAAGTGCCTATAGAAAATATCATAAACTTGGTTGAGCACTTCAATCATAAATTCATAATTAAGAATAATCAGTTAGAGCTAGTCAATCATGATATATTCAGGCCTGATTATTCTATCTTCAAGCCAGTTAAGCTAGATTCGGAAATAAACTTAGTCAGAAAAGATGAGTCAGAGCAAACAGACGAACAAGATCCGATTGCTATCAACAGCGATGCTCAAGCACAGATAGACAGCCTTACCCGTCAACTAAAACAAACTGAAAAAAGACTGGCTAATGCTACTGATCAGTTGGATGAAAATACCGCCACAAGCTATCAAACTACCATAGGCATGCTACTCGAGTTGATGACCGCCCCGAAAGGGATGGATAACAAAGCACCTTTTTCTAGTGAAGCTGTCATTATTGGAATGGCTACAGAAGAATCCATATTTAAACAAGGTAAGACCTCATTACAAAAGCGCTTTAAGGCTGCAAAAGATGCGCTAGCCGATGAAAGAAAAAAGCCGCATAACCTTAAGAAATAGCCCGTGGTCTAACTAGGGTACAACTTTATCCATTTAGGATGAGTTTGTTCTAACTATTAAACATACTGGACTGGCTCAATAGTTATGAGGTAATGACCTAATTAATTTTACATTGGTTTTTTTTAGGGGTTTGTATGATTGACTTAAATATAGAAGTACAGGAATTGCTTACTGCTTGGGGCAATTGGGCGCTATCAGAAGGCAACGGTTTAGGGTATTCAAGTCCAATGGCGAGGATGATACGTGAGCAAGTTGTAGAAAGAAGTAAAGCGCGTACCGCTATGTTTCTCACTGATGATGAAGCTCTAAAAGTAGAAAGACTAGTAACCATTTTATGCGAATGTAAACCCTTAGACGGCAAGATTTTAAAGCTAAAATATATTGACCGTATGAGTGCCAATGGCATAGCAGAGCATTACTTAACGCCGCTCAAGTATGGTAAGGACGGTGTTAGTAAAGTAAGCTCGCATACCGCTGTACAGCATATAGCACGTGCTGAAGGATTTATCGCAGGTTTAATAGTTGGACAAACAGGGTTAAGCCACTGACACTACACTGCCAATAATAAAGCGGCCATACTTTAATAAGTGTGGCTTTTTTAATGCTAAGTAAATAACTAGGCATAAACTTGCATCCCAATTAGGGCATAGCTTCACCCTAGTTAGGATGCCCATAATACAGGCTTGAGCCATACTGATAACCTCAATCAACGTTAGTTTCAATCTGAAAACTTGAGCTAACAACATCATAGGTGGTAATTATGGCAGCCGTATCTAAAGCAGCAGTGCAAAAGATTGTAGATAAGTATCGTAAGGCAGGGCTTGGCGACCAAGAGATCGCCATTAAGCTACTCAAACGCAAAGACAATGTAGGCAAAAACTTACAAATAGCGGTTGAAAGGTATCAAGAGGCAGGATCGCAAACACCCCTTGAAGATGTGATGGGGATATTTGATCTAAACCCTAGTCGCGCACCCGGCAGCCGTGTTGCAGGTCAATCGAACCCAAACGCCTCAATAGGCGATAAGCTAAGCTCGTATGCAACCAGCGCGGCAATGGGTCTGGTAGATTCTTATTCTGGTATTTGGCAAATGAACAAGCAATTTGGTGATAAGGCTAACAGCGTCGCTAATAGCGTGCTTGGAACAAACCTTGATACCAACGCAGCAGAGCGGTATAACGAGCAGTACCAGCAAGCAAATTTAGCCACAGACGGTGCGCGTTCGGTTGCAGGTCGCACTGGCGGTGACTGGGTGCGCGGCGGCGCTGAGATTGCAGCAACATTGCCAATCTATGCGGCAGGTCGAGGTGCTACGATCGGCGCTCGAATGGCCGACCAAGGCGTGAGAGGTGCAGCAGTTGGCGCAGCTCAATACGCAGAGAACACAGACGACAGGCTGCTAAATATGGGCGTAGGGGCAGCAGGTGGCGCTATCGGGCAAGGTGTTGGTGAGAAAGTCGCTGGAGCAGTAGGCAAGGGTGTAACGAAGGCTGTTAACGCCAAACGTGGCAATCTTGCCCCAGCTTACAAAGAAATTGACGACCTCGGCAAGCAGTTTGATGTTAGAACGTCAGTGGGTGATATCAAAGGCGGCGGCGTTATTAAGAACACAGAAACGCATCTCGAGCGCATACCAATAGTAGGTATGGGCAAGTTTAGAGAGGGGCAACACAGTCAAGCGAAGGCTGCATCACGTAAAATCACCGGTAAACTTAAAGCTGTTATGGCTGACACAGACTACAAAGCATTGCCAACTATCAGACAAGCAGCCGCAGCAGGTGATAGAAACGCAGCGCGTGTGCTGAACATCGTTGAGACAGCAGGTGACGACACAGGGCGCGTGCTACAGGCGAGCGCAGAGGTTCGCGCGTTCCGTGAGGGTAAGATTGCATCAAGATTGTACGACAAAGTAGATGAAGCAGTTATAGCGAGTGGCAACGACATTGTTACGCCTACCAATACGCAGTCAGCACTAATAAAAACGCTTGATGAACAAGCGGCATCTTTATCGCCTGATGATGTTATTGTTCGAGAGCTCACAGGCATACAAGCCAATTTAGCAGATGCAGCTAAACCGAAAGACTTTGCTAATATGCGTCAGTTGCGATCAAGACTTGGTAATCTTGCAAGTGAGCTAGGGATAAGCGGAAAAGGTGCGGCATCAAAAGCTATCGGTGACTTACGACAAGCGGTCGATGATGATATAGCAGCCTTTGCGCTTAACTCAGGTAATGCAGGTATCAAAAAAGCCTACCAACGTGCAGACAAGTTTTATAAAAATGCAATGAAGCGCGCGGACAAGGCTATTGCCAATGCAATGGACAGTAACAAGCCTGATGAGATTTACAAATCATTTATTAAAACAGGTCAAGGTGATAGAGCTAACAACTTCTATCGAGCATTAGACCCAAAAGGGCAAGCGGCATTACGCTACCAAATGGCTGACCAGGCTATCAATAAGGCCACAAATGAAAGTACAGGTAGTTTCAGCCCTGCCAACTTCGCAAAAGAATTTGAGCGATTGAGTGATCCATATAGCAATATCTTTAAGGGCGACGATAAAAAACAGATGGACGGACTCGTTAAGCTCATGCGACACGTTGAGCGTGCAGGTCAGTACAAGGAAAACCCACCAACAGGTGTAAGACTGACTGATATTGCTATGGTTGGTGGTGTTATGTCCAATCCAATAGGAACCGCAAAAATTGCAGGGATGGCAGCACTAGCTAAAACGCTACTAACCACCAACGCAGGCAAAAACCTACTGCTAGCAGCTAACAAACTACCGGAACACAAACAAGTTGCATTGGATAATCTACTAAAGATGGCAGCTAAACTGTCAGCGGCGGCAGGTGCCAAGACAGGTCAAGAAGCTAATAACAGTGTAGCAGGCACGAAAATTGCCAATAATGCACCGTTAACATCGTTCTAATTACTTGTTAGATATAGATTGCTTAAAGCACTTTAGTTTGGTTATAGTGCTTTTCAGGCATTATATTTTAACTACTACGCTGGAGAATAGATTGAAGTCATTTTTAGTAAGACTACTTCAAGTCCTATGGATTATTGGATTCGCAGTTGTGTTAGGTGGTATTTTTGCCAATATTGCATCCTACAATGAATTGCCTGCCGCGGTGTTCGGTGCATGTGCATGGCTCATTTTCTTTGCAGTAATTCAATACTTACTTTTTGCTACTCTTGATCCTAGGGCCCTATTCGATGGCAGCATGATGCCTAACAATAAAGGCGGTATTACTAGAAGGTCTTTTGCTATTGGTATTGCTACTAGCTTGGCATTGGTAGTAATAAGCGGCGTTACAGCTAAGCTATATCTTACCTATCAAGATAATCAAAAACTTGAAGCTGGTAGTGATATTGATTTTTACAGCGAAATACTTACAGAAATTACCTACCGCCATGACTTTACAGATTGCTACTACACTGAAGAGGACAAACCAAAGAAAGCTGATGTGCAGCAGATAGCTAAAAACTTAGAAAATCAAGGTGTTGTTGGATTGAATATACTCGTAGAAATAGCAGATCGTAACGACAAAATAGGCGAAGCCTTTCGGTGTGCAATTTGGGAAGATATGAGTATTGATGAAATTGCAACGATAGCCGGCATTGATTACTAATAAACCAACTGTATCTTAAGAACCAAAACCCACCCATTAATCGGTGGGTTTTTTCAATTATATGTTTTCTTAATCGATCAACTGGCACCCTAGTTAGGATGCGAACTCACCCCAACTAGGATGGCAGCCCGCTAAGCTTTTAGCATACTGATAACTCAAGTAAACGCCATTACATGGCATTAAATAGGAGTCAGCAAAATGCTAAACATATCAACCCCACCCACCAATGCCGAACATCCTGCTCCATTAAACCCTCAAGGTTATTCACGCATTCAGCCCACAGCTGAACTTATCGGGCTTCATCACCAAACGCTAAGACGCTGGTGGAAAGCTAATAAATTCCCAAAACCAATCAATGTAAATGGTGTTCCAATGTTTAGGAATAGCGATATTTTGCGCTTTCTTGAAAATCATCAACCAGCTAGCGAGGTGTAAGCTATGACGACTACAGCCATCGCACCAGTGACCAGCCAGCCAGCACCTAAGACACAAATTGATATTGTCAAAACGCACCTGATGACAGGCGCAACTATCACCACATGGGACGCTTACCGCCTTTATCAAATCACATGCCTAGCACAGCGCATTCATGACCTAAGAACCGCAGGGCTAACCATTCAAAGCGAGATAGTCACGCACAATGATAAGCGTTTTTCGGTCTATTGGCTTGATGAGCAGACCTTGCTTGAAAGCGAACTATCTAACAGCGAGGTGAACTAGATGAGCCAATCAAACGACATGCTAGAACCACGCCTAGTGGCAGTAGATAGTCATTATTTGTCTGTCATTGATGACCGCATACAAGACCTATCAAACGATGCTGAGAGCCTAGCAATGGCACTTAGTGCGATCAATACCGATGATGACGCGAGCAAGGGCGTAATAGTCGCTGTAAGGTCTGCCCTACTCGCTAATAGTGAGCTGGCAACCATTTTAAGCGAACAGATGGACGGGCTTATCTTACTGCCTGAAATGGAGATTACGCGCCATGAGTAATGACGATCTAGTAAGCGAAGTCATGGACAGGTTAAAAGGTGAAGGGTTTTTGATGATAACTGATGATTTTATAGATCAGCTGATTATCACCTTACACGCCAATGTGACCCTTATTAATACCATGACCCAAATTGCCGAGTTAGAAACCAAGATGTTAGGCAGCTTGCTACCTACAGGCAGCCGACAAGTGGAGTCGCTAAAAAACCTATCTGTAAAAATAGCAGAAATCGCTTTCAACGTAGAGGACGTAAAAAATGAGCAAAGATAATAAAACCAATCTAAAAGCCACATTCAAAGCAGGTGATAGCGTTCTATGCCCGTCATTGAGCGTTAATCCTTTTGTTCTGAGCAACAACCCGCGCAGTAAGCGTGATTTGCTATCACTGACTCACGATGGCAGCTATTTCTACTATGATAATCAAGGCTATTTTGTCCCGTCATGTGACAAAGAAACAGGCGATTATCAGCCGTCACTATTCCATAACACGCCAGCAAATAGAGCAGCCTTAGCCACTTTGTATTTCGTTCCTGGTACAACCTCGATAAAGCTTATAGACGTAACTGATCATGACGATGATGAAGTTATTTTAATGTCGTCTTGCATGTTATCCGATACCGCTTGTGAAGTCTTGGGCGCCGCTGAGGTCATGCACGATATTGGTCAGCTACTCTACCTAATTTATAACGAGGCTATATCTCCTAATCAAGCTCAGTCAATGGCACGCCTTGTACACGATACTACTGATAGATGGCATGGCATTCTTTACCACCTACTCGATACGCTCAATAAGCCACTAGAACAAACTGCGTTTGGCAAGGTAGAGGGTTAAGAATATGAAAACTATCCAGCAATCGAGACAAGATCATATCGATAGCAAAATAGGCGAACAAATCCACCTAGATTGGTTCGATGCTTTGTTCACTACTATCAAAGGTGATCTTAAAAATGGTGATACCCACAAAGCGCAAAAACTTGCAGACATAGGGCAATATTTAGCACAAGACTTCCAGCATTACTCAGAAGATGAACTGACTGGCTTACTTGCTGAAAAGGAGGGTTTATGAAGACTTACCCACCGAAGCAAAGCCGCAAGCATGCTAAGCGCAAAAACTACTACAAGAAGTATAGAGAGCAGCGCAAGCCTAAACAGTCGCAAGCAAGGGGGACTAGATGACCACTACACTACAAACAGCCACCTATGAAAAAGCCCATGCGGACAACATGGGCAGTTTCATTGGCTATATTGCTGATATTGAAAATGCGACACCTGAACAACGCGCACAAGATGACAGTATTAGCCAGTTAGACGGCTTACAAGATGAGTTAAACCTACCAACCAATCATATAGATAATACACGTTATCTACACGATGATATTAGCATGAGGGGCGGCAATAGCAAAGGTGAAAGACTGCCCAATACTAAAGGCAGGTACGGCCTTGTCATGGTCAATAATAAAGCCGAACCCGTCAACATAGCAGCACGCACACCAAACAACGATGATAAGCCGCCTATTATATCGGACACCACACAAGCAGGCGCGTATGCTATTGGGCCAATGAGCCGTAACAGTGACTGGTGGCTAGTGACTGGTTTAAAAGATGCCGTCACGTTATATGCAGCCCTTGCAATACTTGATAGTAAAGTGACTGTGTTAGCGTGCCTTAATCAAAGTATGTTTGATATGACGTTGAGACATTTTAGCGAGGTCAAAACCATTCATATTATAGACACGGCCCAGCACAAAGACGCATTAACGAGCCGCTTAGCAGGTGTAAATGCCGTTGCTCATATCACGATAGATACCATTATTAGCAGACTGCATGAAGGTGATTTGATAAGCAACCTTATTGCAGATGCGGACACTATCGACTTGTCAGTATTGGCATGGCCCACACCTGAACCGTTATCAAGCGACCCAAGCAAACCGACACGCTACCCTATAGAAGCATGGGACGGACTGCTACAGAGAGTTATTAAAAAGATTGCCTACTATCAACAAGTACCTGATGCTATGGCAGGTCAATGTATTTTAGGAGCATTGGCACATATGGGGCAGGCCCACGTTGATGCACCCATTGGCTATAAGCACATGCCGGCAAGCCTGATTTTAATCACAGAGGGTGAAAGTGGCAGCGGTAAAACACAAGCAATGGACTTAAGCCACTACAAAATCAAAGAGTATGAGCAGAAACAGTATGAGGAATATATAACACGGTATGACGAACACAAAGCACAGCTTGCCAGCCTTAAAGGTGCAGACCTCAAAGACTACCAAGCCAATGAGCCGATACCCCATAACCCCGAACGGCTATTCAAAGATGCCACTATTGAACCGGTACTCGATAAATTTGTGAATGGTGAAATAACAGACGCATCATGGTCAACTGATGACGCGGCCCAATTCTTTAATGGTCATACAATGAAAGGTGACACTGCAGGCAACGCACTAGCAGCCATTACAGACCTTTACAGCGGCGGCGAAGTGAACCGGACACGATCACAAAAGAATGCTTATGCCAATCCACGCACCAAAGCCTATAACGTGCGTATGACGTTAATGTTAATGGCTCAACGCATTATATTAGAGCCGGCCTTAACTGATGACATGATGAACCAGCAAGGCTTTTTAGCAAGGGCCTTGATTGCTTGCCCTAACAGCTTGCAAGGTTATAGAACATGGGACGATATAGAGCGCAGACAGCAAAGCCCACACGTTGATAATGATCTACTGGCGTATTGGGACAGATGCAGCGACCTATTAGACCCCGTGGACAGCAACGCGCCCACCGATGAGAAAGGAGCACCCAAACGCTATAAGATGCGCTGGCAAGACAAGCAAACAGAACAAGTATTCTATGAGCATATGCAGGCAATAGAGGATCAACAAGCTAAGAACATGCCGTTAGAATATTTAAAAGCGTATGCCTCACGCATGGCAGAAAATGCCAGCCGCATAGCCACACTGATAGCATTTTTTGATAAGCGTAAGACCATTACCACAGATGATATTAAACGGGCGTTTATGTTGGTTAGCTATTCCACAGCCGAACGCTTGCGCTATCAAGATGCAACGCCAACAGGTGAACAAAGCGACATTGAGAAGTTAAGCGTATGGTTAATAGACAAGGCCAAAGGCAAAAATCCAGCGGTATTAAATAAGTCGTTTGTGACACAGCATGCACCCAATGCTTTAAGAGGTAAAAAGCTAAACTTCTTACTCGATGATTTAGAGAGCATGGGACATATCAGGTTAGAGAGTGAGGGCCGCAGGCGTTTAGTGTATGTTAATCCTAAGCTGATTAGCTAACCTTAAAAAGCTGCTAAACTTGCTAAACTTACCTATAGCCCTTGCTAGTCAAGGGCTTTACTTTAGCTGAGCAGCTGCTAAGCATTGCTAGACTTGCTAATCTTTAGCTAATACAGACGAACTTTAGCAGAACTATAGCAACTTTAGCGACCCTTAGCAGGTAGTAAGCTAAGCTAAACGCCTTATAAATAAAGGGATAAGAGGAACTTTAGCAACTTTAGCGGATTTTCTTAGACATAAAGCTATATTGGTAGGCATTTACCGTCTGCCTTTTTTTGTGAGTACGAAAATGAAATAGGAGGGTTAATAAAATTCATGATGTTATAATAAAGATGAATTTACTTAATGATTTAGATAACATGCCAGCAATAGCTATGACACACAGCCTGAATGATTACCTTAGATTAAGTATTTCACGTTATCGTGAACAGCTCAAACAAGGCAATGCTCAAAGCATCGAAGTCAGCTACACCCATCGCAGCAAGCCCTATCAATACTCTATTCAACTATCCAAATCAGCTTGTCACTATGGCAATTATCGCTATTGGTGGCTGTGCCCTAAATGCTCAAAACGTACTAGCGTCTTATACTGTGCTGGTCTGTATGTATGCCGTCATTGCATAGGTGCCAATTATGGCAGTCAGTTACAGCAACCCATTGACCGCCTATTCAGTCGCTTGCATACGATTAGGCAGCGTTTAGGTTGGCAAGAAGGGATAGCACAAGAAATTGGTGAACGGCCTAAAGGCATGCATCACAGCACGTATGACAGACTAGTAACCGAGCATGAGCAGCTAACAGCTAAGGTATGGCAAGCGTCACTTGATAAACTAGGGTGCACCAGTTGAGGTTAAAGTAGATTCAGGGTGGTTTTGTGATAAGTAACGAGGCAGGTTATTAAACACGTTAAGCATAGTTTATGGAACAGTACGCACACGCGCGAAGCAAGCACCAATTACAGGGGGTTTTTGGAGTCCATAAAAAGAGGAGGTTTTCGGACATCTTAAAAGGCAGTTAAAATAATACTTGGACTCCATAAAAAAAGCATGAAATAAGTAAGCTAAGATAGGATAAAGCAAACTTGCCTAATGATTTAGATAACCTTGAGAAATAACAACCATGCCAGCACCAGCCACCAAGCACACATTGAGCGACTACCCACAGTTAAGCATTACAGCCTATCGTAAGCAATTACAGGGTAGTGAAGCCCACAGCCTAACAATGAGCTATCAATATAAAGGCAAAGCATACCGGTATAAAATCGAACTGCTAAAGACTAAATGCAATTACGGCGGTTATCGGTACTGGTGGGCGTGTCCATCGTGTAGTAAGCGCATAGGCGTGCTGTATTGTGCTGGGCTTTACGTTTGCAGGCATTGCATAGGAGCAAACTATCAAACACAGCTAGAACAGCCGTGGCAGCGACCTGATGCACGTATGAAAGCCATAAGAAAGCGTTTAGGCTGGCAGCATGGCAAGTATCAACGTAAACCTAAAGGAATGCATCGCGCTACACATGAACGACTATTCATGGAGTACATAGATATTGAAGATAGTTATATGAAGAGATTAAGATCTGTTGATAAGTTGATTGATACTGGAGTTTTAAAAGATACCCACCAATTAAGAAAACTACTTAAAAATAATAATTAATAAAGTAGTAAACAGCCAAAAAACAAAGCTAATGGCTACCAAAACGGCTACCAAAAAATAAATATAATTAATAATAGATATTAAAAACAACGACTTATAATAAAAAAAAGGACTGCAAGTAAGCAGTCCTTTTTTATTTAATAGAGTTATCATAAGCGATGACTTCTATTCGCCATCTGTTTTAGGCTTTTTGAGCAGTACCAATACCGCGCCATTGCCACCGTCTTTTGGCGGTGCAGAGCAAAATGCCAATACTTCTGGCAATTGACGTAACCAACCATTAACGCAAGTCTTTAAGATGGCCTCAGAGCCTTTACCATGGACAATTTTTACCATGGTTTCATTTTTTTGCTTCGCTTGGCTTAGCAGTTGCGTCATGGCGTCACGTGCTTCTTCTATCGTACAACCATGGATGTCTACCGCATCGTACCAACGCAGCTTGCCTTTTTTGAGCTGATCAAAGATTTTATTTTGCAAGGTTGGCTGCTTATATGACAAATAGGCTTCAGCGGCGACAGGGTTCAGTAGGGCTTGCATGTCTGACAAGCCTGCGCCTAAATCGCTGGCTTCACTGCCTTGAGCGGCCGCACGTTTTGATAGTGTTGCGGCATCAGGTTTGCCTACTCTTGCCGTACTAGTAGGTGAGCGTACGTTTTTGTCTTCTAGCTGAATGACACCATGCATAGCTTGCATGAACAGTACTTTGTCATCGTCAACATGTTCACTGTCTAGCTGCTTGACGGTCTTTTTCACTTGCTTTTGCGTTGGCAAAGCGACAGGCTCAGTGGGCTTTTGGTTTTCACCTTCAGGGCTATTGGTATCACGGCCTTTACTCAATTGGCCTTTTAATTCTTTAAGTTGGTCTTGCATTTCTTTTGAAAACAGAGAGTTTGACATAAAAGTTAACGTATCGTTGGTTGATGAATGAAAGGTTGAGTCATTTATAGAGTAAATATTTTATTCAAGCTATCTGATTCTATTGAGGCTTGAACTATTGAGTTACTTTACTCGTCTACTGCGACGCCCGCAAGTAAGGATTGTAACGCTTGTCCCGGATGATCGGTTTTCATAAATTGTTCACCGATTAAAAAGTGCTGAATATCATGACTTAGCATAAGCCGAATATCATCACTGCTATGAATGCCGCTCTCGGTCACGATCAGTGGTTTTTGATCGGCATTATCAGCATCAGCAGAGAGTGCTTCGATTAAGATATTTTTCAAATCGAGCGTGGTTTGTAGGTCTACATCAAACGTGTTTAAATCACGATTGTTAATACCGTAAATATTGTGCGCTGAGCGTGGTAGCTGTAGCGCCCGATCAAGCTCAGACTGTGTATGCACTTCTATCAACACATCCATACCAAGCTCAATACTGAGCGCGTGTAACTCTTGTACTTGTGTGTCATCTAGGCAGGCCATGATGAGTAAGATGCAGTCAGCACCCATTAAGTAAGATTGATATATCTGATAGACATCAATCATAAAATCTTTGCGAAGTATTGGTAAGCTTGAGACATTTGCCGCTTGAATAAGGTACGTATCATCGCCCTGAAAATAATCGCGATCAGTCAACACTGATAGACAGCTGGCACCCGCTTGCTCGTACTGCTGCGCAAATAGAGCAGGGGTAAAATTATGATTGATAACGCCTTTAGATGGCGAGGCTTTTTTGATTTCAGCAATAATGCCAACACCATTATTTTCAGGGCTAGCAGCACGTAGGGCAGCAGCAAAACCTCGGCGCGGTTTGTTAGCAGCTGCGACTTGCGCTTTTAAGTCTGCAAGAGATAGCGCCGCGCGAGCTGCTTTTACTTCTTCTACTTTGGTTGCGACAATGCACTGTAGTACCGAAGGTATGTCTGAATGAGTTGTGGTCATGCTGTTATCCGAATATTGTTAAAGGTAAATAGGTAGTGATATATAGTTTTGCACTGTATTGGTGCGTATAAATCAACCCTCAATCACTAGCTGCTGCGTGTATTTGGCCAAAGACTCAAGCTTGAGTAAAGCATCACCATTTTGGATAATTTTTTGAGCTCGGCTAACGCCATTAGGATAGTTGCTGGCAAGTCCGGCGGTATATATTGCCGCACCTGCGTTCAAAGCAATCATATCGCGGGCTTTAAGTACAGCACGGTCATGGGTATCAGCACCAGATAGAGCAGCGCGGATCAGTGCAAGGCTTTGTTCAGGAGAGTCGACATCGAGACCAATCAGGGTTTGCGATTCGATACCTGCATCTTCTGGCATCATCTCATAAACGGATATTTCACCATCTTTTAGTTCAGCAACTGTGGTCGAGGTTGCTAGACTGATTTCATCCAAACCATCTTTTGCGCCGACGACCATGACATGCCGTGCGCCTAGGTTTTTCATGACTTTGGCAATTGGCTCACACAGCTGCGCGGTAAAGACACCAATAACTAAATTGGGCGTACCAGCAGGGTTGGTTAATGGGCCTAAAATATTAAAGATGGTACGCGCTTTTAGCTCACGACGTACAGGATTGGCATAACGCATGGCGCTGTGATGGTTGGGCGCAAACAAAAATCCAACCCCTTCATTCTCGATACAATCTTTTGCTTGTTCTGGAGTCAGCGCAAGACTGATGCCTGCTTGCTCAAGCAAATCTGAGCTACCAGATCTGGTTGAGACACCACGATTACCATGCTTGGCAACTTGTGCGCCAGCCGCCGCGACAACGAATGCCGATGCAGTCGATACGTTAAATAAGTTGGCACCATCACCGCCAGTACCAACGATGTCGACCAAATAGTCGCAGTTTTTTGGCTCAATATTGGCAGCCAGCGCACGCATCGCACTGGCTGATGCGGTGATCTCATCGATAGATTCACCTTTCATACGTAGACCTGTCAAGATAGCGCCCATCATCGCGTCGCTACATCTACCTTGCATGATGATCAGCATCACTTGATACATCTCATCAAAGGTCAAATCGATGTGCTGAAAGATTCTACTCAAAGCCGTCGTCAATAATTGATGTATTTGGGCATCAGACAGTTTTGCAATATCCTCTGGCGTGTGAGCTTCTTCTGTTTTTGTCGTACTCATGATGATCTCGCTTATGATTGTTTTTTATGTGAATCTATTTTTTATGTGAATCTATCTATGATTTGAGATAGAGTAATGAAAGCAGGTTCTTAAGTCAAAACTAGCCTACCTGTGGTAGCGCATCTGATGCTAGTTTTGCCAAGCCATAAGTGTGTAAAAAGTTATTAAGTAGTTGATAACCTGCTTCGCTCAAAATGGACTCAGGGTGAAACTGGACGCCTTCTATGGCAAGTGACTTGTGGCGAATACCCATGATCTCTTCAATACTACCATCAACGTTCTGCGTCCATGCGGTCAGCTCAAAGCAATCTGGCAGGGTATGCCTATCAATGACAAGTGAATGATAGCGTGTGACTTGCGATGGGTTTGGTAGTCCGGCAAATACGCCTTGGTCATTATGATAGACGGCTGATAACCGTCCGTGCATAACTTCGCCCGCTTTGACGACTTGTCCACCAAACGCCTGCCCAATCGCTTGATGACCCAAACAAATACCAAGTATCGGAATAATGCCTTTGAATGTCTCGATAACTTCGAGCGAAACACCCGCACGATCAGGGTCGCATGGACCTGGGCCAATAACAATCACGTCCGGTGCTAACGTTCGAATCTGCTCGATAGTAACTTGATCATTACGCCAAACGGTGATGTCCTGCTGCAATTCACCAAAATATTGTACGATATTGTACGTAAAGCTGTCGTAATTATCGATCATCAAAATCATGAAGGTTTCAACTTATCAGTTTTATTCTGTTTGTAATATGGGATATACGCCTACCGTTGTTCAAGGCTTTAGTTACCAAACAAAAGCAGCTATGATAACGACAGAGGGCATTATGGCGCGCGGTTATCTTACCACTATTTTGTCCTCTATCAAATGCAGAGCATGGGCTAGCTAAATAAGCATTACATAAAAATAGTTTTCTCTCATCATAATGATTTCACGAGCAGAGAAAAATCAGCAAATCGATATTTTATTATTGCACCGTAAAAGAACAATATAATAATTATAAGATTTTCTTAGCACCAATATAGTGCAAAATTATCACAACTAGTGCGTCGAATAACCTCTCAACATAAAGGTTGTTAGCAAAAATATATTTTTATATAAAAATTATTTGGCGTAAGTCACTGTAATTATTGTAAAATATTGTTTTAAGTGAGGTAAATAGTAATTTATTTGAGATATTGGCATAGCCTTTGCATTGAAGTTGGTATGATTATTGATGACCATAAAAACGGGTCTAAAAATAATTATTCATAAGTGCCAGAAGAGTTCAGCATGACGAGTTATATATTGCTAGAATGATATGAGAATTGACTTAAGATGTTTGTAGACCATTGAGATGACTATTGGGCTAATTAAGAAAGCGTCTTAGGTGAGTGTCTTGACTAATCCGACAAATAGTGCTGATAATAAGCATAATATCGAATGCGCTGTTTGGTATTGGAAGGACATCTGGAATTCTTGCACAAGAAATGGCACCAACAATTTTAAATTGCAATAACGTGACCAACACAACGGAGATTATGTATGTCGAACAAATTATTAGATCTTATTCAATCCTCTAATGCTAAATGGGTTGACTTTCGCTTCACTGATACGCGCGGTAAAGAGCAGCACATCAGTTTCCCAGCATCGACTGTCGATGAAGATGTCATGGAAGATGGCAAAATGTTTGACGGCTCATCTATCGCTGGTTGGAAGGGTATCGAAGCGTCTGATATGATCTTGCGTCCTGATCCAGAAACGGCGTTCGTTGATCCGTTCTTTGATGCGGTTACTGTGGTCGTGACTTGCGATATTATCGAGCCATCAACACTACAAGGCTATGATCGTGACCCACGCTCTATCGCACGCCGCGCTGAAGAGTACTTGAAGTCGACTGGTATCGGTGACACGGCTTACTTCGGTCCTGAGCCTGAGTTCTTTGTATTTGACGATGTAAAATGGTCAGTTGACATGTCTGGCGTCAGCCACAAGATCACGGCTGAAGAAGCGGCTTGGTCAACTAATGAGACTTATGAGTGGGGCAACATGGCTCACCGTCCACGCGTCAAAGGCGGTTACTTCCCAGTACCACCAATCGATAGCTCACACGATATGCGTTCTGTCATGTGTGAACGCATCGAAGAAATCGTTGGTGAAGGCCGCGTAGAAGTTCATCATCACGAAGTGGCTTCTTGCCAGTCTGAGATTGGTGTTGCATTCAACACGATGGTACGTAAAGCGGATGAAGTTCAGCAATTGAAATATGTTGTCCATAACGTGGCGCACCAGTTTGGTAAAACAGCGACCTTTATGCCAAAACCAATCGTTGGTGACAACGGTTCAGGTATGCACGTGCATATGTCAATCTCAAAGGACGGCGTAAACACGTTCTCTGGTGATGAGTATGCTGGTTTGTCTGAGACCGCATTGTACTTCATCGGTGGTATCATCAAGCATGCTCGTGCGCTGAATGCGATTACCAACCCATCAACGAACAGCTATAAGCGTCTTGTACCGCATTATGAAGCACCTATCAAGCTTGCTTATTCAGCGTCTAACCGCTCGGCGTCTATTCGTGTGCCACATGTGAGCAGCCCGAAAGCGGTACGTATCGAAGCGCGCTTCCCTGATCCAACGGCGAACCCATACTTGGCATTTGCTGCGCTATTGATGGCAGGCCTTGACGGTATCCAGAACAAGATGCACCCAGGTGAAGCGGCTGACAAGAACTTATATGACTTGCCACCAGAAGAAGAAGCGCAAATCCCAACGGTTGCAGAGAGTCTAGATGTTGCGCTACAAGCACTAAAAGATGACCATGACTTCTTGTTAAAAGGCGATGTGTTCACTAAAGACATGCTAGAAGCGTTTATTGCATTGAAAGAAGAAGAAGTACAACGCCTAAACGTGACTGTACACCCTGTCGAGTTTGACATGTACTACAGCTGCTAATAACGAATTAGTCCGTTAAGTTAATTCGATAAAAAAGAACCAGTCAAGTGAATTTTGGCTGGTTTTTTTGTACCTGTTGGAAAAGATAGTGGTATAAATGGATGATATTTTTTTAAATACCATTGATTTCACATCAAATCCTACTGATTTTGCACCAAAAGTGTCGCATAATAGTTCTTATAAAAGTATATTAATAGTAAATACTAATTAGGTTGACTGACTATGAGTTTGTTATCAAAGCGAGATTTGTTACGAGGTAATATACAGTTAGGAGCATTGGCTATCATGGCTAGTCTTTGTGCGCCTCTCAGCAACGCAGCACCCATCTATAAAGTGATTGATGAGCAAACAGGGCAAATCACCTTTACCGATCGTCCGCAGTCTTATGAGGAGCAGGCAGGAAAACAAGTCAGCCAGACCAGCGTTAATACCGGCGAAAGTAGCGCCCCCAAAGGAATGCCAAGTGAGGTCAGAGGCAATACTGATCTTCCAGCTGCCGCTGCCACCAAACCTGCGGTGAATATCAACTATCAGTTGAGTATGATTGAGCCGAGTACAGAGCGTGCCTATCAGCGCCCTGCACAGAGTATCGTCATCGCGCTTGACGTAAAGCCTGCATTACAAAATGGCGATCAAGTGAGTATATATTTGGATGATAAAGAAATTGCTCAAGGTCTGAGTGCCTCTGTTGCGACAGTTGATCTGCAGCCAGGCCCACATAGTATTCGCGCTGTCGTAAAAACAGTATCAGGACAAACCCGTCAGCAAGTCAATCGTACGGTACATGTCATTCAAAACACCTTGATTCTACAAAAGAAAAAGAAGCTTGCCGAGCAGCTGCTTGCTTACGAGCGCTTGCCATGGCACCAAAAGGTCTTGTTAAAAATGCGCGGTAATGACGCTGTATCTCAATAGCAAAGTCATTAGTAATATATAAATAAAAAGGGCAGACGTGATCATCGCGTCTGCCCTTTTTATGTATTGCTTCTACTGAGCTTTAAATAAGCCTGTTGTCATTTACTTATTTGGTCAGCTCAATGGTACCATTGGCAGTCACTGAGATAGTGCTATTACCAGACTCAAAGCTTTGGCTTGGTACCGACTCGTCTGCCATGCCTGATTTCATGCTCATAGCGCTATACATTGGGCGTGGATAGTTGCTACCGGTATTCAAATTAACATTCACGACGCGATAGCCGCGTGCATTCCAAGCGCGCGTCAGGTTTTTGGCCTGCTGCTGGAAGGCGCGAGACGCTTCTGTCATTAGTTTTTGCTCTAATGCATCTTTTTTGGTGTCTGAAACCCCAAAATTAAGATTATCCATGACTAAGGTTTCTTGTAAATCCGCAATCAGCTGACTGATTGCTGCAAAGTCTGTACTTTTCAAGTCTATGTTTGCTTGACCTGTCCAACCAATGATTTTGTCGTTTTTGTCATAGCGTGGATAGGTACGCTGCTGCCCAGTGCTCACAGTCACGCTTGGGTAGCGTTTGGCAATTTTCATGGCATTATTGATTGACGTATTAAGCATCGTGGCTAAAGTTTTGGCATCCGTTGTCTGAGCCTTTTTATATAAGCTGGCACGTACTTCATCGTTTTGGATTTCTTCTTTTACTTCTGTCTGAAACGTCAGTTGGTCATAGCCTGTTGGCTCTGCATGGGCGCTACCTATCATGGCTGTCATTAAACAAGCAGTACCAGAAGCGATGGCCAGTTTATTCAATAGAGCATTTTTCATGGTTATCTCCTAAATCAATGTTAAGGGTATTCATATGAATACTTTCAAAAGGTATTTACAAAGGAAGTTGTACCTCTTATTTTTAAGTGTTGACATGTGTGCAACTTCATTCACTAAAATAACAAAATCTGTATAAGTTGCTGTGAGAATTTTGTGAGCTAGGTTACTGGGTTATTTTTCGATTAAAACAAACAGTTTTGAGATAGGGGTTGTAAAATTAAAAAATCCTTGTATAATCTCATCCGGTGGCTCCATTGGTAGCCTCGCAACATTGTTCTATGAATCCCGCCAGGACCGGAAGGTAGCAACGGTAATAGATTTGATGTGTGCCGAGGATGTGCTGATGGAGTCGCTTTTTTTTGCCTAAAATTTGATAGATATTCTAATAAAGTACCTAATATACCGGTATTCTGTATTAAGCCCTTCATTGTAAAGGGCTTTTTTTTGTCTAAAATTTCATTCGATTTCTTATTTAAATTAAAAGCGTCATTGATTAATATGCGTTAAAATACAATGTATTAAGTTTTAATAACATTCTAGACACTTTGAGGTTTGGTTATGAAGATGTTTGTTTGGCTGTTCATTATATTTGTGGTGCTAATCGTTATGTTTGGGGTGTCCATATTTAATAAATTGGTGCGTGCACGTAACCAAGCAAAGAACGGCTTTGCGCAGATAGATGTGCAGCTCAAACGTCGCCATGATTTGATTCCAAATCTAGTCGAAACAGCTAAGCGTTACCTGACTCATGAGGAAGAGACACTGACACGAGTTATTAGCGCACGTAATCATGCTCAAAACCTACAAGACTCGCATAAGCATCAGCCAGACTCAAAAGAGCACATGGCACTATTTGCCAAAGCAGAAGGCATGTTGTCCAAAGCGTTGAGTCAGTTTTCGGCAGTGGTAGAAGCCTATCCTGAGCTTAAAGCGGACAGTATGATCAAAGAGTTGATGGATGAGCTGACCAATACCGAAAACAGAATCGGTTTTGCTCGTCAGCACTATAACGATAGTGTGATGTTTTATAATAATGATCGTGAAGTGTTCCCTAACAATCTTGTCAGTACAACCTTTGGTTTTCGTCCGCTTAGCCCCTTGGTATTTGCAGACAGAGATGTCATTGCTAAAGCACCGAATGTTAATCTGGGCTAAGATTTAGATAAATTTGGCCAAGGTTAGGCAGCCCAGTTAATGGATTTTTTTGGTGAACAGCGGATACGTACACGGCGCAGTCTATTACTGTATGGGCTGTTTTTCCTTATTGTGCTCGCCCATATCGTGGTGGCACTGGCTATCATGGGACTGCTGTTAACGATATTCACGGGTGGTATATATCATTGGGTATTGATGCTAGTCATTCTCTTTATAGTAGGCAGTTTCGTTGGTGGGAGTTTTTTAGAATATCGGCGCTTGCGAGCGGGGGGACGCGCTATTGCCCAGCGAGTAGGGGCGGTCAGACTGTTTATTGATAACAGTCAGGAACCATGGGAGCACAGTCATGGGGTCGCGCATCAATATGAAATCAAAGAAAAAGTTCACTATCGCTCACATCATATAGCAGTACGAAGCGAGCGTGATTTCCCACCAGTCTATCGTCGTTATTATGAGATTGCCTATCAGTTAGCGATTGCATCAGGTTTGTCTGCGCCTCTCTTATACGTACTACCCAATGAGCAAGGAATCAATGGCTTTGTCGCTGGTCGCCATCGTCAAGATATGGTGCTTATCGTGACCCAAGGCGCGCTAGATAAATTGTCTGATGAAGCATTATATGGGCTGATTGGTCATGAGTATGGTCATATCTTGCATGGGGATGCCACGTTCAATCTACAGCTGATGGTGGTACTGGCTGGTTTACAGATACTATATGATTGGAGCGATCCCATTCCTAATACTCGCTATGCTGATAATCACAATGTATCGCATAAGCTACTATCACAGAGACACGTTGATGGACGCGCGCGCAATACCGAAGCTCAGACTACTCACTTTACGACCCACAGCGAGTGGGTAGCGTACTGGCAACAGCAGTCTCACCAGCATCAGTCTAGATGGGTACAAAATACACCAGCGATGCCTCACAGAGCACCCCGTAGTGTCTGGACACTACTGCTCCATGGTTTGAGCTTCTCAAGTATGGCCAGTGCTCAGTTGATTAAGCATAGCTTTAATCGTGAGCGTGAGTTACTTGCTGATGCAACCAGCGTACAATTAACGCGCTCGCCTGCGATCCTAGAAACCTTAAAAGCCATTCATCAGGACCCGATTGGGTCACGATTATCGAGTGTTGCTGATATCAACGGACTCAGCCATTTTTTCTTTGCCAGTAGTGGCACGGACTTGGGGGATGTGTCTTGGTTTGCCACTCATCCAAGCTTGACGGAGCGTATGAGTGCTATTAATGCTGATGCCTATCGTAAGTTTGCCGTACAAGTCGTTAAAGAAAAGCGGATCAATCAGCAGAAGATAAAAGAAATATATCGGCAGCGCCATCTAGGTGATTGGGGAGCTGTAATAAAAAATAGCCTAAGCAAAAATTCACAGAAAAAGTCTCAAAAGTCTCAAAAGTCTCAAAAGTCTCAAAAGTCTCAAAAGTCTCAAAAGTCTCAATTGCCGCATCGATCATTGTTCGATATTGATGCAGAAGAAAACCATAAGCAGAACGCTATTTTTGATAACACTGCAAGTAACAGTGAAAGCCAGACAGATAAAGGTCTCGAGTTCACTAAAGAGGTAGATACAATTATCAATGGTCGCTTGCAGGTAGAAATAGCACCTATAGATACCGATAATTTGCTGAAGCCTTGGCAGGCCAAACCTGACGCTGACCTACCAGAAGATACATTAATTGAAGCGAGCGATATTCAAAAGGTGTCACTCCCGCAATATGTACTCGATCATATTTATCATCCACTTGGTGCACAAGCGCTAATAGAAGCGGTCATGCTTTGCCATCAGCATCAACCATTATCAACAAATGCATTATATGGTTTGGCAGATATTTGGGGTGAGGGCTTTTCTATTGAAAGTGACTCTACTAGTCATAAGCAAGTATTACCCCATAGGATAGATGCTAAGCTACTGGCCATAGTGGCCAATTTGGATAGACGTTTGGACAGTGCTTTGATTGTATTCGCATTAGCCCAGTTACGTCGTCATGACTTATCTGAAATACATATCAAAAAATTAAAGCTTAGAAGTGACAGCGAACACAGTCACGAAAGCGATCAGTACTATAAAAAACAAGCAAAATGCCGTACGATGTTGTTGCGTTACCAACAAGGTATGGTTGAGTTATTTCACCAACAGCTGACATCTGACTTAACTAAAAGCTTAGCTTGTGATTCTGTAGATCAAAAAATATCGAGTGATCGCTCTTACTCGGCAGCGAATTCATTTAATCATTCATTAGCTGTAGAGAGGCAAAAATCATCCATACTGTCATTATGGCAAGCGTTACAATTACAGCAGTTACTACCGATATTGTCTGAGGTTTTACACGATACGGATACGCAAGCTCTATCATCACAGACACTCAAAACTGGTATAGAAGGCGTAAGGGTACAGCTAGATCCTTCAGGGCAAGTATTTGAAGCACTGAGCGATGCTCAGATATCGATGGTGGTTTTACTGGCGTATCGGCTATCAAAAGACGCTAAAGGCCAGATGATCTCAATATATGAGCGCTCATTATTGAGTGAAGGTGATGAGAGTGTGGCGCATTACATTGTAGATTTAAGACGTCATGCGCGTTTGGTTGATATTGATTTGACGACAGTGAGCGATGTCAACTTGCAATGGTTGTTATTAACGGCACAACACTTAAATAGTATTCAATTATTAGCGATTATTGCTGCGGTTCCTATTTCTACTATTCATTCTATCAAGCGGCCCATAAATACTTTGGGTAGTACTAATTATCCAGAGAGACAACAGGATGGTAGTCAAATAGATTATAATGACGATAGCACGATAAGACCTGCTCATCATGAGTATCGACAATGGCTAAGTACATTGCATACCGTGATGTTACACGATACGATAATCAGCCAAGATGAATATGATTGCCTGATCGCAATGTCAGAGCGTTGGCTAGGCGTACGGCAGCTTTTTTGATAAGAACTACCAAAATCATCTAAAAAACTATATAGACAACATAATTAGGATAGTAGAGTCGTATGAGTGATATCCAAGACCCGCTAAATGTATTGCAGCGCCGTGTGCAGCAGCGCCAAATCCTAGCGATGATGGGTATCAATCAATGGGTGCGGCCTGAGTCAAGTACCGTAAATATAGCGGATATCACGATAGATTCGGTTGAACACTCAAATACTGGCTCTATTGATACTGAATCCGCGAGTGCTGGAGCTGCTATAGAGACAGTCGTTCAGCCGACCAGTGGTTATGATACGAATGACTCTTATAGCAGCAACCATGACAATGTGAATAACGATGCTCATGGTCTAGGTATTCATGAACAGGCAGCCACCGAGCAAAGCCCAGTCACCTATAGTTTTGATAGTATGGGCAATGAGATATCTGCTACTTCAGATGCACCTCGTCTTCACAATAGTCCAGATATCGAATCAAACCAAACCGCCGCATTTTTTATAGATGAAGTGGTGCAGTCAACAACTGCGCCTATTGCGCCACAGCAATTATCTCAAAGCAGTCATAATAGTGATAGTGTAAATGACGACAGCTTGAAAAAGGTAGCACCATTTAGCTTACAAGGTGGACGCTATGGAGATTGGGTGATATTGGTTGATATTCAGGCACTTAATAGTGATAGCCAAAAGCTATGGAATAATATCACTCAAGCACTCTCAATGACTCATGAGACGACCTCATTTCCGATTTGCGCCGGTATGGACACAGTAGAGCTTGCCAATGCCAGCCTTGCTGGATATATCTTTAGAATTGGTCTGCGCGAAGAGATAAAAGTTGCTGCTTTAACAGTACTACCTGAAGGTCTTCAGCACCCCAACCTTATGACTGTGCCTACATTAGATGACATGATTGCAGATAGTGATGCTAAACGTCAGCTGTGGGAGCGCATATCTCATTGAGTGATATTAAAACTGATATCGATGTAAATTTTTTTATCAACAAACTGAAATAAAGGTCGCTTCTTTATTTCATCATACCTAGGACTGTGATTATGTCTATAACCCAAACGTCTACACCCACTGCTAATAATAGTACGCCGCATCGTCTGCCAAACTTCTGTGCTGGCCCTGCCACCATGCCAACATCCGTATTGGAGCGTGCTCAGAGCGAATTGCTCGACTGGCAAGGTCGCGGCCTATCGGTCATGGAAGTCAGCCACCGTAGTAAAGAGTACATGGCAATTACTGACAAAGCAGAAGCTAAGCTACGCACGCTTATGGAGATACCAGACAACTATAAAGTGCTGTTTTTGCAAGGCGGCGCTAGCTTGCAGTTTTCTGCCATTCCATTGAACCTGCTAAATGGCGGACGCGGCGATTATTTGACGACGGGTGCATGGTCAGGTAAGGCGATTAAAGAAGCCCAGCGCTATGAAGCACTTGGTCTGGGTAAGATAAACTTGGTCGCGACTGGCAAAGAGGACAACTTTACGACTGTACCCGCCCAAAGTGAGTGGACTGTGAGTGACGATGCCGCTTATTTTCACTACTGTGCCAATGAGACTATCCATGGTCTACAGATATTTGAGCCACCACAAGTAGACGCGCCAATCATTGCCGATATGTCATCTTGTATCTTGTCACAGCCGATAGACGTGTCTAAATTTGGTATGATCTATGCAGGTGCCCAAAAGAACATCGGTCCTGCAGGATTGGTCATTGCAATCATCCGTGATGATCTGTTGGGGCAGGCTAGCGCATGGTGTCCTATGCTACTGAACTATGAGCACCAAGCAGACAAAGAGTCTATGTCTAACACGCCAGCGACGTACTCTTGGTACTTAGCAGGACTGGTGTTTGATTGGTTGGAAGCGCAGGGTGGTGTGGCTGCTATTGGCAAAATCAACCAGCAAAAAGCCGATTTACTTTATAAGACAATCGATGAGAGTAGTTTTTATCACAACCCAGTCGATCCTCAGTATCGCTCTATCATGAACGTGCCATTTACTTTAGCAGACAGCAGCCTTGATAAAGTGTTCTTAGAAGAGTCAGAAAAAGCTGGTTTGTTAAATCTAAAAGGTCATCGTGACGTAGGCGGTATGCGAGCCAGTATTTACAACGCCGTACCACTTGAGTGGGTACAGCAGTTGGTTGATTTTATGATTGCGTTTGAAAAAAAGCATGCATAGGCCATACTAGACTTTAAAATAAAAGACGCCGCTTTTATAAGTTGCGTCTTTTTTTATGAGTATATTTATCGATGCACAGTTTGAGTAAAAAGCGTTCAATATCTACCATCATTATATCTAATACCAATGATGTCATACTGATGGATGTCGCACTGACGCCGCGTAACATGGCAAAATATTAGGTTAAAAAACCTAAGTTTGTTATGATGAAATTTTGCTATCAGGCTATTTTGCCGTCAGCGCTTAATTTTTGATACTCGCATTGGTTAGCATAGAGGTTTGTTATAACGTTATGATAAGAAAAAATGCTCTGCTAAAAGCTGTTTTGCTAGCCATCACTGTCAGCTGGATATCGAGCAGTATTGCGGCGCCTATCACAACGACAGCGCTTGGACATAACAGTCCTACGAAATACATCAATGCGCCTTACATGCCCTATGCCAATCCAAAAGCGCCTTCAGGCGGCACGCTTTCGCTAGATGCGCGTGGTACCTTTAATAGTGCCAATAAGTGGATGACCACGGGCGTGCCAATGATCGGCACCGACTATCTGTATGATACCTTGATGACAGGTTCGTTAAATGAAGCGTTTACCATGTATCCACAGCTGGCAAGTAAGGTAACCTATGATCCAGACGATACCAGCTGGATTGTCTATCACATCAATCCTGCTGCCCGTTTTTGGGATGGGACGCCTGTGACCAGTCATGATGTCAAAGCGACTTTTGATGCAATATTAAACAAAGGTCCGATGTCTATTCGTAGCTATTTGGCTGATATCAAAGCCGTTCAAGTCATCGACGAGCAGCAAGTCAAATTTGTCTTTGCCTCCGCTGAAAACAAAGAAATCCTACTGACGGTTGGGCAGTTTCCTGTTTTTGCCAAATCCTCAATTGAGGCTGATTTTGAAAAGATCAGCCTGACACCCTTAATGGGTAGTGGGCCTTATAAGCTGGGACGTGTCGATGCGGGGCGTTCAGTAAGCTACATACGTGATCCCAATTACTGGGGTCGTGATTTGATGGTCAATCGTGGTCGTTATAATTTTGACATGATTAAGTTCGTTTATTATCAAAGCGATGAGATTGCCTTTGAAGGATTTAAATCTGGCCAGTACCGTTTTCGCCCCGAAAACAAAGCATCAAATTGGGTGAGTGGTTATGATTTTCCTGCAGTGAAAGCAGGTCTTATCAAAAAAGAGACCATAACCAGTCAAAACCCAGTGCCCATGCAGGCATTGGTGATGAATTTGCGCCGCCCAATCTTTCAGGACATTCGGGTGCGCCAAGCCCTAACGGCTGCTTATGATTTTGAATGGATGAATAAGACATTATTTCATGGACAGTACGAACGTTTGCAGAGCTTCTTTCACGGGTCGGAGCTTGCGGCAACTGGTACACCGTCTAGTGAAGAGATGCAGGTGTTAACGCCTTTATTGTCTAAGCTTGAACCGATTCAGCGTAAAGCCGTCTTAGCAGAATGGCAGCTACCCAGCAGTGATGGCAATGGCTTTAATCGACAAGGATTACTAAAAGCGCGGCAGTTATTGCTAGATGCTGGATTTTATTATGATGATATGACGCTATATCAGCCGAATGGTCAGCCCGCCCAAATTGAGATTTTGATGACAGGCGAGACCATGGGCCGTGTCTTGTTGCCTTATATTCGTAATTTAAAACGCTTAGGGTTTGAGGCAACCTTGCGCCAAGTGGATGGGCCGCAATATTATGAGCGAACGCGCCGTTTTGATTATGATATGGTCGTCGATGTGTTTGCCCAAAGTCTATCGCCTGGTGCTGAGCAGGCTGCATTTTGGGGTAGTGCGGCGGCTGATGAGCCTGGCAATCACAATAGTGCTGGTATCAAAAATGCAGCCGTCGATGAGGTGGTTGCTAATCTTGGTAATGCCAAAAATCGTGACGAAATTGTGTTATATACGCAGGTGCTTGATCGGTTGTTGCGAGCGGGTCATTATGTCGTACCATTGTATGGCAAGTCTGGCACCAATGTTGCTTATTGGAACCAATACCGTCATACGGACACATTACCGACCAACGCCGTCGGCATCGACTACTGGTGGGTGGACAAAGAAGCAGAAGGACGCATCAACAAATATTTGAAGCAGTAAGCAGTACCTTTTGACAGGATTTGGTCTAGTAATAGCTGACTGCCAAACGCATAGGTTGTTACCACGCAGTAAAAGCGAGAAGTAAAATCAAAACGAAATAATTCAAAATAACGAGTAAAAAAATAACTACTGGTAAGGATTTGACATGAGTATCCGTATTCACCCCATTAAAGCGTTTAATGATAATTATATTTGGACATTAATTAATGAAAATAATAAGCAGGCGATCGTTATTGATCCAGGTCAAGCCCAGCCGGTTATCGATTATCTAGAGACGCATGGACTAGAGCTAACCTCGATTTGGACCACGCATCATCATCATGATCATATTGGTGGTGTCGCAGAATTGCAGGAGTCGTATCCGATGACCCATCTGGTTGCGCATAGTGAGCATGGGGTTGATGAGGATCAAACTATTAAAGATGGCAGCACGGTGAGTGCATGGGGCTGCTCTGCACAAGTCTGGGACGTATCAGGACACACCGCCAGCCACATGGCTTATATCTTAGATATTGATGGGCAAAAGCACTGCTTCTGCGGGGATACGTTGTTTAGTGCAGGTTGTGGACGTGTCTTTACGGGTACGATTGAGCAATTGCATGATAGTTTTAAACGTCTAAATGAATTACCTGATGAGACACTACTGTATCCTGCGCACGAGTATACGGCTAGTAACATACGCTTTGGATTGTCTATCGAACCTGACAACGAGGCAATGCAACAAGCATTAGCGCAAGCTGAGGCACAAACGGCACAAGGTGTGCCGACACTGCCAGTGACGCTAGAGCATGAGCGTGCGATCAACGTGTTTTTGCGTACCCAAGAGCCAAGTGTGATTGCAGGGGTTAAATCAAAAGTAACTATCGACGATGATAACTCTTTGACGGTATTTGCAGCGTTACGCGAGCTGAAAAATAATTTTTAATGCAAGTTTTTAATACATAGATATATTTGTGTAGACCTTTAGCACGAAAGAATATACTGCTGTCGTCATCGCCCTCTCTCTTTATTTAGGAAGTCGCTATTATGGGTCGTTATATCTTAAAAAGACTCCTGCTGATATTACCGACACTATTTTTGATATTGCTTGCCAACTTTGTAATCGTACAAGCGGCACCAGGCGGACCTGTTGAGCAGCAGCTTGCGCTTATTGAGGAGGGGGCAAAAGACAACGCACTTGGTGGTAATATTGGCGCGGGCAGTGCAGGTGGCAATGACAGCACTTATCAAGGAACGCGCGGTCTCTCTGAGGAAATGGTCGCTGCTATTAATGCTCAGTATGGCTTTGACAAATCCGCTCCAGAGCGATTTTGGCTTATGTTAAAAAACTACGCTCAGCTCGATTTTGGTGAGTCGTTTTTTAAAGGGCAGTCGGTGACCGATCTCATTATAGAAAAGCTGCCAGTCTCGATATCGCTTGGTCTTTGGAGTACGCTGCTTATTTATATGATTGCCATTCCACTGGGCGTGTATAAAGCGATGCATCATGGCTCAGGGGTTGATAAAGCCACTGCCATGCTGCTGGCTATTGGACATGCGATACCTGTGTTTGTCTTTGCAGTTATTTTATTGGTATTTTTCGCAGGTGGCACCTATTGGAATATTTTCCCGCTACAAGGGCTCACGTCCGAAAATTTTGACCAGCTCAGCGCGCTTGGTAAGGTGAAAGATTACTTTTGGCATTTGGCACTACCGCTGCTAGCCAGTACCGTAGGTGGTTTTGCGGGCTTGACGTATCTGACCAAATTTAGCTTTTTAGAAGAGCTGGGCAAGCAGTATGTATTGACCGCTCGCGCAAAGGGACTGGGTGAGGGTCAGGTGTTGTATGGTCATGTATTTCGCAATGCTATGTTGATTATCATCGCAGGTATCCCAGCCGCTATCGTTGGTATTTTCTTTGCCGGTAACTTTTTGATTGAGATTATCTTTAAACTAGATGGGTTGGGGTTGTTAGGTTTTGAGGCCATTCAACAACGCGACTATCCAGTGATATTTGGCACGCTATTTATCTTCACCTTGGTAGGGCTACTACTGCAATTAATCAGCGACTTAAGCTATCACTTAATTGATCCCCGTATTGATTTTGAGGGGCGCTAATGTCAAATAATCAATCTTCATCAAAGAGCAGTACTATTAATAGCGAACCAGATAAAGCGCCAATGCCTGAGCACAATCCTCAGGTAGCGCTACCGAAAAAGCAGCGCTTAAACCCCATTTGGCAAGCGCGTTTAAATCGCTTTCGCCAAAATCGTCTTGGGGTAATATCACTGTTTGTTTTTGCAGTGATATTTGTCATTTGCATGGCAGCTAACGTCATTGCCAATGACAAACCTTTACTGGTGCAATATCAAGGCGACTATTACTTTCCGGTATTAAAGGCCTATCCTGAAACGACATTTGGCGGTGTATTTGAGACCGAAACCAATTATAAAGATCCTGCAGTGCAGTCGCTGATTGATGAGCAAGGGTTTTATATAATGCCGCCTATTCCGTTTGCTGATCAGACACCCAATGTCGAGCTTGGTCTGCCTTATCCAGCGGCTCCAAACGCTCAGAACTGGCTTGGCACTGATGATATGGGACGCGATGTGCTGACACGGATACTTTATGGTATGCGCGTCTCATTGTTGTTCGGTCTGGCGCTGACGCTCGCTGGTGCTCTCATCGGTATTATTGTCGGTGCAATACAAGGCTATTATGGCGGCTGGGTAGATCTGGCAGGGCAGCGCTTTATGGAAGTGTGGGGCGGTATGCCTCAGCTATTTATGATTATTATCTTAGTCAGTTTATTTAGTCCCAGTATTATCATGCTATTTGCCATGATGCTGTTATTTGGTTGGATGGGGCTGGTCGGTTTGGTAAGAGCAGAGTTTTTGCGTGCTCGTAATTTTGATTATGTGCGTGCCGCGCGCAATCTCGGTGTGTCTGATAGCCAAATCATGCTCAGACATATTCTGCCCAATGCGTTAGCCTCAAGTTTATCTCAGCTCCCTTTTATATTAACAGCTAATATCATTGCGTTGACTGCGCTGGATTTTTTGGGTTATGGGTTGCCGCCTGGCTCGCCGTCTTTAGGTGAGCTGATGGTACAAGGAAAAAATAACCTTGATGCCCCTTGGCTGGCTTTATCAGGGTTTTTTAGTTTGACCTTTATTTTGTCATTGCTCATCTTCGTTGGCGAAGCACTGCGTGATGCGTTTGATCCGAGGCGCTCTTGATATGACCGATAATATTATGGCTACCGAGCAATACAACGCGCCAACTGAAAATCTTAATCGCGCGCAAGACAAGCTCGTGCTGACAGTAGATAGCCTAAGTATCACAACTGCTACAGGCATCCAGCTGGTCGATGAATTATCTTATGAGCTAAGACAGGGGCAAACTCTGGCTATCGTTGGTGAGTCAGGATCTGGCAAATCGATTGCCAGTCTTGCACTACTAGGTCTGCTACCAGAGAATTTGACGATTAAGGGTGAGGTTCAGCTGGCAAGCACGGCAGGCATGTCTCAACTACCGATAGCGAATGACAAATCGCGTAATGCCGCACTACGTGCTATTCGTGGTCAGCGGATCGGTATGGTATTTCAAGAGCCGATGACAGCGCTAAATCCGCTACATACCGTTGCAAAACAAATCGCTGAATCACTGCGTTTAAGCGGCGTACCCAAAAAACAATGGCGAGCCACCAGCATTGCCTTGCTAAATGACGTCAATATCACGGATCCCTCTGACAAGTTGAATCGTTATCCACATGAGTTGTCAGGTGGTCAGCGTCAGCGAGTAATGATTGCGATGGCATTGGCTCAGCAGCCTGATATCTTGATTGCTGATGAGCCAACCACTGCACTTGATGTGACATTACAGCATGAGATTTTGGCCCTACTAGATGATCTTAAACGCAAGCACAGTATGGCGATGATATTAATCAGCCATGATCTCAATCTAGTCAAGCGTTATAGCGACGAGATTATCGTTATGCGGCAAGGTCAAACGATTGAGCAGGGTCAAACGTCGGCGGTATTTGATCAGCCTAAAGCCGATTATACTCGCACGCTCATTCAGCAAGACTTCGGTCAAGCGCTACAGCCAGTAGCAGATCATGCAGATGGACCATCAACTGTATTAAAAGTGAGCAATCTCAACGTACAATTCCCAATCGAAAAAAGTCTATTTGGGAGTACAAAACGTTGGTTTGATGCGGTCAAAGCTGTTGATATGACCTTGCAAAAAGGGCAGGCATTAGGGATCGTCGGTGAGTCTGGATCTGGCAAAACCACCATTGCACTGGCGCTGAGTCAGCTGCTTGGCAATCAAGCACGAGTGCATGGACAGATAGTGGTGAATGGGCAAGATATCTCAGCACTGTCCAAAAAAGTGCTACGTAACTTTCGCTCGCAGATTCAAATGGTGTTTCAAGACCCTTTTGCCAGTATCAACCCTCGTATGACGGTCATGCAAATTGTGGAAGAAGGACTGTTGGTACAAGGCGTGGATAAAGACGCGCGTCAGCAGGCGGTGATGGAGAGTTTGGCTACCGTCCATTTGCCTTTAGCATTCGCGCAGCGTTATCCGCATGAGCTGTCCGGCGGTCAACGTCAACGCGTGGCATTGGCGCGCGCACTCATCATGAAACCGAGCCTACTTATATTGGACGAGCCTACCTCTGCGCTTGACAGTACCACGCAGGTAACGGTGGTCAGTTTATTGCGTGAAATTCAACAAAAGCTGCAAATAAGTTATGTCTTTATCAGTCATGATCTCAAAGTAGTACACGCACTATGTCAGCATATTATGGTACTAAAACAAGGGGCATGCGTGGAGTCTGGGCTCACAGAAGATATCTTTAGCCAGCCACAGCATCCGTATGCCAAGCAGTTATTAAAGGCGAGCAGTACACAATAATAGCGACATACCAAAAAAGGCAGTGGTACAATCATGCTAGACAGTGGTTTGCTTTATTCAAACATCCTTGCTGTACATATACTTATCTACTCTGCTATTGGCAAACGTCGTTTAGCCTTTATCAACTAGCTCAAACTATTGTTATCGCGGTTAAAATCATCATTAAAAAGGATTTTTGTACCCATGAAAAAACAAAACAGTATTACTAAATTAGTAAAGAATAACAGCTTGCAGTATGCTGGTTATTTGGCAGTGGCTAAGACACGCGCTAAAGTGCTAAAAGCAATCTCTTACGTGATACCTATCAGAAGACCGATGTTGTTTGTCGGTGAGGCTGCCTGTAATGAGCTATGCGACATGCTCATCAATGAAGGCAATACCAATGTCTTTATCGTCACTGATGCCGTGCTAAACAAACTCGGTATCCCTGCAAAAGTCACTGATTATCTAGATGCAAAAAATATCAGCTATCATGTCTATGATGGCATTACACCAGACCCTACTTTTAACGTAGTCGAAGAAGGACTGCGCCAATCTATAGCAGCAAATTGCGACGCTATTATCGCCATCGGCGGCGGCTCAGTGATCGATGCTGCCAAAATGATCGCTATGTCTCAAGGCAATAAATGCAAGCCTCAGCAACTGATTGGGATCCTTAAAGCAAGAAAGCCGTCGGCGCCATTATATTGCGTGCCTACAACAGCGGGTACTGGCTCAGAGGCAACCCTTGGTGCAGTGATATCTGATGATAAAACACACCAAAAAGCATTGTCTATTGATCCAAGAATGGTGCCGCTCGCCGCAGCGATTGACCCCATTATCATGAAAGGTATGCCAGCACACATCACCGCTGATACGGGTATTGATGTATTGACCCATGCATTAGAAGCATGGATGAGTGCCAATGCCAGCGTGGAGACGGACTACTATGCAGCCTCTGCCGTCAAATCTGTCATGCATTATCTACCATTAGCTTACAAAGATGGTGGCAATCTAAAAGCAAGAGAAGAGATGGGAATTGCCGCCCATTATGGTGGTATCGCCTTTAACAAAGCGGGCTTGGGTTATGTGCATGCCATTGCTCACCAATTAGGTGCCTACTATAGCATTCCTCATGGTCGTGCTAATGCGATCGTGTTGCCTTATGTGCTTGATGTTAATCGTAAAGCAAGCAAGCAGAGACTGGCCGCACTGGCAAAAAGAACGGGTATGGTAGCAGACGGCCAAGCTGGTCATGGTGATAAAGAAATAGCAGATCATCTCATCGTACAAGTCAGAGCGCTTATCGCAAATTTAAATATTGATCCGACCGTTAGAGGTATGCAGGCCAGTGATTTTGATGATATTGCAAAAGCAGCAGCAAAAGAAGTCAGCGATACTTATGCCGTACCAACCTATCTCTCAGCAGCTGAAATTAAGGAAATCTTAACGAAAATTAAGCAAGTAAGTGATGAGAGTGCTGATAAAGACACTCAGAAAGCATCATAGCATTGTACTTGTACTTGTACTTGTACTTGTACTGATAGACTTATGATAGACAAAAAAAGCCTATGACTCTTTTGAGGATAGGCTTTTTTAACACGTTTAAAACAATATAAGATATTGAAATAAAATAGTTTATCTCTATATGTTAACTATCCTAAAGCCTGTGTCATGATCAAATCATCTTGTAATTTATCTTGTGCTACGACTTAATTAATAAAAAATAACTTAATAAATTGTAAGTATATAACAATACAGGAATGTTTTATTGATACATAAGCGTTACGATAGTTAAATGATATTATGTTTGGGAGATTTTTATGAATCGCATATTATCGTCTACAATGATTGGCCTAGCTATCGTAACAATCATTGCAAGACTCTGGCGTATACGGCAAAGACTATGAGCTTGATTTGCTAAAACTTGAAATCTTACTTTGTATAGCTAAAACAAAAAGGACGCATTAGCGTCCTTTTTGTTTGTTGTTACTCATAACAGCCTAAAATATTAATAGTTTAAAACGCCGGTTGGCGCTTAGGGACGGCACCCAAAAATTCATTACGGGCTTGATTGTTGTGCTGATACTCACCAAGCATCGCAGTACTACGCGTGGTTGAATGCTGTTTGCTGACGCCGCGCATCATCATACACATGTGCGAGGCATCCATGACTACCGCCACGCCGCGACAGCCAGTAACATCCATGATGGTTTGTGCAATCTGTTCACTCAGGTTTTCTTGTATTTGTAGACGACGAGCAAACATATCGACAATACGGGCAAACTTCGACAGCCCCAGTACTTGGCCGTCAGGCAGGTAGCCAATATGAGCCACACCATGGAACGGTAGCATATGATGCTCGCACAGTGAATAAAACTCAATGTTTTGCACCAGTACTAGCTCACGATTGGCTGATGGAAAGACAGCATCATTGACCACCTCTTCAATGCTTTGATGATAGCCTTTGGTTAAGTGAGCAAAAGCCTTTGCCGCACGTACAGGCGTGTCTAATAAACCAGGACGATCTAAGTCTTCGCCAGTCGAACCAATCAGTTGGCGATAGGATTCAGTACTTTCTTTATAATCTGGGGTTATTATTGGGGTGTTACTCATAAGTTTGGCAGCCATCCAAAATGTGGGTGTAGCTTAACGTTGAATCCTATCATGTCAGGATTCTTATAAAATTGTGCAAGCTGGGAAGGGCTGTGATTATACTCGAAATCTGCTGAACTTCATACTGCTGTGGTGAGTAGTTCGGAGTTTAGTCATTATAGGGCTGTCAGAGATGCAATTAGAGCGGTGACCATGATGATATTTCGTTAGTATTATTGCGATACTAATGATAGTAACCAAGTACAGTTTACGACTGTTTACTTAAACTAATTCGTGTATAATAAGTCATCTTTTGATTTGCATCATTTCATGACGCGTCACTTTCTGATTACTCTAAATAAACCTATATTCTAAATCATCTCGATTGATTCAAAAGGAAATCTTATGCTATTGCAAGGACAACGATTTGTCGTAACTGGCATCGCAAGTAAACTCTCTATCGCTTGGGCTATTGCAGAAGCGCTACATCGCGAAGGCGCCTCACTGATCCTGACTTATCCGAATGATAAAATCAAAAAGCGTGTGGACATGGCTGCCGAACAGTTCGAAGCGGATTTGGTGCTAGAGTGTGATGTCGCCTCTGATGAGTCGATTGCTGCATGTTTTGAGCAAGTAACCGCGCATTGGGGTGATGGTATTGATGGTGTGGTACACGCCATTGGTTTTGCCCCAATGGATCAGCTCGATGGTGACTTTGTGAGTGCCACCACGCGTGAAGGCAGCCACATAGCACATGATATCTCTAGCTACAGCTTTGTGGCATTGGCAAAAGCAGCTCGTGAGTTGCTTGCAATGCGTCATGGTTCTATGCTGACATTAACTTATGAAGGCAGTATCTCAGTATTGCCAAACTACAATGTCATGGGTATGGCAAAAGCCAGTCTTGAAGCCAGCGTGCGCTACTTAGCGACTTCTATGGGCGGCGAAGGTATCCGTGTCAATGCGATCTCAGCAGGTCCAATTCGTACGCTAGCTGCTAGTGGCATTAAATCATTCCGCAAAATGCTCGATATCAGCGAAAAAATCGCACCACTACAACGTAATGTCAATCAGATGGAAGTAGGTAACGCAGCACTATTCCTATTATCTCCGTGGGCATCTGGTATCACGGGTGAGATCATGTTTGTTGATGCAGGTTTTAATACCGTCGCTATCAGTGAGCAGTTGATGATGCTGGATGAGCCAGCGCAATAATCATTTAAGTATTTTTTGCGTTGATGGTCATTACCAATGATTCACTCAGCTATTGAAATTGAAAAGGCAGCCAATTGGCTGCCTTTTCTCGTTATACTATGAGTCTTTTTGGCAGTAGACCTTTAGGTGACAAATATGATAACCAAGTTACCAAAGTGGATATTGTGGGGTGGGGCGGTATTGGCATTTAGCGCTGGCTGCGTGAACACAACCGCATTGATGGGATTTGCCAATTTATCGGTCTCGCATGTCACTGGCAATGTCAGCTTGTTTGCAGCAGCTATCGCTTATTCAGACGCCCACAGTATTTTGTACATCGGAGCGCTACTATTGTCTTTTTTGGCAGGGGCAATATTAAGCGGTTTTGTCATTGGGCAGACATCCTTAACACTAGGCCGTCGTTACGGGCGTGCGCTATATTTTGAAGCAGCATTACTAATAGCTGCCTACTGGTTATATCAGCAGCATGACTATCTCGGACAATTGGCAGCAGCGATGGCCTGCGGATTACAAAACGCGATGGTAGCCACTTATAGTGGAGCAGTTATTCGCACAACTCATTTGACAGGACTGACATCTGATATGGGTGCAGCAATCGGTAACTGGCTTGCGGGTCGCTCCATTAGTAAGCCGACATTGGGCTTTCAGGCCGTTATTTGGTATTGCTTCTGCGGTGGCAGTACAGTAGGGGCTTTTTTGTTTGCCAAAGTTGGCTATGATGCGTTGCTTGTACCCATTGCAATTGTTCTAACAGCAGCATTTATATATAACTATGTCTCCAATCACTTGCCAGAACAAAGAGAAACAAAACTAAAAAAGCGCTCATCATCATGACAAGCGCTCCTTATTTTTGCTGTTAATACTAGATAACTGGCTTTATCTGCCGTTCTGCCATCTTTTATTTTGCGCCTTCTTCTTGATGATCTTCATGTTCATGCATACCTTGCATCATATCTAGCGCTGAGTCGTCAGTACGCTGTTGATCTTCTTTGGCCAGACTATCTTGATTGATGTCTTTTGGCGCCATTTTTGTGGTTGCATCGGTTTTATTTGCATCTGTCATAGTGTCATTCCTCTTGTTTTTATTGATGATTATCTATCTAACCCTAAGATTATGTGGTATCGGTTTTTACTTGTATAGCCCCAAATGATAAATGTTTGAATGCTTTATGTAATTTTTATCAACCAAGGCGTCCATTCAAAGCAGTGAGAACAAAGTAGTGAGAACAAAGTAGTGAGAACAAAGTAGTGAGAACAAAGTAGTGAGAGAGTTACTATTGAAAAATCTCACAAAGTCGAGAGGTGATTATCATCAACGAATCAAACAGACATCCTAAAAAAACAAAAATAATCAAAATGTATTCATATATAAGTTATTCTGATATGATATTTTCGCGCGTAATGTTCGCTATATGAATATCATGATGTCTTATAATAAGTGTGTTGCAATAACTTTGACTTCATACTCACTTTGGATGCGATAAGGATAATTTATGTCAGAGAAAAAGCTGGATAGCCATATTCCTGATGATGGTAACGAGTATTTATTTACGGATACATTCCCAAAGGGAACGGGAAAAGGATTGATCGTGGTCGCCATTGCGGCAATCATTAGTTTTATTATTTACAGTGTATTGCCATTTGAGGTCAGTGCTAACAAAGGGCTAGCAATGCTGTTTTTTATCGGCGTGCTATGGCTCACTGAGGCGATACACGTCACAATCACTGCGATCTTGGTGGTTGTGGTTGGGACATTAATTGGCATTCCTGATTTTAATGCTGAAGTCGGTCTGCAAAGCTTTGCCAGTCCCATTATTTATCTCTTCTTTGGTGGTTTTGCCTTGGCGGCCGCGTTACATGTACAAAAGCTTGATAGAAAGATTGCGCTAAAAATTCTTTCGTTATCAGGTGGTAAGCTAAGTACCGCTGTACTATTGATTTTTGGCGTGACTGCGTTTTTGTCAATGTGGATCTCAAATACGGCGACAACGGCAATGATGCTACCGCTTGCCCTCGGTATTTTGACGCAAGTCGATAGTAAAGAAGATCGCGGTACATTTGTGTTTGTACTGCTCGGTATTGCGTATTCAGCAAGTCTCGGTGGTTTGGGTACGATTGTTGGCTCGCCACCAAATGCGATCGCCGCAAAAGCCTTGGATATTGCGTTTGTTGATTGGATGAAATTTGGTATTCCAATGATGCTAATACTATTACCAGTATTGTTGGGCGCGATGTACCTATTTCTAAAGCCTAATCTAAACCGCACGATGACCCTACAGCAAGATGAAACTATTCATTGGACCAAACCGCGCGTGCTGACGATTATTGTCTTTATTGTGACAGCGATGAGCTGGATACTCTCTAAGCAAATTGGTGCTGCAGTTGGTATCGAAGATACAGATGCCGTTGTTGCATTGCTTGCAGCAGTGGCGGTCGTGAGTTTGGGTCTGGTGTCTTGGAAACAAGTATCAGACAACACAGATTGGGGTGTATTGATGTTATTTGGTGGCGGTATTGCGCTATCAAATATTCTAAAAGTATCAGGTGCGTCATTAGTACTGGGTGAGACGGTTGCTAATGGCTTACAAACTGCACCGCTATTGGTTGTGATGCTTGCAATCTCAGCCTTCATTATTTTCTTAACAGAGTTTGCATCAAACACGGCATCAGCTGCGCTCTTAGTCCCTGTATTTGCGGCAATTGCCGAGCATATGGGTATACCGAGCGAAGTCTTAGTACTTATTATTGGTATCGGTGCGTCCTGTGCCTTTATGCTACCAGTTGCGACGCCGCCAAACGCTATCGTGTTTGGTACCGGTTTGATCAAACAAACAGAGATGGTACGTACAGGTGTCATCCTTAATATTATCTCTACTGTTATCGTTGGGTGTTGGGCGTATTTCTTCCTACTATAAGTCTAACGAACCATTAGCATTACCATGATAAATAAAACCTGATGTCCCAATATTAATGAGGCATCAGGTTTTTATTTTTTATACTCTCTTAATTTATTACATCATAACTTATGGGGGATAATAGACATTATGACGACATTCAATAATAAAAATTGCATTACAATCGCTGCTATAGTCAAGTCTAAATAAAAACAATACAGGACAATAAATTCATTTGATTCAACGCTATTTTTCTTGCTTGCTGTGACTGCGTCTCCAGAGGCTGCGAAAAATAACGTTGAATCTTATTGTATTGATTTTATAGTAATCTAACTATATTTCAGATATTCATAGTAATGTCTTCGCGCTTGACGCTGTGCTTGCTGATATCAAAAAGCGCAATGTCAATCAAATCGTCAATCTTGGTGATATTTTATATGGGCCGATAGCGCCTAAGGCGACCTATGAATTACTAATGACCCATCGAGATGATATTGTTACCATTCGGGGTAATCAAGATAGGCAGATTTATGAGGCGCTGAATTTATCAACCATGGCAGAAGTTGCTGATAATCCAACGATGGATTTTATTGTCAAAAATTTACCTAAAGACGCGATTGAATGGATGCGCGCTTTACCGTTTGATTGTCATTTAAGTGAGGATGTTTATCTTTGTCATGGGACGCCAACTGATGACATGGTATATTTGCTTGAAGATATCGCAACAGGCGCACCGACAGTACGTAGCGACTCGAACATTTTATCATTATTAAATGGTATGGCCAGCCCTGTCATTATCTGTGGACATACGCATATTCCGCGCACGGTGACACTATCGTCAGGGCAGATAATTATTAATAGTGGCAGTGTGGGTTATCCCGCCTACGAAGATGATTTGCCCATTCTTCATAAGATGCAAACGTATTCGCCTCATGCCAGCTACGCGCTGATAACCTGTATAGAGACACCGCGAGGTAAATGCTGGCAAACTGAGCATATTAAGATCGCTTATGATCATGAAGCAGCAGCAGAACTGGCGCTCAAAAATGGACGTAGAGATTGGGCATTTGCTTTAAAAACAGGGCGGGTATTGTAATAAGACGCGCTCGATATTATGTTCAATTAAAATTAGCTACAATGAAAAATTTATAAGGACGGCGTTACATGTTAACTTTATATATGGCTCAACTTGGTGGCCGTCCTAAAGGTCGCCTGATTGAACAGCATGACATCTTTTTTGGTGTGGCCAATCACGTCAGCGAGCTGGTAGAGGATATCAATCAGCATTGGCCAGAAGTCAAAAACAAATGGCACATTGATTCGTATCGAGCGATTACTAAAGTTGATGGCTATGCGATCAAACTGGTTAAATCAGGTGAGCAGGTAAGCAAAGATGCTAACTTAAAGCTGTTTTTTATCAATTTGGGCGGCTATCAGCAGGGAAGTTTTGAAGAGTTTCATTATAAGCTTCTGATCGTTGCCGCCAGTCAAGCCGAGGCCATTAAGCAAGCCAAACAAAGCGAATTTTATAAACAGTTCACTTTTAAAGATAATGCATCGCCGTTCGACGCCGCTTCACATATTGATGATAAGTTTGAGGTCGATATAGATGATATCTATAACGTGAATGATCTGCTCTCAAATGCTCAGCTGTTGATTGAGCCTATCGTTGATGCAGGCGGTGTCGATATCAAAGAAGATAAAGAATACGTGGGTTATCTGAGTATTAAGAATCTAAGGAAATTATCCTAATATGTCACTAGATATGTATTATAAAAGTGGTCTAATCCGCAAAATTCGCTGTCAGATATCTGATGATATGCTGCCCATCCTTTATCAGATTCACAATAACGCAAAATTTCCACGATTAACGTGGTTAATTGACAATATTTATGAAAACCCGCAGATTCGTCCTGACGTAGCGAAAGAGTTAGCTAATGAGATGTTAGGGCTTGAAAAATTGATACTGTCACTACATCTTCCTTTTCCTAGGCTGGCACTGCAAAAAATGCATACCTTTTTTGTGGGAGCTGCGACTCACCAACAGGTTATTTATACTGTTAGTCATTAGTTTTCTCATTTAGACCATTTCTATGCCTTTAATGGTGTGAAATTTAATATTTATGGTCTAAGTGTGTCTTGATTTAATACTGATTATTAGATAGAGGCATTATCGTCCTCATAGCCATAGAAAAAACTTCAGCTTTGCAACTAAGCATCATACAAGCATCATAACTACCTTGAATCACCCTGCATTTGCCTCCATAATCTAACCACTTATACATAATAAATAGCCTAAGCAAATATGTCTGATACTTTTGAAAATACCAGTCTAAAAACATCTACCGTAGATAAAACTAACAGTGCAAAGCGACCAGCGGAATTACTGAATGATTTACCAGTACTTGCTAAAGATAGCTATTACTTAAGCCGTCTCGAACGAGAGCTGGCGCGCGCTGCGGTGTCCAAAAACAAAAAAGCTAATCATGATTCTGAGCAAAAAAACAATCACGACGAGGTCCTTACCAAGAAGCGTGCCCAATACGACAAGATAAAAACGCGCTCTCAAAAAGCAGTGCAGGCACGTATTGATAGCATCCCAAGTGACTTACCTGCCAAATTAAATCTTGACCTGCCTGTTAGTCAACGCGCAGAAGATCTGGTACAAGCGATCATTGATAATCAGGTCATTATCGTGGCGGGTGAGACAGGTTCGGGTAAAACCACACAGTTGCCTAAGCTCGCCATGCTGGCAGGACGCGGTATTACTGGACAGATAGGGCATACGCAACCAAGGCGATTGGCGGCTCGTAGCGTCGCAAACCGTATTGCCGAAGAGCTGGGTGAGCCTTTGGGTAATACGGTTAGTTTTAAGATTCGCTTTAATGAGCAAGGCTCCGCGCAATCGATTGTTAAGCTGATGACCGATGGTATTTTGCTGGCTGAGCTGGGTCACGATCGTTTTTTGAGTAAATACGATACGATTATTATCGATGAAGCGCATGAGCGTAGTTTGAACATCGATTTTATTATGGGTTATCTCAAAAAAATGCTACCCAAGCGCCCAGATTTAAAAGTCATTATCACTTCAGCGACCCTTGATACCACGCGCTTTAGTGAGTACTTTAGTCATTATGATGCCAAGCTAAAACGGCAAGTGCCTGCACCTATCTTTAACGTCGAGGGACGTAGTTTTCCAGTAGAAGTTCGTTATCGTCCGCTGACCGATGAGCCAGTAAACAGCTCAGAAGATGACAGCTATGATGATTTTGAAGAGAACTTGCCGCGTGCGGTGGTTGCTGCTGTCGAGGAATGTTTTAGCGACGCGCAAAATAAAGGCCATGCCGATCAGGCTGATATCTTGATATTTGCCGCGACTGAAGCAGAAATTCGTGAAATGCAAGAAGTGCTTGAGCGCCATGGTCCACGTCATACCGAAGTGCTACCGCTGTTTGCACGGCAGACGTATGAAGAGCAGCAGCGTATCTTTCAGCCATCAGGTCGAGGTCGACGTATTGTCATTGCGACCAACGTTGCTGAGACTGCGTTGACTGTACCGGGTATTCGCTATGTGATTGACTTGGGGTTTGCGCGGATTTCGCGTTACTCGTATCGCTCACGTGTGCAGCGTCTACCGATTGAAGCGATTTCGCAAGCGGCTGCCAACCAACGTAAAGGTCGTTGTGGCCGTGTCGCGCCAGGTGTCTGTATTCGCTTATATTCTGAGGAGGACTTCAACGGTCGTCCTGAATTTACTGAGCCTGAGATTCTACGTACCAATTTGGCATCTGTGATATTGCAGATGGCCAATCTGCGTCTGGGCAGTGTCGATGACTTTGATTTTATCGAGCCACCTGATAGTAGGTTAGTCACAGATGGTCACAAGTTGCTTGATGAGCTAGGAGCCATTACGTCTAAAAAGGACAGTACTCAAGATAAACGAAACCCATCAAAACGGCAAAAGGGGCTTGATCACCTGCGCTTGACCGCAACAGGTCAGAAAATGGCACGTATGCCAATCGATCCAAGGCTGGCACGTATGCTGGTGGCTGGTTCTGACTTTGATTGTATACGTGAGATGCTTATCGTGGTGGCGGCGCTCGCTGTGCAAGATCCTCGTGAGCGCCCTGCCAACAAGCGTACGCAAGCGGATCAAAAGCATGCAGTATTCCGTCAAGATGATTCAGATTTCTTGTTTTATTTGAGTCTATGGAAGGCACTGTTTGAAAAAGACGAAGACGGCAATAAACTGTCTGGTAATCAGCGTAAGCAGTTTGCGAAAAAGAACTATCTGAGCTTCCCGCGTGTTCGTGAATGGCATCAAACGCATCGTCAATTGCTACAAATGGTGACAGATCTTAAGCTGATAGATACCAGTGATGCACAAGCGTCTGATAAAAATGTCGCTAAGAATGACCCGACTGCAATCGAAGACGAAGCGTTAAAAGCGGTCAAATATGCTAATTTGCATAGAGCGTTATTGACGGGTCTGCTGTCTATTATTGCGCATAAAACCGAAAGCCGCGGTGAGTATTTGGCGGCGCGTCAGCAAAAAGCCAAAATATTCCCAGCGAGTACGGTATTTAAACAAATACCGCCTTGGGTGATGGCGTTTGAGATGGTTGAAACCTCGCAAGTCTTTATGCGTACCGTTGCCAAAATTGAACCCGAGTGGATTATTTCAGCGGCAGGAAACTTGCTCAAATATCATTACTTTGAACCGCATTGGTCCAAGAAAACTGGGCGGGTCAAAGCATACGCGCAGATTAGTCTATTTGGCTTGATCATCATTAGCAAGCAGCTGACCAATTATGAGCAAGTAAACTTGGTCGAGTCGCGAGAGATTTTCATTCGTGATGGGTTAGTGACTGGTAACTTCGGTCGTAATGCGCCATTTTTACAGCACAATATGGACAAGATTGCCCATGTTGAGCGCATCGAAGATAAGCTACGTCGCCGTGATCTATTGGTTGATGAAGAAACGCTATATCAGTTCTATGACAAAAAGATTCCTGAACACGTCGCCAGCCGCAAAACGTTTGAAGACTGGCGCGCAGAAGTAGAAAAAAACGATGCTAAGTATCTGTTTTTTACCGATGAAGACGTACTTACTAGCCAAGCACCGACCACGGGCGATTTCCCAGAAGTATGGAAGCTGGGTGATCTAAAACTGCCACTGCGTTATGTCTTTGATCCAGCAAGTGATGATGATGGCGTGACCATACGCGTACCGCTTGCTGCATTACCACAGCTCGACGCCATTGAGCTACTATGGGGTGTGCCTGGTTGGCGCTACGAGCTGGTATTGCAGTTGCTCAAATCATTGCCAAAAGATATCCGTCGTCAGATCGTCCCGATACCTGATACCGCAGATAATTTGTTTGATGAGCTGCAGCAGCAAGGTGGACAAGGGCTGTTAAAACAGCTGTGCCAAGCGCTCAATCGCCGCGGTATTATGTCGGTGACGCCAGAGAGCTTTAGCCCTTCCACGATTGATCGTTATCTGCAGCCACAAATCTGTGTGGTCGATGACAAAAACCGCATTATCGAAAAAGGTCGTGATCTACAAACGCTACAGATTCGTCATGCCTCTGAGACCAGTCAAGCGGTGAATGAGCAACAAGGCGCGCATACTGAATTCCCTGAGCATTTTACCTTTAGCAAAAATCATCATAGTGCAGGCGTGGTTATGAAGCAGTTTGCGGCGCTCGTGGCTGATGAAGCAGGCGAAGCGGTATCGATCCATCAGTACACCGATGTCAATGCCGCACTACAAGCGCATCGTATCGGCGTATTGACCTTGATCAAAGGGAAGCTTGGCGCAAAGAAAAAACAGCTCACCAGTCAAGTGGATAAAATATTCAAACTGGCATTTGCACCGCTTGGTGATATGGAAAAGCTAAAAACAATCGTCATTGATGCTACATTGGATGCTACGCTTGAAGAGCATTATGTGTTATTTGATCATACCGAGAGCCTGCCTGAGAGCGCTGACGATATCGCAGTTGGATTGAGCGAGGAGTTACCGTTTACGCCTGAAGAGTATGCACAGACGCTAGAAGTTGTGTTAAATAACTTCTTATTGACCGGTCAAAGCGTCATAAAAACGCTGAAAAATGTTTATACGCGCTGGCAGCGTATTCGCCAGAGTCTGTTGATGTTAGACCGCGAGATATTTGGGGAATCTATCGATGATATCGAAGATCAATTAGAAGATTTGTATTTGGCTGATTTTGTTTACCGCATGGATTATAGCCATTGGCAGCAGTATCCACGTTATCTTGAGGCACTAGAGATTCGCTTAGAGCGTCTTGAGCATAATTTGGATGCCGACCTTGATGGTGTCTACGCGCTTGACTTGCATATGGAGCGGCTAGCAGGGCGTGCGGACAAAGAAGCTATTAGCGAATATCGCTGGATGGTGGAGGAGTATCGTATCCAGCTATTTGCTCAGCCGATGAAAACTCGTGTGGCAGTTTCGCCCAAGCGTCTTAGTAAAATGTGGGATAAGGTGGGCTAGAACTAAAAGTTTCTTTGAATGTTAAGGCCGGATCAGCAATTGCTACTCCGGCCTTTTATTTAAGTAGGTTTTAATGACTCATCTTTTCTGTGAGCACGCCCATACTATAAAGCATGAACGCAATCACTGTCAGTGCTACGATAAATGGTGTCAGTATCCAAATCACCACGTTAATCAGAATTGACGGCAGCAATCCATTAAATAGTTCGAGATCTGGGGTAAAAAAATCTGTCATCACATCCACTGCACGCTTGGCAATGGGGAAGAGTAGAGTGCTGAGGGCCAGCATATAGATATATTTGCCAAAGCCTGGGTCACTCATAACGACCATAAAGTAAAATACTAAAAAATAAGTAATGGCTAGCGCCCAGCATTTGAGAGTGTAGCTTAAACGAATCATATCATTTCCTCCCCAAGCTTTTCGATAAATGTGCATAAAAACTACGCTATATCCAATATTTTGAATATATTATATGTTATATATCGAATATATAAGAGAAGTCAATCATTTTTTATCAAAAAGCACCATAAAGCCACGTCTTTTTAGGGCGTGGATGTCAGGTATCAGTCATTATCTCCCAACATTGGGATTGTCTTGATTGCGGTTGGTACAATAAAAAAGAGCCAGTAGCTTCACTACTGACTCTCATCATTCATAAGTGTAAAAACACTAGTCAATACATTATTTATAGTCAATAACTATAGTTGGCAGTTTACTTGATACTGTTGACCATTGTCTGAGGCGATGGTCATAATGCCAAAGTCTGCTTTGGTATGCCAGTCATAGGTGGTCTTTGGGTTTACATTGTTTACATAACGTACGCCAGAGCCTGATACTGCTTGCTCTAGCGTGATTTTTGCGTCTTGTAGACCTACCTTTGGCAAGGTGACGTTTAGGTTGGCCGCTTGACCATCCGCTGCATAGGCGGCAGTAATCATGCCGTTGTCTTCACAGGTAAATGACTGAACGACTGGTTTGGCAGCAGTGGTTGGGGCGGTGGTGGTCGGAGCGTTGGTTGCACAAGCGGCTAACAAAACGGTAAAAGGAGCAACAGCAAGTAATTTTTTCATAAACGATATTCCTCAAGTTGGTAAGTGAATGTGCGTTGTTATACTGAGCAATATGATACATGTTCGAATGTAATTTCGTGTTATGGTTAGAGTCTACTAAGGTAATTATTTCTGTCTTTTTCGTGATTTGCTAAGTCCTGGTCGTTTAAGTGATTGAGCGATATTTGGTTTTTTGTTTACACTGTTTTTTTGTTTAACATAAATACCAGTACCGCCCCTAAGATGACTATACTGGCGATCAGAAAGTTGAGCGTCAGCTGCTCAGATAAAAATATCACGCCTAGTACAGTCGCAATCACAGGCACACACAGCTGAACGATCGCCGCTTGTGTGGTTTTTAACAATGGCATCGCCGTATACCAAATACTGTAACCCAGCCCTGATGCGATCGCTCCTGACGCACAGGCGAGCAATATCCCTTCGCTGGTAATACTTTCTAAGCTGATGTTTTTTAAACCTATTTCATCCAGATACATTAGGCCCACCAGTAGTAATATCGGAACGGCCACCAAACTCCGCACAAAGTTAAACCCTGTCGCTCGTAGCGGTGAGATGCATGATTTGCCGCGTATGCTGTATACTCCCCAAGCCGCACCGCTCAGTGCCATCAATGCTGCAGCGTTGGGTGATGGAACGGCCGCCGATGGCAACATCAAATACACAAATCCTGCGACTGCGACGATAAATGCCAGCCACTGTACAGCACTAAGCTGCTCTTTTTTGTAGATACCCCAGCCAATCATCGTAATCTGAACGGCCGAAGACAAAATTAAAGCACCTGTACCAGTATTAAGCTCTACATAGGCAATCGAAAAACATAACGCGTAAATGACCAAGCTGACACTACTAAGCCAACTGCCTTTGTCATTTAAGATAGCATCAACAGAAGGCTTGTCAGAGGCGAGTACTTGACGCTGTAGTTTGTAGGCGTGAATCGTCATAATAAACACTAAGCAAACAGTCGCACTGAGCAGACGAATGACCGTAAAACTCCAAGCATCTATATAACCTTCTGCCAACGCCATCCGGCAAAACAGGGAGTTTGCAGCAAATGCGATCAAGGCAATAGTAGTATAAACAATGGCTTTCAAAAATAATTCCTACAATGAATAAGGGAGCATAAAACAGGCTTGCATAGCGTTTCAATGGTGAATTTAGAATATAACGATAACGTATTTTTGAGCAAAAACAATTGCCGTCTCACAAGACAGTATATTTTGTCGTACTTGTGACAAAAAGTCTTTCTTAAATACGAATAACGATAGTTGTATTGACGATAAGGTCTGAAAATAGGGATGATGTGCTTCGCATCAAACGAACTATTAGAACATCATTCATTAAACACAATACATCAGATAAATAAATTGGAAATGAGAATATGGATTGGGCAAGTATTTTTATTCATGACACAACTTGGTCGTTTGCCGTTGAAATCTTAATACGTGTCACCGTCATGTTTGTATTAATTATCACGTTCTTGCGCTTCACTGGCAAGCGCGGCATTCGTCAGCTTTCTATCTTTGAGCTGACCATCATCCTATCACTTGGCTCTATCGCGGGTGACCCTATGTTTACTGAGGATTTGCCGATTATTCAAGCCGTACTAATCATGGGCTCAGTCATTGTTCTTTACCGAATCTGTACGTGGGTAATGATGAAATGGCAGCCTTTTGAAGACTTATTGGAAGGCAAGTCACTTTATATCGTAGAAGATAGCATGCTGGTGCTCGATAAAATTAAGAAAGGCAAAATGTCTCACGATGAGTTTTTTGCTGAAATGCGTCAACAGGGCGTTGAGCATTTGGGTCAAGTGCGCATCGGTTTGCTTGAGACAGACGGCAACTTTAGTATTTTATTGCATTCCTCTGAAAATACAGTTTACGGCATGCCGCTGTTTCCCAAGCAATATCAAGCTGTTGAGCAAGTAGAGATAGGGGCTCATTACGCCTGCATGTATTGTGGTTATGTCGAGCAAATATTAGAAGCTGATAAATGCTGCCCGCGCTGTGAGGATGATTGCAATAATTGGGCTAAAGCGTTAAACAATCAGATCGTCAAGTAGCGTAACGACTAGGCTAATATATCGATAATGCTGCCTTATCAACCTAAGGCAGCATTAATTCAAACTATTATCAGTTTATGTGACTTTATTTATACAGCGCTTGGCTTATTGCTCAGCAAGTGGTAGCAATAGGACATAAAAAACAATTTGGTTAATAGTGTTTTTTGCATGTTGGCGCCTCCTAAATGTCTTGAAACCACAGCTGCTGATACAGTTGGCTGCGGCGTTAATAGACATCATAGAGAGGAGGTAGCGAGAAAATATGCAAGGAAGATGAATAGTGTGTGGAAAACGATTCTAGGGACTACCGAGATGAGCGAGCTGCGCGATTACTTGCCGGACACGTTCTTTTCTATCGCCACTAATACGCACAAAAGGTTTTTGATGCTTGCTTAATTGACTGGCAAAATAGGCGCTTATCTCATCACGTTGGTACGGACTGTCTCGCAGGTCATCAGCCACCCAGGGTATATCAACCTCAGTCAATACTATCAAATCATAATGATGCGCCAATGCTGCTTGCTCAAGAGCGGCAGGGCAGTTACCATAATACCAATGAGAGTAGACCATTAGCTCAAACAGACTGGTGTCACAAAACAAATAGCGGTTTTCATTAGACGTTTGGGTGACTTGTTTAGCCAGTTTGTTCTCTAACGCAATCTGACCTTGTGCGATAGGTAGCAGGTCATCCCATGTACAAGTAAGCTGCTCATCATCCCACTTCGCTTGCAAGTAAGTACGCATATATTCTGACACCCACAGACTATCGAAATGCGCTGCCAAATCACGGCACAGGGTTGTTTTCCCCGTACTTTCTGCGCCCAAAACTGCGACAGTAATGACAGATTCAGGCGTATGCTGTTCGAGGTTGTACACGGTAGCGTCGTTGCCATTCATAATAGGCCCAGATTGCAATGAGAGTGAAGACTACATATTGTAGCGCGGTAAAAGTAAAGCCTTTATAAAAGTACAGTGGTACTGATATCGCATCAGCAATGATCCATAGTATCCAATGCTCAATTTTGCGCCGTGCCATAAGCCACATGGCCATCAGGAACAAGGCTGTAGTGAGCATGTCGGTATAGTCCACCCAAGTGAATAAATGTACACCAAGAACGGCACCATCAAAACTAAAGCCGTTATTAATCACCGGACGGAAATAGTATATCAGCGCCACAAATGACATGGTTGCTATTGCCAAAGCAGACAAGATAGGTACATCGCCTGCATGCAAATGCTCAATACGGACATTGTTTGACTCATGAGTCTCTATAGGCTGATTCTTTTTGTTCTTTGACCAGTTAATCCAACCATATAAACTCATCACCGTATAGTAAGCATTGATGAACATATCGCCAAACAGCTGCCATTTCCATAGTAAATATACAAATATCGCCGTGCTGATTAAGCCAATTGGAAAGACTAAGATATTGGTTCTGCTGGCAAGCAAGACACTTGCCACACCAAAAACCACGGCAATCAACTCTAAGACGATAAATGTTGTGGAGTAATCCGCATATTGACCAAATAACCAAGTAAGAAGTTCTGCCATTAGTATTCCTAAAGATGAGCGTGTATCGATGTGTTTGGGTGGTTATACAGAGCAAAATGGCGCTAATTATAACGTAGCTATCAAAGAATGACGTGAGTCTTTGCTTATTTATCGCCAGAAACAGATTATTTGTAACAAAGCATTAGAAAAAATTTAATATTCAGGCATAATAAACACACTGATTTTAAGTTTACAGTTATTCACTGAGTTTGAATGGCTATTATTTTCCACTTTTATGCTTATTCCAAGCACCACAGTAGTAGACAAGGAAGCGTATCATGACGACTTGTATCACAGGCACTGGTCTTTATATCCCACCTTACAGCATTAGTAACGAAGAGCTAGTTGAGTCATTTAACCAGTATGTTGAAAACTATAATACCGAACATGCTGAAGAGATAGCTGCAGAGACAATGACGGCACTTGAGCCTTCTTCAGCTGCTTTCATCGAAAAAGTATCTGGTATCAAATCACGTTATGTGATGGAAAAAGACGGTATTTTAGACCCTGAAATCATGGCACCAGTCATTGCCTATCGTAACTTAGGTGAAGAGCTGTCTGTGATGGCAGAAATGGGCGCGGCTGCGTTAAAAGACGCATTGGCTGATGCTGGACTTGAGGCCAACGATCTAGATGGTATTATCCTTGCTTGCTCAAACTTCCAGCGCACTTATCCTGCGGTTGCTATTGAAATCCAAAATGCCATTGGTATGGTTGGCGGCTTCGCTTATGATATGAACGTCGCCTGTAGTGCGGCAACGTTTGGCCTATCACAAGCGCATGGTTCTATCATCTCTGGTCTAGCCAAACGTGTGGCTGTGGTCAATGTCGAGATTACCTCGGCGCATCTAAACTGGCGCAATCGTGACAGCCACTTTATTTTTGGTGATGTAGCAACGGCGACTATTGTTGAAGAATTAGACACGCCAAAGGGTTATGAGATTCTAAACGCTAAGCTATTTACTCAGTTTTCGACCAACATCAAAAACGAATATGGCTTTATGGATCGCTCAGAGTATCTAGCCGCGCAAACGGAGATGTATCCAGACATCAAAGCGCCGGTCACTGATAAACTGTTTTTGCAAAATGGTCGCAAAGTATTCCGTGAAGTTTGTCCAAAGGTGTCTGAAGTTATCACTGAGCATCTGCAAGAAAATGATATACCGACCTCTGATGTTAAGATGATGTGGCTACATCAAGCTAATGCCAACATGATAGATTTGATTTTACGCACTGTCATCGGTAAAGATGCTGACAAATCAATCGCACCAAGCGTGATTGCTGAATTTGCCAATACCAGCTCAGCGAGCCCAATGATTGTATTCCATCGCTATAAGGATGAGCTAGCGTCAGGTGATCTAGGTGTTATTTGCTCATTTGGTGCCGGTTATTCTATTGGCTCAGTATTGGTTCGTAAAGTCTAACGTTTTAATACGATGTTTTTGATAGATAAAAATAGCTAAGAGTCTTCTTAGCTATTTTTTTGTCTACTAATGGTATCAGAACCAAGTATCTTTATTTAAGAATAAGTAGAGATATTTGAGAGTATAGTGACAAGATTGCTGCGAATATTGAGAAGAATGCTTAGAGGTTTTAATTTACCCCAAAAAATTTGCTATAATCACGAGCTTATTCCTCTTATCCAATTAAAAGTCCTTTTATGAAAGAATCCTTACGCCTGCGTTTAGACCAGATGGTAGACCGTTATGAAGAGGTCACCGCCTTGTTATCAGATCCTAGTGTCATCAGTGATAATAATAAATTTCGCGAATTGTCTGTCGAGCACAGCGACTTGATGGACATCACGACCTTATGGCAGAACTATCTGAATGCAGAAACGGATCAAGCCGATGCAGAAGCGATGCTAGCTGACGCGACAGATCCTGACATGAAAGAGATGATGCTCGATGAGATTGAAACGGCACGTGATACCATTATAGAGATGGAAGAAGCGCTTAATGTCATGATGCTACCAAAAGATCCTAACGATAAGGTGCCAGCATTCTTGGAGATTCGTGCAGGGACGGGCGGTGATGAAGCAGCGATTTTCTCTGGTGATTTGTTCCGCATGTATCAAAAATACGCGCAAACCCAGGGCTGGACTGTTGAAGTTCTATCCGCGAACGAAGGTGAACACGGCGGTTATAAAGAAATCATTACTCGCGTATCGGGTAATAGCGTCTATGGACGTTTAAAGTTTGAGTCTGGCGCTCACCGTGTACAGCGTGTCCCTGAGACCGAAAGTCAAGGTCGCGTGCATACGTCAGCTTGTACGGTTGCAGTCATGCCAGAAGTTGAAATCGATGATACCGTTGATATCAATCCTGCGGATATTAAGATGGACACCTTTCGCTCAAGTGGCGCGGGTGGTCAGCACGTTAACACCACTGACTCAGCCGTACGTTTGACGCATATTCCCACGGGTACTGTGGTAGAGTGTCAACAAGAGCGTAGCCAGCACAAAAACCGTGCACATGCGATGAAAATGCTGGTCTCTAAAATCCAGCAAGCCAAAGTACAAGCGCAGGTCGATGTAGCGGACTCTATACGCCGTGACTTGGTCGGTAGTGGCGACCGCTCAGAGCGTATTCGCACCTATAATTTCCCGCAAGGGCGCATGACCGATCATCGTATCAACCTTACCTTATACAAGCTTGACTCCATCATGGAAGGTGACTTGGATGAGATTCTTGATGCACTGTTACGTGAGCATCAGGCTGACTTGATGGCCAGCATCGGCGGCGAAATGTAAGCCATAGCGGTGAACTATGCGAGTGAGGTTAAGAAGGGGTATAGCGATTAGCGTTGCCATATTCCCAAATTGGGAATATAATTGGATACTATACACTAAGTCATATGAGAGTTATTGCCAAAAGCAGTTTACGTAAATTCTGGGAACAGCCTAACAATGGTGATGCAAAAGGTCAGCTAGAAGCTTGGCATGATTTTGCACTAAAAGCCAGTTGGCAATCGCCGCAAGATATCAAAAACGATTTTAAGAATGCGAGTATTTGCGCTAATAATAGAGTCGTTTTTAATATTGCAGGCAATAAATACCGATTGGTGGTTGAGATGCAGTATCAGGCTGGTATTGCTTGGGTCAAGTTCATCGGTACTCATAGTGAATACGATAAAATTGATGTGGAGGTTGTCAATGAATATTAAACCAATTCGTAATGATCAAGATCTAGCACATGCATTTGCTCAGCTACAAGCTGTGTTTCAAGCTGATGAGGGTACACCTGAGGCTGACGAGCGTGAAGTGCTAGTAACCTTAATTGAAGCTTACGAAAACAAATATTATCCTATCGAACATGCCGAAGCTGTCGATGCTATTATTTTTCAGATGGAAAATCTAAATTTAAGTAGAAAGGATTTGACACCTTATTTGGGATCGGCAAGTAAAGTATCTGAAGTATTAAATCGTAAACGCCGATTGAGTTTGCCAATGATAAGAAAACTACATGAAGGGCTGCACATTCCTTATGAAAGTCTTATTCACTAGGTCTCCTCTATTTGAGATACTATTGTTTTGAGTATCAAATATTAACTAAAGATAGTTTACGGCTATCGTATTATGAGAGTTTTATGTCAACAAATAACCAAGACCAAACCCAAGCGCCAGAAGACACCAATGAACTGATCGCGCAACTTCAAGCCAAGCTAGATGATATCACTGCCTCAGATAAACAGCCGTACCCAAACACCTTTAAACGCACCCATTATGCAAAAGATTTGCAAACGGCTTTTGATGGTGTGTCAAAACAAGAAATTGAAGAAAAAGCGGCGAATGGTGACAAAACACAGGTCAATGTGGCGGGCCGTGTCATGTTAAACCGTGGCTCATTCATCGTTATCCAAGACATGACAGGTCGCATCCAATTATATGTGGCACGTAAAGAGCTTGATGAGGAAACGCGTGCAAGCATCAAATCTTTGGATTTAGGTGATATTGTTGGTGTGTCAGGCTATATTGGTCGCTCAGGTAAAGGCGATTTATATGTGCATATTGAAGAGATTACGCTGTTGACTAAGACCCTACGTCCGATGCCAAATAAGTTCCATGGCCTAGCAGATGTAGAAGCGCGCTATCGCAACCGTCATCTTGATTTGATGACCAATGAGACGACTCGCGATACCTTTATGGTTCGCAGTCAGATCGTCAGCGGCATTCGTCAGTTTATGCTGAATGAGCGTTTTATGGAAGTTGAAACGCCAATGATGCATCCCATTCCAGGTGGCGCGGTGGCTCGTCCATTTGAGACACATCATAATGCTTTGGATATGCCATTATACTTGCGTATCGCGCCTGAGCTTTATCTCAAGCGTTTAGTCGTTGGTGGGTTTGAGCGAGTATTTGAGATTAACCGTAGCTTCCGTAACGAAGGGGTCTCAACCCGACACAACCCTGAATTTACCATGATTGAGTTTTATCAAGCCTATGCTGATTATCATGATTTGATGGACTTGACTGAGCGCATGTTTAATCAGCTAGCGATAGATGTCTTGGGTACGACAGAGATTACCTATCAAGAAGAAGCCATCAGCCTAAAAGCGCCATTTGCTCGTCTATCCATGTCTGACGCCATTGCAAAATATGCCAAAGACTTTGATATGTCACGTATCGACGATCGTGACTATCTGGCACAATACGCCTCAGTGACCCTTAAACAGCAGGTCAAAGAGGTGTTCGGTGTGGGCAAGCTCAAAACCATCATCTTTGAAGAAACGGCTGAGCATCAATTACGTCAACCAACGTTTATTACTGAATATCCAGCTGAAACGTCACCATTGGCACGCCGTAATGATGACAATCCTGAGATTACCGATCGTTTTGAGTTGTTTATTGGTGGTCGCGAGTTGGCGAATGGTTTTAGCGAGCTTAATGATCCAGCGGATCAAGCTGAGCGCTTCCGTGGTCAGGTTGCCGAAAAAGATGCAGGCGATGATGAAGCCATGCACTTTGATGAAGAATATATCGAAGCATTGTCTTACGGTCTGCCGCCAACCGCTGGTGAAGGTATTGGTATCGACCGCCTTGTGATGCTATTTACTGACTCTGCCAGTATCCGTGATGTGATTTTATTCCCACACATGCGCCGCAAACACGATTAATGATGAATGAGTCGTTAACCAAAGCCGCTTATTAAGCGCGGCTGAGTCATAATCAAATCAGCAAGAAGCCAGACGAATGCGCTGGCTTTTTGCTATAATGAATACCGAAAAATCGTATTAAAAATAAGAATATTAATTACTTGGCACAATGGATAGCTATGTCGCAGCAATATCAAGTTTTAGCTCGCAAATATCGACCCAAAAACTTTCATGAGTTGATTGGGCAGACGCATGTCTCGCAAGCGCTGATTAATGCAATTGATTATAATCGCTTGCATCATGCGTATCTGTTTACTGGTACCCGAGGTGTGGGTAAGACGACGATTGCGCGTATTTTATCTAAATGCTTGAACTGTGATACGGGTATTACTAGCACGCCGTGCGGTGTTTGTGATAATTGTGTGGCGATTGATCAGGGACGTTTTATTGATCTTATTGAGATTGATGCCGCCTCTCGTACCAAGGTCGAGGACACGCGTGAGCTGCTTGACAATGTGCCTTATGCGCCAAGCCAAGGGCGATATAAGGTGTACCTCATTGATGAGGTGCATATGCTGTCGACCCACAGCTTCAATGCACTCCTCAAAACGTTAGAAGAGCCACCTGAGCATGTAAAGTTTTTGCTAGCGACCACTGATCCACAAAAATTACCGATTACGATTATTTCGCGCTGCTTGCAGTTCGTATTGCGTCCATTACCACAAACATTACTTAGCGAGCATCTAGCAAATATTTTAACCCAAGAGCAGGTTGGGTATACTCAGCCTGCCATTTGGCAACTGGCAAGTGCGGCTAAAGGCTCTGTGCGTGATGCATTGTCACTGACAGACCAGGCCATTGCATTTGGTCAAGGGTCACTTGATGATGCCACTGTCAATGCAATGCTTGGTCTTATTGACTCTGCCGACTTGGTACGATTGATCACAGATATTTATAACCATGACAAAACCGCTGTTGCCGCGCATATTGAGCAAATGCGCGCGCAAATGGTTGATGCAACGAGTATGTTTGATGGGCTTGCTGAGCTACTCCATCAATTGGCATTGACCCAACTGTTGCCTGAGGTCGCTCTCAATGTCAATGAGGCGCAAGCCAAAAACATCTATACACTTGCCCAACATATTAGCCCTGATGTGCTACAGCTATACTATGAAATTGTTGTACAAGCACGTGAAGGCGTCAAGCTTGCTAGTACGCCGATGCAAGCGCTTGAGATGTGCATTTTGCGACTGCTGGCGTTTCGCCCTTTGCCTGTCGATGAAGTGTTGACTGATAACTATGGCAATAATATGGCCTCTATCGCAGCAGCAGAGTCGGTTCCAAATGCTATGACGCATGAAGCCTCAGCCCCATTAGAGGCTTACGATGTTGACTACCATCCACAGCCTCTAGATGAGCCTCAAAGCACTATTGATGATAATGATGTGACACTGTCAGCGGCTACTGGCCCTGAGCCAATTGTTGAGCCTGAACCAATTGTTGAGCCTGAACCAATTGTTGAGCCTGAACCAATTGTTGAGCCTGAACCAATTGTTGAGCCTGAACCAATTGTTGAGCCTGAACCAATTGTTGAGCCTGAA
>Ga0207918_100010_pt1 | contig 83815 bp, 55 predicted proteins | sample DeeseametaMP0440_FD_184211 | JGI IMG/M metagenome (GOLD analysis project Ga0207918, IMG submission 184211) | Marine microbial communities from the Deep Atlantic Ocean - MP0440 (SPAdes) | ecosystem: Environmental > Aquatic > Marine > Oceanic | place: East of Rio de Janeiro, Brazil, South Atlantic... | reverse complement strand
GCTTCTGCTTCTTTTAAAATGGATACTATTTGGGTCTCAGTCATTCGTTTGCTCATATCAAAACTCCTTATGGGTATTTTATAAGAAATTCTACGTTTGAGCTGTGTTATTTTAGGGGATAGTTACATGCCCACAACGTACTCCTTTTTAATGACCTGATACTTACGATTAGCATTACCTTTTTATGATAATCATATCTATTAGACCCGTCTTATAGTAATGATATCTATTGAACCAGTCACACCTATCATCATTAGCCAGCTATTGAGCAGCAAGATAGGTATATGACATAATAAAGCGTTAGTCAGCATAAAATAGTTTTTGACGGAAACTTAGTTATTGCCAACGAGTATTATTCTAGCAGAAAAGTAGTCACTGGCAAGTATTTTTTACTTACCAATAAGGATTTTATTGTGATTTCTTGTAATCTCCCTGTACTTTTAGCAGAAAGACGACTACGGGTGGCCGATCTAGTAAGGATGACAGACATTAGTAAATCAACACTTCATAGGATTTATAACGATGAGACGACTCGTATAGAGTTCGATACGCTAAGCAAATTGTGTGAAGTATTAGAGGTGACACCATGTGAGATATTAAAATACATACCTGATGAAGACAGTAAAAATTAGGTTTTATAAATAATGTAGTTGAATCTATATATTCATTCTAAACTCTAAAAAATAACGATATTACTACCCGATCAGAAGTATTCATAGCTCTCATAGATAATGGTTTAGCTATTATTTGTGAGAGATTTTTTAATGACTTTTCACTCATTTACAGCCAATATATTTTTTAATAAATATAATTAAATCATCCACTTGCATAATGTTATGTTATAACGTACTATTAATTAAATAATGATTCTTAGAGCAGTATATAGTGAAAAATAAGACCCTTCGCTCAACTCAAAAGATGTTAGTTTTGAGCTCAGAAAATCTCACCATTCACCCTGATGCAAACACTGCTTTTATGGTTTGGCAGCAGCATAGACTGCCTCTGCGTCGACCACAGCTGGCAGGCTTAGATGATTATTATCGACCAGTATTACGGTTATGTGTGCTCGATAAAGACAATTATCAGTTCTTCAATAACTTTGCACGAATCGATGAGGTAATGAGGTTTGAAAATAGCTGGCGTCAGCCTTGTCTGATTGCGCTTGAAAGTCGTCATGATATTAAGCGGTTGGCGTGGTGCGAGGTTCTCAATCTATCTAGATTTGCTGGCGTGAACCATCCAGCCTTATTTCAAGCCATATATCAAAGTGCGCCAAAGCAGCTTGTGTGTGAGCTGATGGGCGTGCACCGATTAACTGTTAGCAATTACTGTCAGTTTGCAGGTATCAGTCGAAGCAGCTATGAGTATCAGCAGTGTAAGGTAGCATGTGATGAGACTTTATTAGGTCTACCTAAAAATATGAACTGGATGGGTAGTGTACATGGCTGATACTAAAGCATTTGTTGATGTGACTGATAGGCGAGTATTAGATAAGCTCGTTCCTGTAGGTTCGCCGCATTATGTGCAAATGCAAGCATTGGTTATTGATATTATCAGTCTGGTGCCAGATAATAAAATTGATCTACTGTGTTCGATATCATGTGCTGCTGCTACTAATTTTCAGTGCATCGATTGTACTGAAATAATCCTACAGGTTGTAGGAAAGGGTAAAACTGAAGAGTGGGCAGTTACATACATGCTGATCGCATTTTATCAGGCGTATGGTGCGGTTGATAATGGTAGTGACGCATGGCAGTTTATGAGTGGCTATCTCAAAATCATGTTTATGATTGCAGCTAGGCAAGATAAGCATTTTGCTAAAATTGATAAACTAGGCGTTCGTATTCGTATGGCATTAAGGCCTGCTGATCCACAGCGCGATATCCTCAACGAGTTAATTAGAATTCATGATCAGTGCGATAACCTATCCTCATGCTTATCTTCTATCAGAAAGTATGAGATAAGCGTCAAACAAGAAGAGGCAACGGGTAAAGCTGCTAATCAGTATCTTGCCAGTAAAGTTGGTCAAATCAGGCTGGCTTATGAGGTAGTCATAAACAATAAAGCTTTTATCGGTAAAACTTATGATAAGAGCGCCAAACGTTTAAAAAAAGCTCAAAGTGTTGTTAATACTACGACGGTTATTGATGGTGAGCCGTTACAGAAAAAATTGTTTAGTACGAAACAATCACGCAAGTCAACTAACGTGGCAACTGCTGAGAATATTGCCGATGATAACACACCGCCACTGCTGGACAATAATTTTAAACCCATCAAACAAATCGCCAAATCCTCTGAGCTACAGCAATGGAAGCTCAAAAGCAGCTATCAGCATGCCAGCCGCAATCAGTTTCACTTCCCAACCAACCATCGCCAATTGAGTATCACTGGCTACCAGATGCTATTCTCTGTACTTTGGCATCACTTCCTTAGCGATAATACAGAGTATCAGACTGGTTATGCTGTACTGCTGCTTTCACTATTAAGCGGTATTAGTATCGATAGTGTGATTACTGATTGGCAATGCAATCGCAGTCAGCGTCAGTATTTTGTTTATGACCGTACCCGTAAAGTCAGTAATATTGCTATCACGATTGATGTGACAACCAATACCAGAAGCCATTTACTTGCTCACAGGCAAAGCTATGGTAGCGTATTCAAGCGAGCACTACCTGAAGTGCTACAGATCATGTTAGAGGACAAAGTCGCTGTTTCACTTGATGATGTCAAACTAGCTATCAACGAGGTTAAGAATCAGCTCAACCTGCCAGCTTTGAGTGCTCAATATATCGAGTCTGGATTGTTTGTAGTGATTAAAAATGGCCTTAGTAAGCCACTACATGCTGACATCCTCACAGGCGTTGATGTAAGGCACAGCTCGCCGCTGTATTACACCAGCATCAAAACTGCTGATCTAGAGCAAACCTATATAAAAGCAGTAGCACTGCTAAGCGCATACTGTGATGACGAGAAAAAGGCGTCATTGATAGATGAGTGCAGCGTGTCCATGAATGGTCATAAAAGCCATGTTGGCAGCGATATGGTGCTTGAAACCTCTACGTGCCAGCAGTTCTTTGAACAGTTGGCTATGAGCGCTGAGAGCTATAATGAACGGCTCAATCATAGTATCGAGCGCTATATTGCGCAGTTTAATAGCTATAGCGTTTGGCTGTGGCACACTATTATGATTCAAACCGGTATTCGTCCGGTTAAACATGCGCCAGGATTACTCAATCAGCTTGATTTTAAACGTCGTCTACTATGGGTATCTGATAAAGAAGAGCGTCACGGTCAGTCTGACGGCAGGCTCATTCCGTTAAGTCAGTTTTTAGCCGCTGCTATACAAAACTACATTGATTATATTAAGCAATTTGCCGCTATCTATAATCCAATTTGCCCCGAAACACCTTATCCCCTTGATGCTATTCTGCAATCAGAGCAATCGCTTATTCAAATTTACCAAAAAAATCCAAAAGGCTTTATCGGTATCACGCCAAGCCGCGTTCGATATGAGCTACAAGACTTTTTTAGTCATCAGGATAATTGGCTGCGTCATCAGCTGAGAACTATGCTCACAGGGCGCGTACCTGACTATCTAATTTGCGCGCTTTACGGTCACGAGCATCCTGATCAGGAGTTCATGCATCCGATGTCATCAAGCTTCATCAATCAGCTGCACCAGCTCAATCCTCATTTAGATGCGATTGCTAAAGATCTTCACTTAAAACAAATTGAGGTTCGCCTATATGGATAACATCAATGCTCATAAATTGCGGCAGCTAAATAGGGATGACGCTAAAAAAAGCATCAAACGCGCGGCTAAAGCGCTGATTGTGGACTACATTGATCAAAACCCCATGCAGACGCCCCATGAATTACAACATCATTACGAAGCGATTAACGAGCTGTTAGAAAACAAGTTTGATACCGCCCAGAACTTTCAACTGGCACGGCGCGGATTTTTAGAGTTCATTCGTGATTATAATAAAGCTAACCAGATATACCTCAATGAGCCTGTGGTGCCAATACTGGCGACTCGTGAGCGCTTGACCATTAACTATGACTGGTTCGTCAATGGACGCGCTGTAGCAGATAGCAGTGCAACTATGATAGATATCTGGCAACGTAAACGGCGATTCTCAATCAACGATTTAGTTGAGGGTCTGATTTATTGCAGCATCATGTATGGCGGTGTTAATGATATTGACATATTAAGAGCGCTATATGATTGGCTGTTTAGTGAGCGCCGTGCTTATCAGATTAGTCTGCCAGCAACTGATGGTAAAAATAAAGCAGAGCAATTAGCCGTAATACCGCTTAGCGTGCCTGATTATAACTATGGCTGCGCACTGGATAGTAGTGACGACTTGCAGCGCTTTATCGACTACGTACCCGACGATATGAGTTTGTGTTTTTTATATGCGCTAAAAGACAAGGACTTGAGTAAGACAAAAATAAAACCATTTAACACTATCATTAATGATATCTCAAAGACGCTTAAACTCACCAATAAAGATATTGAGCGTCCGCAGCACTCAATGCTTATTAAACATGCCAACTATCACTGGCGGCAGATGGAAGGTAGCTTAATTGATGGGGCGCTTTCTATTGTTAAACAAGGCGATCTTAAAACCACTGGGCTACCGACTGATAAGCTGAGTCGCTATAACCAAGAAGTTATCAATCCAAACCCTGAGCCGCTTACATGGTCTGAGTTGTTTGATGCCAGTTATCAGGCGGTAGACAAATCACAGAACAAGCGAAATGCTATAGCTTATCCAAGCCTTAGCAAAAATCTAATTAAAGAAGTGCAAGATACGCTCAAACTTACCAGAAGCGCTGCTACTTCTACTATCACAACATTAAAGACAGATGTTAGCCAGCCTAACGCGCAACGCTTACTTAGCTGGGCGTTATCGCTACTGGATGATCATAGCATTAGATTAAATACCATCAGTAAATATATCGGCTGCATTGGTCGCGATTGGTTGCTGCTGACGATGGATGAGAATATTGGTCAGTGGGAAGGCGACGACTTTGAGGATATCTATGAGCAGATTATTCAAAGTAAAATTAAAGATGGTCGTAAGACGTCTATGTTATGTAAGTCATCGGAGTTTGAAGATGATACGTCTAGTGATATAGATGATGATAAAAATGCTACTGGCCAACCGATATCTTATCTTGATCGTTTAAAAGACAGTCAGAAATTTACTTATGGACGTCTAAAAGCCTTTCACGATCATCAACGTACTCACTTTGATGCACCTTACGTATACTTCCCTTGGGGTAACAACCGACAAGTGGTTAAAGCCGAAATGGTGTCACCACATGTATATCGCGCAATGAAAAGATACATCCAATCATCGAAGTTAGAAGTTGAGCAAAAGCAACTTTGTTTGATTGTTTTAGCACTTGTTTATCGCACTGGTATGCGAATTAACGAAATAATAGGTATTAAAGTTACCGAAATTGCTGATATCGGTAATCTTAATGGACAGATGATTGAATACCCTAAAATTATTCTCAAACCTAACCGCTATCGCAGACTAAAGAGTTCCAGCGCCAAAAGAGTGATACCGATAGACAGTCTACTAAAAGCAGATGAGCTAAAGCAATTCATTGCGCATTATCATCACCAGTACAGGTTAAAGCGACGATACTTGTTTTCACAAGGCTCAGGCGACCAGCCATTGCCGTCTGTATTTTTTAGTAATATGATGAAAATAATATGGGATAGACTGCTGCTTACCCATGACTTTACCTTTCATAGCTTACGGCATACGGCACTTAGTCAGCTGACATTGGTGTTGAGTAGCTCGCCACTGGCTCAGGTGATGACAGACTATGATAAAAAGCATGGCGACAATATCATTAAGGCAATACTTGGTAATAATAAAGAGCAGGGCATTTGGTTTGGGCTGGCTAGTCTTGCAGGGCATCTAACGCCAGATACTACGTTTGAGCATTATATTCATACCGCGCATCTGCTGGCAGGTTGGCAGATGAGTCAAGCTAAAATTAGTATGCCTATAACTGTATTTGAGATGCTGACAGGTATTGGTTATCAAACGATAAATAGACAAGATGGCATGGCGTATGATGCAAGCACTAAACAGGTTCGTCTTGATAAGATGCGTGGTTATTTAATCAATAAGGTTGCTGGTAAAAGACCATTATTTATTGATAATGATACATTGAACAATGAAGCTTGCCAGCAAGCCCCACAGTCAAAACCAGAAGAAGTACGACAGTCTATATTTATTCATCCAAAAATATACGATGTAATTGCGTTATTAGAGGAACTACAGACAGTAAATGTTGATAAACGAGCAGGGCAGTTGGCAGAGGTCGCACTTCGGCATGGTATCGCTATCAGTGATGCCAGACAAGTTTACGATAATGCTTACCAGCTATTTACCGATGATAGATTGATTTTAGGAGCACCTACTGGGCATAAGAATCAAGCCATTTTAGTTAAGATGCTTGAGCGTGTATATCAGCTGTCAATTGATACACCTGATGAGCTAAAATTATTTATAGATATATTTGCAGTTAAACAGAACTTTAGTACTTCATCAATCCATTTTGGGATTAAGAAGAGTCAGCTTGAGATGCTACATCTGTTCGTAACAGTAGGTTGTCAGTTGATCGACGCTAGTCATTGGCAGATTAGGGCGCATAGTGAGCAAGCAGTACGCGATATTAAAAAAGGGCTAGGATTAGATAGCGCAATACGTGTCGGTACTCGTAAGAATTTTCATGGTTACGAGGTTAGAGTAGTTCAGAAAAAACGAAGACGGTCTAACAAGAATCTGGCGATGACAAATGAGTATTATAGCTCATCAGGGGTTTTGAAATATTTAGGATATTTACTGATGATACTTATCTGAGCGAAGTGACAGAGCGACAAGTCATATATTGAAAGGTCTATAAGCTAATTTTTGACCTGTATGATCAAAATACTGTCACGGATAGTTATTGCTCTGAATGCTATAGGACGTAAGGGTTGTCACGTTGTCACGGTAAAAAAGGTGTAGGGGTATAAGATGACTGAAACACTTTATCTAGTTAGATATGGTAATACGCTTAAGCCAACTTGATTTTGGGTGTTTAAGACTTTTTTTTGCGAGTATAGCCCAGCCGCTTCATGGCGGCTTCTACACCAGATTTACTACAGCCCAAACGAGCAGCTCTTTCATAGTAGTAAGCGTCAGGATAGTCAGTAATGTCTTGTTTTAGTGCTTCGGTAGATATTTTGCGCGGTGCTCTGACGATGGGCTTGATACTGATGTCTTTTTTCCAGTTAATAATGGTGGTGGGACTCATATCATAAAGCTTTGCTGCAGTGCGCACGCTCATGCCTTGTTCAAGAGACTGTAGTACCTTTTTACGAAGGATAATGGGGTATGTCATGGTGATTAGCGAGCTAGAATTTAGAATTATCGTAACATTTCTTGGTGGGATTGACTATAATAGGTTCTGTGGCAAACGTACCTCTTCAGTGAATATCAAAAAAAGTACTGAAAGATGGGAATGGTAACCTTGACTATGCTAATTGATTTTTATCCAATTATGGGTTTCAGATCAAAGCTTAGAAAGAGGTTTTGCAGTAGATTTTAAAGTTTATACCAAATGATAATGTATCGGCTATTTTATCAAAATTTATAACCTCATAAAGATATCATCTTATTAGGCAGATTGAGACTAGCAAATATGCTTTGATATATTTACAGCAGCGCGGTATAGGTGATTTTAGCGTGACAACGTGACAAGTCATACATAGCATAGCGTACCGCAGTTTTATATCCGTGACCTCTTAATGCCTTTTATTGCTTTTAATGTGCCAAAAGGCATGTATCTAATAGCACGTCACGATGTCACGTATGCAAACCCCAATATCAAACAACCCAGCTGAGTAAAGCTAAAAATAGTACAAAGCCAATAAGCCCAGTTAATAAGGCTCGGTGACTTTCATGCGTAATAAAGACTACTGTTCAATTTTTTATAACGCTCATCCTCGATAATCTTTTAACCTAAAAATTCGTGGCTTTGCTATCTAATAAGTGAAAGCAATATTATCAAAATATTGCTGACTCATAAAAGACTGTTTAAAAACCCTGTTTTCAGTTGAAACTATTGCTTCATCCAACCATCTTCAATAACTCATCAAAGCTATCAATCACATCGTATTTTACAGCTTGATCCTCAAGACTGCTACTTTCACTAGCTTTTGAATTCAATGCATAAAAGAATCGCTTGGCGCTCTCTATGCGATACTTTTCTTTTTCACGCAAGTCAGCATCTATCATCGATCCTTTAGTTTCAGCCACAAAGTAGATATGACGCACTTTACCTTCGTTAAATGCAATGGCCCAATCAGGGTTGTAGTCGCCTACTGGTGTTGGAATTTTGAATCTATCAGGTAGCTTGGCATATACCGCTACATCATCAACAGCGCCTTCTAGCTCCTGAGCAAATCGTTTCTCGATGCTTGAGTCCGTTGCAACATAATCAAAGACATGCCGGTCAACCTTTAACGAGTCGCTAGGGATCTTCTGATTTGACACAAAAACTTCATTAAGTGGGTAGGTCTGGTCAGTCGTATAATAAGTAAGCCCTTGGATGACCATTCTGATCCGTGCTTCGTTAATTAAGCGAGCAACTTCACGAATAAAGGCTTCAGGATTATTCTTGAACTGTGTGAAAATAGCGTTATTGATACCTTTCAAAATCGCCACGATACTACGACGAGTAAGGTCGGTCTGCTCACTGAGTGAGCCTATCAAGTCGTATTTCACCTGCGAGCGTATAGAAGTATTTGCTGACTCAGTTGAAGTAGTGGGGTTGCTAAATGACTGCTTATCGATTAACTCTTCATGAGAGATGGTGTCACGCTGAGTAGACTCAGCAAGCTTATAGCTAAGCGTTTCTACAAAGTTGTTGTTTCTTTTCTTTGCGGCCGCTTCGATAGCTGCAATACTTTGCCTTATGAGCTTGTCACTATCAATCTGAATCTCAAATACTGCTTTGCGGTTAATACGGTTCCATAGCTCTAAGAACTCTTTTTTCTTGAGATTGTTTTCATTAATCGGATTATGCGTGGTTTTATTATCATTTTCTGTCATACCTTCCAAGGCTTTAGGATCAAAGATACCACCGATTAATTTTATAATTTGATCGCTATAAGGCTCAAGTACTTCAGGTAGAGGGGCTAAGCTATCGTTATTAATCGCTTCATGATAGCTATCAGTAATATGCTTATCAAAATCTATATAATCATTCTTGATAAGGTAATGGACAATCATATCAGCTTCACGCTCGCTGACTTCATGTTTGCTACCATCTTCTAGCGTTAATATCTTATTATAGAAATAATCTTTGGTAGCCTTAGTGGGTCGGCTAGACAAGGCGGCTGCCAGCTCTTTTTGTAGGTTTGTCACAAAATCGGTGTAGCTTTCGTTAGTGACGACTGTCAGGTTGTTAATGCGATGAATATCATCTCTACCTAAATGTTTAGCATTGGCATCCATACGCATACCGTCACTGCGTACTGCCAAGCGTAAGCCACGTCCGACTTCTTGTCGGCGAGAAATGGTGTTTTCAGAATGCTTTAGGGTACAGATAACAAACACGTTTGGATTATCCCAGCCTTCTCTTAGAGCAGAATGTGAGAAGATAAAGCGAACGTTTTTCTTATGGCGTGTCTCTTCTGAGTCATGTGGCTCAGGGAATGAGAGTAGGGTCTCTTTATCCTTTAGAATAAGGTCATAAGCATCGATATCATCGGCTAAATTGACTTTACCGCCCAGCTCTTCGTCATCGAACTTCTTGGTTTTAGGGTCAATCATCTGTTGGCTTTTTTTATCGACTGAGAAATAGCCATTATGAGTATGATCGACATCAATATTACGTAGGTAGTCGATGTAAGGATCATTGTCTATATTTAGCCCTATCATATTCTCAACGATTTGATTGTACTGTTCAACGAATATTTGCGCATACTCACCATCTATGCGATTGCCCTCATCGTCGTATTGACGGTACTTAGCCACTTCATCAATAAAAAATAAGCTCAATACCTTCAATCCTTGATTGAACAGCACCCGTTCTTTTTCTAGATGGGCGCGAATAGTCTCGCGTATCTGAATGGTGCGCATAAGCGTTTCATCGATTTGACCAAGCGCTTGACCAACATGAATCTTGATGCCATTAGTAAACGTCAATGATTGCTCACGTGCATCAATCTCAGCGACTACATAACGGTCTTTATACTGCTCAGCTTGTTTGGATAGGGCGTAGAGGTCATCACCTCTTTTAACCCGGCGAATACGGCGTTTGACGCCTGATTTAGTCTTCTCTTCTATATCAAGTCTGGCAGTAGGGTCGGATGAAGACACTTCTATATCTTGCAGATATAAGTAGCCATGAGCACCTGACAAACCTTTAACTTCAACCCCTTTGACGGTAATCTTTTTGACCAGCTTTTGATTGTAGGCATCTAGTGCATCTAAACGATAAATCAGATTGTAGTCGCGTTTATGGGTCGCCGAATAACGCATGATAAATAAAGGATCAAATTCAGCCAAAGACTTGAGCGCATTTTCAGAACCTAGCTTTTGGGGCTCATCAATAATGACGATAGGGCGGTTACGGCGTATCACGTCGATAGGGCGACGGGAACCAAAATCATCTAGCTCATCATAGATACGGCGATTGCTCTTACTACGTGAGTTAAAAGCTTGGATATTAATAATCATGACGTTAACGCTAGCATCCGAACTAAAGGTTTCAAGCTCATGCAGTTGGTCAGAGTTATAGACAAATGAGCGCGGCTTTTTCCCATAAATCTCTTGGAAGTGATCAGCGGTCATCTCGAAGGTTTTTGCCACGCCTTCACGAATCGCAATACTGGGTACGACGATAATAAATTTTGACCAGCCATAGCGCTTATTTAGCTCCATCATAGAACGGATATAGCAGTAAGTCTTACCTGTACCTGTTTCCATCTCAATATTTAGGTTGATAGGGCTGGTGGTTAGGTTTTGACCTTTGCCGCCTTTGGTCGAGGTATCATCGGTAATAAGTTCAGATGACTGAGTTAAGCCTTGGCTTGCCTGCACACTTTGAATATTTTGTAATACCGCTGATAAGTCGTTAATCGGGGCATTGGCATAGCCGATATGTAGCTCATCGAATAATGAGGACTGCTCAGTGCTCGCCAGCTCATCCTCACTGAATAAAGGCAAGCTCTCGCCCGTTGGGTTAACGGATAGCTTTTGCTTGCCTTGGTCAATAGTATATCGCTGTGCAATCTCTTTTGGTTTCCCATTAAAGCAGTCTGCAACGGCGTTGACGGCGTCTAGCTGATACTGGAGCTCTTTGAATGTAATTTCCATGTTTCCGCCCCTTAGATGAACTTCACTTGCGTGTCAGGTGACAACTGCGCAAAACGTGCTTTGATATTGGTCTTGTCTTGATCATGAGTGATGGCAAGCTCGCTTGAGACAAACTTCAGTGGCTCGTCCTTTGATACTTCATCTACTAGGTCAGTCGTTAGTGTGTCAAAACAAGCGACTAAGCTATCTATACCCACGTAGTAGACGGTACTGCCTTGGATCTCTTTAACTTCGATAGGTAAGGATAAAGGCACACCCCAATCGAGCATGACTTGGAATAGTAAGTCTTCGCCCGTGCGGTCTTCTTTGATATGCGACTCTAGGTTATCAAGCTCTGCTTGCGAGTACTCATCAGGTGTGTAATAGACCTTTTTCATATTGGTCTCATCGATTTTTAGCACGCGAAAACCAATGTCTAGATTTTCAATACCTTCATTGTCCGTAAGAATTTTCTGACCAGCACGGCGAATACGTTCTTTAGATATTTCTGCTATATTTAGCGGCTTATTATTGACATTTAAAAAATCAATAGCTTTCTTTATAGTTTGTTTTGCAGCAGGACTAGTCGCAAGTTCAATTCTTAATTGCTCTGGCAGTTGTACCATTATGAATTTTCGCTGGCCTCCATCTACACTATTTAGTTTAAGTATTGCATGCGCTGTTGAGCTAGAACCAGCGAAAAAGTCTAATATCAAAGCATTCTTATTACCTTGTAAGCAGTACGCAATAATATCTGACAAAATAACATGGTCTTTTGGATTATTAAATACAACATCACCAAATAGGTTTTTTAGAACACTTGAAGCTGCTCATCCATCTTTATAGAAAACTGGCGTTTTAACTATTGAATCAACGTCAAATAAATAACTTTTCTTTAGGGGTATAGTTGTTTCATCTGCTCCAAAAAGAACTTCGTTACTCTTAATTCTTTCAAGCATTACAGGCTCTGTTGCTCCCCAACCTCTAGATGGTTTTTTAACAGGCTTGAGAGTTACTGGATGAATAATTTCATAGTCAGGAATACTTGTACTTGCTGATGAGATATCCGCACCAAAGAATAAGCCTCTATTGTCTGAGCGATAAAAGTGAGAAAGTTTCTTTAACGGGTCATCCTCTTGAAGACTTGAATAATATTTTCGCATCTCAATTTCGATTTTTGAGTGATCACTATCATGCTCCTTTCTCAAGTCTTGATAGGTATCTAGAATGATATCGATACCATCTTTTCTCTCACGCCACTTTCCCTGTGAAGCCAAAAACTCTTTGTTTTTGGCATACACCAACATGTATTCAGCACTCTCAGAGAAAAAAGTTGAGTCATTTTTTCGTCCTTTCTCCCAAGTCAAAATTGAAACTTTATTGTATTCGCCGAATACTTCGCCAAGAATTCCTAGAAGGTTTTTAACTTCTTCAGGACCAATTGAGATAAAGATGACTCCATCATCCGAAAGTAAGTTTCTAGCCAATTTTAGTCTAGAATAAATCATGCTCATCCAGTCAGAATGAAAGCGACCATTGCTTTCAGTATTAGCAACTAAGCGATTACCTTCTTCATCAACTTGCTCTGAGCGCTCTAAGAAGTCTGCCGTATTTTCAGAAAAGTCATCTTCATAGATAAAATCATTCCCCGTGTTGTATGGCGGATCGATGTAGATCATTTTAACTTGACCTAGATAGCTTTCTTGCAATAGTTTTAGTGCCTCTAAATTATCGCCTTCTATAAATAGATTTTCAGTGTTATCAAAGTTCACGCTCTCATCACGCGCAGGACGTAGCATTTTAGCGATAGGTGAGTTGGCTTCTAGTATCGCTTGACGCTTACCCGGCCAGTCTAACCGATAGCGTTCTTGCCCGCCTTCGACCAATGACTGTGACAGCTCTTGACGTAGTAAGTCAAAATCTACTGCTTTTTTTAGATTGCCATGCTCATCTTTTGACTCAGTAATACAGTTGGGAAACAGCGCCATGATCTTTTGGACATTATCATCGACTAAATTAGGGCTGTGCATGTCAAGATAGTCGCTTGCGTCAGTAGCTTGTTGGTTTGATTGAGCTGAGTTAGTCATTCAAGTATTCCTAAATTTATTAAAGATAGATCAATTGTGATGATTACTTACGTTAATTATTTATCGATAAGCAGATCAAGCTCATCTTTGAGCTTGTGCAAGCGCATATTTAGCTCAACTTTACGGTTGAATTGAGTCTCTTTTTTAACCTTTTTTTGCAGTTGGTTGACTTGCTTGGTAAGGCTCTCTACTTGTTGTACGTGCTTTAGCTTGTCCTCTATGCTTGCTCCAGTTTTTATAGAGACTCTAGCCGTTGGGTTTAGCTCTGCCTCTGCCACTATACTCACAGCAGTAGAAGAAGTATTAGCGTCGATGGCTTTTGGGTGAATAGCTTGACTAGGAGGTTTTAGCTGGTCTAAAGGCGCATCATTAGTAATACTAGGCAGCAACTGCTCGATCAAATGAGTATATAAGTCAGATAGATTGAGCACAAAAGGTAGGGGCTCACGCTGATCATCAGCCAGCCACGCTGAGCTATAGTATTTATTTAGCACGATTTTTGACTTATCGGCTTGGCTTACCCGCTTATAGGTAGCAATCACCTGAACCTTATTGTTATAAATAACTTCAAAAATAACGGGCGTCGGTATGAGCTTATCAATGTATTTTATGATTTTGGTATCGATGTCAGCGGTGCGTGCGACAATCCTAAATATCTGCACTTCTTGAAATAGAGTATCAGTTTGAATGTTTAGCGTACCAGCCGATAGTTTATACGCCCAAGTGATTTTTTCCACTTCATCGATAAACTTCTGCTTAAGCTTACTATTAGCAGCACCCTGTTCATAGAGCTTTTTTTTGGGTATAGGTCTATCGACGATAGCTGAAGTCGGGTATTGGTATAAAATCATAATTCGCTAGTTGTGTTGGTCTGTTGAACGTTGGATGAAGTAAGCTCTTCTACTACGATAAAACCAATGAGCTCAAAATCATTCAGCTCTTTTAAGTCGTTTTTTAATGCGGTAGTTGTCATGCCGCTAAATAGACTGTCGATGTCTTTATCTGCTTTAACGTTCTTTATCGCTTCAATGGCTAAGTCGAGGAGCAAACTATAATGGCTCATATCTTGACCGTCAGCAGTGCGCTGATTGAAGGTTTCGCATACTGCTAGTATAGGTTCAGGTTTTCCACGGCATGCTTGCCGCGCTAAACCCAGTAGATGCTTTGCTTGTGTATAGTCAGCTATTATATTGCCGTCATTGTCGATATACATTAAATAGTAAGGATAAAGCTGATTGGTCTTTTCACCGTCTGTTGTAGAGACTTGACGCGCTTTTAGAGCAAAGATGACGCCAGCAGGTAATCCCAACTCGTCAGCAGCAGGGACGACCGCGTGTAAGCCATTAGGCAGACGCTTTAGGTTAGGGTTCGCATCCAAATAGCTAAGCAGATCCATACGGAAGTCATTAAGGCCTAGGTCAGTGATAGACACACCTGTATTGGCATCCTCTAAATCTAAGACTTCCGTTTGCAAACGCTTGAGCTGTTCATGACGGTAAGCGATATCATTCGCTTTGGCACTCAGTACATTGTCATCACCTGTGCTTGCCATATCGACAATGATCATGCGATTCTCGACGCGTTCGCGCAGATTAATGTACTCATCAAGGCTGATATCCGGCCAGTAGTTAACCAACTGTATTTGCTCATTATTAGAGCCAATGCGGTCTATGCGACCAAAGCGCTGAATAATACGCACAGGATTCCAGTGAATATCATAATTGATAAGGTAGTCACAATCTTGTAAGTTTTGCCCTTCAGAGATACAGTCTGTGGCTATGAGTATGTCTATCTCGCGGGTCTCATTAGGGAAGATCTCACTTTTTTGTTTGGATCTAGGCGAAAATAGAGTCAGTAGTCCTTGCATGTCGTAACCCTTACGGCTACCTACCATGCTTTTGATAGTCGAATAATTGTCAGTACCCGTTATCTTAGCGGTGTGTAAGCTATAGTCACGTAATAGTTCTGGCGCTATATGCTCATATAAGTAATTAGCAGTATCGGCAAAAGCTGTGAAGATCAGTACCTTTTGATTACCTGAGTTTATAGGATTATTGATTTTTTCAATCAGATGCTGTTTGAGATGTTGTAGCTTATGATCACGTTCTGGTGTAACTGTAGTAATAGTAGTGATTAGCCGTCTCACGACGGCATAATCTGCTTCTAAGTCAGTATGCCATCTTAGTATATCCACATCATCAAGGTGAACTTTGAGCTTACCGCCCACCCAATCGTTAGGATTAGTTGGCTCATCAAGTCCTTCGTCATGGGCATTATTATCATATCCTGTGCCAATATCAATAGACAGCAGATCATTATTTTTTCGAGCTTGATATTCAGCGATACTAGACAGCGCTTGCTCTAAGCGGTCTTTTAAGTTATGTAACGTCAGACGAAAAGCATACACAGAGCTCTCTAGTCGTTTGAGCAAGTTAACCGTCATCAAAGCTTGTAAGCTTTTTTCACGATCTTGTTGCTTGAGGCTTCCCTTACCTTCAATCTCAGTGTCGTATAGGTCTTCATACTTTTCTAAAGCACTAGGAAAAATATACGTGAGAGGCGCATATACAACCATTCTAATGGATGCTAAATCCTTATAAATCTGATTGAAGGTTATGCTTTCATCTGCTGTAATCGCACAGCGGTATGATAGTGGTTTTAAGCGTTTTGGGAACTGACCGACCTCTTTCGTATCGTAAAAATTCTGAATATGTCTGCGAGAGCGTGCAATAGTGACACTATCTAGTAGCTTGAAAAAGTCAAAGTCTAGCATATCTAATATAGCTTTAGTGGTTCGATGCTCTACGGGTAATTTTGACCAATTGTTAAAACTGGCTTGTGCATTTCTAAAGATAGTCTCAATATCGCGTTTAGTATCAAGCTTATCATCAAGATGCTTACTATCACCTTCATATGCTAAAGCGAGCTGGTTTTTTAGATCGTTAAAGCGATTGTTTACAGGCGTAGCTGATAGCATCAGCACTTTAGTCTTAACGCCTTGCTGGATGACTTGCTCCATTAATCGGTCATAGCGAGTTTTTTTGTCTTTAAAGTTATCTCGGTTACGAAAGTTATGCGACTCATCAATAACCACTAAATCGTAATTGCCCCAATTGATTTTAGCTAAGTCTATGCCCAAAGTCTCACCGCTATTTCTCGATAAGTCAGTGTGAAAGAGCACGTCATAGTTGAAACGGTCTTTGGCAAAGATATTGGTGGTTAAATTGGCGTTATAGTTAGTCCAGTTAGCGCCAAGCTTTTTGGGGCAAAGAACTAATACACTTTTATTACGCAGCTCATAGTACTTGACGACGGCAAGGGCGGTAAAGGTTTTACCCAAACCTACGCTATCCGCTAGAATACAGCCATTGTAGGTCTCAAGTTTATTAATAATACCGACAGCGGCATCTGTTTGAAAATTATAGAGCTTTTGCCAGATAAGTGTGTCATGGTAACCTGTCAGGTCGTTAGGCATGACGTCTTCATTTAAGTCTTCAAGGAACTCTTTAAAGATATTGTAAAGTATCAAAAAGTAGATGCGCTCAGGATCGTTCTCTTGATAGACCGATTCGATATGACGAACAATCTCATCAGTGATATCAGTCACCTTTTGCTGATCTTGCCATATTTGATTAAATAAATTGAGGTAGGGTAGCGCATAGTCTGAATCAAATCGATTGACCATGTTTGAGACAGCATCGCCTTTTTCATAGCCAAGCCCAACAGGAGTAAAGCCTTGGATAGGCATGTAAGTAAATGATGATGCCTTGTCTTTAACGCATACAAATTCTTGCATGGGCGAGTTAGTAGTATTGGACTTAAAGACCGCTTTTTTGCGTATCCAGTCTGCACATTCTCTAGCAATTGCTTTTTGAGTCAGTTTGTTTCTCAGGTGAATCTCAAATTCAGTGCCATATAGACTGTCCTCTCTATCAAACTTAGGAATGACAAACTCACGCTTTTCTTTTTTGAACTTATCCGTAACATCATTGGGTACAAAGGTAGGAGAGGTGAATAAAAATTGCATTCCATCGATATTTTTAAGCTCCTGCTTTAAAGCAGCATAAGCATAGATAGAGAAAAATGAGGCCGCTATCTGTAGCTTAGAACTAGCATGCAGATTTTCTTTTATGTCATCGCCAAATCTGTGGTTCAAGTTGTCTATAAGTTTCATGGGTCAACTATTGGTCTTTATGGAATGAGTGCAGTATAGCAAAGGCAAAATTTATAGCTATTCTAGATGACATCGTCACTAATCTAAAGAGCTGTAATGAAATAAAGATACGAGGCCTAATGTACTCACACTCATGCTTAGATAAGAAAAGCATAAACACTAAAAGCTTGTACCAACTTACTCTAAGATGGTTTGTTTCAGATCAAGGCACAAACAATAGGGTCAGACAAAATAAAAGGACTGAGATATGTGTCAACATACCTCAGTCCTTCGTAGAGATTCTAAAAACAAGAGCAAATGTTACGATAGATAACGTGAAAAAGTCTCCTGAAAGTCATCAAGGTCATACCCTTTACCTCGCACTTCCTTACCGCGTAGGTCGTGCGTTCTCATATCTTTAGATGAAATTTTGAATTCACCTAATCTTCTAGCAATTTGATATAAAGTTATAGGCCTGCCATGATTTAGAGTTGACCAAACCATCTCTGTATCTCTACATAATCCTGTAAGCAAATCTCTGCTTAAAAGTCTATTTGTTCCATATAGATTAAAAACGGTTTGAATATCGGCTAATAGCTGCTCATTTAAACTAGGTTCATCGCTTTCAATACCAGAGATTTCGATACAAGCATTATAAGCCTTCTCTAACCAATCATCACCTAGCATCATAGCTATTTTTAGCAAAATCTCCCAGTTGTCTTGTGCTCGATCATTGATATAAGGTGGCAACACGGGTTTAGCTGCTTTGACAGCATCTATATTATCATTAGACCACCTCGCAAGTTGTGACTGGATTTTGTTAGTGAAGTCTATAGGCAGATCACGCACTCGTTTTTTTGTCTCATTTTTCATTTTTCGACGCAAAGTTAGCGATATTGAACGATCTATTAGTGTACTATGGATTTTACCAATACCTGAGATCGCTTTCGCACAATAAACATTAAATGTAGTTGGTTCATTATCATCACCAACACAGCGTAAAGTTTTTGAAAGTTGGAGGCTATGCCCTGCATTTAGTATGCCTCGCATTTCCTTGTCATCATTAATAAAAGTATCAGCTTCATCAATAAATAGCGTGGGTTTATAAGTTTCAATGCAACGATATAGGGCCGACCTTGTAATATTAGATGTTGACAGCGATTTTTTACTCAAACGGCTCATTAGTATTAAAAGCGTAGTTTTACCGCAACGTTTCTCAGGGGCATTAATCCACGCAATGGGCAAAATATGGCTTGCTGGTATGACCCATGTTAATATTATCCATAGCGTAACAGCGATCTTTACTGCATCAGTACAGGCAATATGATCGTCTAATATCTGATATATTTGATTAGCCACCAAAGCAATATCTGTTATCGGTTCTGCATATGGCTCAGTATCAACGACTAAGCTTTCTGAAGCCTTAGACTTTATCTTACTTCTAGCTTTATTAACTAGCTTGTCAAGCGACCGAACTGACATATTATTAAGAGATTTCGCGGTTTCAGTTCTTTCAAGCTCGTAATCTAGTTCTGATAATTTAGCTAGTCTATCAATAGCAATTTGTGCTAAATCTGAACTAATTTTTAAATCTTGTTGTGGTAAAATATCTGATGATGGCTGGTCTATGTCATCAGTAGTAGTTTCTAAAAGCTGAGCATCTGGCAGGATGTTCGGCTTTTTTATTCGGTCAACTGATTGCTCTTCAATAGTTTCAAGAGCTGTTGCTTTGTTGTATTTACTCATGATTATGCCTCCTCACTGTTAGATGAGGATTGACTATCCAACCATTTGTTTATATCAGACACACGCCAAAGGCTGGCGCGTCCTATTTTTATAGGTGCAGGGAATCTATTTTCATTTATGAGGTGATAAATGTGTTTAGCGGAAAACCCAGTAATACCGCGTATGGCGGGCCTAGCTGTAACGTTACGCTGTTGACCAGATTCAGTGGTATAAGTACGAGCTGGACGCTCAGGTTGGTTTGCGAGATCTGACATTCGCAAATATCGATTATTCAGTTTCATGTTGTTACTCCACAGCACGATTAGTTGTAGCCGGTGTTGGCTGGTGCTGTGGAGTAATGATAGTCGACATATTTAGTGAATAGTATAGTTATGCGCGCATAATAAATTTTATGATAAATTTCCTTTCGCAGCTTCACTTATCAATTTATAGACATATTCATAAGTAGGTTTCTCATCTGTATCTATGTATTCTTTAATATACCTCGCAGTTTCAGCATATTTTTTAAAACCCTGCTCCTTCATTATTGCAAGATACTCTTTTTTCTTCTGTTGTCTATACTCAGACTGTGGAGCCCATCTAGCTTCAGATGCTATAGTGCCATTTAAGGAAGCCATTTTTTCAAAATAATCATTTCTATCGTAACCAATTTGCACAGCACTGCCAGCGAAAAGATACATTGCGAAGTCATGGTAATTCAAACACAATTCGTATGCAGCTGACTCATAAGCTATTAGAGCTATACTCTTGAAAATATATATTCTAAAAATCTCATCTAGCATAATCCCAACTCTTTCAATCTCTTCAATGGAATGAGGATTTAATATTTTATGAAAAATTTCACGTTTATTCTCAATATCATCTAAAGATTCATCAATTCTAATAAAGTTGCTTTCTATATATCGGTTCAAAGCATACTGATCTATATCAACATTATGTATCTCAGGGTCATAACCTTCTGAATATTTTTTTATATTTTTAAAAAAATGCTCATCATCAAATTCAAATTTCGTATCTACATAGTTTTTAGCAAACACTTCTACGCTATCTAAAAAGAAAATGTTATTTCTTTGCTTATGGATATGACATGTTTCATGCTCTAGAATTCGTCTAGCTATATCTATAGTTCTTGGCTTAGATATAGTCTGTTCTATAGCATTATTTGCGTTTTTAAAATTCTGCTTTGTTAAAAAGTTTTCAAAAGATTTTTTGTTTGAAGAGATGGTGGTTGATTGATTATTGGAGTTCATGGATTATGCCTATACAATAGTTAAGATTTATAGAAGATATTTATGAAAGTTATATACTTTTTCTTACTAATTTTTTAATATAGTCAATACTAAATAAAACTGATATTGGACATTATAACGCGAGACTGGCACAAATTTTTCTTTCTTTCTTTCTTTCTTTCTTTCTTTCTTTCTTTCTTGCTTGCTTGCTTGCTGTGCCTACGCCGACAGAGGCTACGAAAAATTCCTGCCAGTCATGCTGTATCATTTTTATATTGAATTCACTATACTTTAAAAGTAAATTCGTTCTGTCTTAAATAAAATTTCTATATGTGACTGCGTGACAAAGCATGTAGAATTCTAGTAGCCGGTAAATTTATCAGGGACGTATGACTTTAATTTAATATTATTTTGACATGTAGGAAAGCTGTAATTAGTTTGATTTAATTTGTTTAACGATCTGTATTAATAGATCAGGCGACACACCTTGTGCTTGTAAGCTTTTTATTAAAACATCTTTATCATGCAAAGCTATATCGACTGCTTGCTCATCACGACTACGCATTTTGTTAGTAATTTCATCTGGTGTCATTAAGTCAAAGCTAACAGCTTTGCCAGTTCGTAAGTCATCAAGATGGTTTGCCCACTGATTCATCATCATTTGCCTTTCTGCTAGATGTGCAGATAAATCGTATCTCTTTTTGACACTAGACCGATTAAGATGGGCTAACTGTATTTCTATCACATCCTCACTGAACTTTAATTCATACAATCCCGTGCTGGCAAGCTGCCTAAATCCATGTCCAGTCATTTCAGGGTAGGGACTACCCGTATAGCCCATACGTTTCAGAGCTTGATTAAACCAAGCCTCACTATAAGGCTGATTCTTCGTGAAGTTATAAAATACGTAATTTGTTTTTTCTGTTAAAGGTCGCATACGCTCGATAATGGCCATTGCCTGCGGTGACAAGGGAATAATGTGATCTTGACGCATTTTCATTTTATGTGCTGGGATACGCCAGACATTTTTATGGTAGTCAATTTCTGACCATTCAAAAAATCGTAGTTCTTTCGTTCTAACAAAACAGAAGGTCATCAGCTGCATGCCAGCCACGGTTTGTTCATGGGCATTCGGATGATCTTCAACATATTTATCAATATTACGTAATAATTCGGAAAACTGATGCTGCTCGACCGCTTTCATACGCTTAGCCTGATGAGGTCTTAAAGCTTTATTACGACCATAAGCGACATTAATGACATCGTAGCTTAACGTATTAATAGCATATTCAAAAACTGAGCCAATTAGTTCAACACACTTACTTGTAGTATCGGCTGTCCATTTGCCTTGTTTTTCGAAGTGATTTTGAATTGCTAGACCTGTTTTGATGACGTCCTGTGCAGTGATAGAGGCAATAGGATAGTCACCGATATGGGGTGCAATATGCCTATTTAGATAGTTGTGAAGTTTTTGAATATTCTTCTTAGAGGTAGTGGTAGATTTTTCGTCAATATAGCTCTTAGCAATAATTTTAAATAAGTCCTTCTGCTCATAGTTATTTTTATCATTATTTTTATGTTCAGTAGGATCAATATTATCAGCCAGTAATGCTTGAGCTTTATCACGTACCAGCCGAGCCTCTTTTAGTGACACCTCTGGTTTAAATGTAGAGCCAATGATTTGCTTGGCAGATTTATAAATACCAATCTGATAAGTTTTTTGCTTTGGCTTAAGATCTTTAGGGGATTGATAGCGATAAGTCATCTGCCAAAATAGCGAGCCATTTGGATGTTGTATAAGATATAAATTGTTGCCATCACCATGGCGCGTGACTTTGGTGGGAGTGGACTGTTTGGCAATGGCTTTCACACCAGCGTCAGTTAATCGGTAGTCTTGTCTTCTCGTCATGGCTTATACCTAAAGGCGCTTGGAGGTTTAACAACAACCTCACTGCATAATTAACAACAGAAAATGACGTTGCATATTATTTAACAACTAATTTAACAACATTGTAGAGGTACTAGCAGGTAATAACAAGTAATCAATAAAGACAACTATGTATATGTATAAGGGGTTTGGAGGGTTTGAGGTAATGCGAGGTTATGTCTAAATACAATGATTGGTGCGCCCACAGGGACTCGAACCCCGATCGATCGCTTAGGAGGCAACTGCTCTATCCTGTTGAGCTATAGGCGCATTATGGAGAGCCATTGTAGGAAAAAGCAGTCATAAAAGCAATCAACAAAAGACAAATAGAGGCAATTTGTCATTTATCTCCATTGCTAAGAGCATCAGCGACATCTACTGGATTATCGCGTGATGCTTTTTTTGCCCGTGATGTTGGTTGAAACAAGTCGTTTACGCTATTCTTATAACCATTAATATTATAATAATCGTATTTCTCTAAAATACCTTGGCCCGTACTTGAGAGTAAGAAGTTGCGAAAACTAACGGCAACCGTACGGTCTGTCAAAATAACGCCTTCGAGTTCTTGCTTATCTTTCAAGGCATAATTAAAGGAGGTTAGTGTACGTGCCTCTTTATTATCGTTCTCGGCAGTTGCCTGTTCACTATCAGTATTTTTGCTATCGGTTTCATCCTCTGTAATAACTGTATTGGCGTTTGCCTTACTCTGGTTATCTTGGTGTTGAGACGCTGTCAGCTTTGCTTGTAGTGGCGCGAGACGTTCTGCTGATAGCCTATCATTTGCGATAATGATGTCTGTATTAAAAGCGGCGTCGCTGTCGTTGTTAGCATTGATATCATTATCTAATAAGGTCAAGAGTGTGTTTGGTGGCACATAGCTTGCTAACACTTGAATATGAGGATAACGAGATTCAAAACTGACAATGATATCGTCCAATGGCACTTGCAGGCTTTCTGCTGCACGGACATACAGGATGCTATCAGGCACAGTTTTGGCAGTCTCATCGCCTTTGGCAGCGGCAGATTCATTCTCACCTGCCATGATAGGTAGCGGATCTATACTTTTACGATTGTGAGTCCATAACCATGCAATCAGAGCGATAAAAATTGCTAGCAGCAATAAAATTAGCCCAGCCAGTAGCAGCTTGTAGTCTTTCATATATTACCGCTCTTTTATTAATGGATTCAGTTCAAAATTTACATAAGACACTATAGGTGATATATGGCTTGCGTCAAAGCTTTTGATCGAGTACTTCATTGGTTAACTCTGTTAGCATCTCTGCAAACACATCTGTATTCACAAAAGAAGGCGTAGACGCTGGGGTTTTATTTTCAGTACGGTTATTACTAAGCGATGCAGGCTGGCTATCAATCGCTTTTGTATAAGCTGTCGCTTGATGTGCAGCCAATGGTGACTGACCGATCATAAGCTTGTCTTTTAGCCATTTAAACCCATGCGCCTCCCACCACGCTTCAAAACGCGATAAGGTGCTACCACGCACTGCAATAGGCAAATCTAATGTACGTAATTTTTGTGCCAACACAGGATCGCTGATGGCTTGGTGAATGCTCAGATAAAGGGAGCTACTATCGTCAGTATAAGGACGTCTGTTTTGCCATGATTTATCATCGATTTTCATACGCGGTAATTGCCATAGCTCACCACGATAGTAAACAACGTATAAACGTTGTTTCGGATGAACAAAGACGGCATCAATAGGACGCAAAGGCATAATGTTAAATCATCTCGTGATAATGGATATTAGGTCTAAATAAGGTATAGAAAATAACTTAAAAGAGTGGCAATGTATATTTTATTATCATAATTATAAGCAGTGCCACAAAACGACATTAGATGTCGCAAGATAGTATAATGCTGATATCTATACTGGTAAACATCGAGCATCAGTGGCACACTGACAGAGCATATACGTGGCTTATGAAAGCGTATTGTACATCATATAATGCTAGCAGAAATGTATTACAGTGACGACTGCCAAAGATGTATTGATGAGTATCAATTCGGGCTTCATTGCTACTTTCTGTGGCACTTTTATTACAAGCGTAGTGATTGACAGGTTAGCTGTAACCAACAGTAGCCCTCAGCGCTTACGCTTATTCTAATCAGATTATTGTCTATGTTTACTATCATTCAGTCACATCGTACCGAAAATCTCGTTGACCAACTACTGGTGCAATATCAGTCAAAGAGTCAGAACATTTTTGAACCTTTTATTGTTATTGTACCGTCAATGGTATTGGGCGACTGGTTGGATAAAACCATTGCTAGCCGTGCTGGTATCAGTACATTGGTACGTACCAAATTTTGGGGTCAGTATCAGTGGACACTCATGCAGGATGTGTTGACTCGCCATAATGCCTATTTATTAGAGGTTAATCCTGAAGCAGCAACCTTGAATGTACCTGAAGTTGCCGTGCTATCGCCAACGGTGATGCAGTGGCGACTGTTCGGCTACCTAACTTACTATCAAGCGTTGATTGTCAATGATGACACGCATCCTGTGAACCCATTGTTGGCATCTTTGGTTGACGAGCCGCAAGAAGGGGTCAAGCAAGATAAGGCGCAACAAGACGCGCGCATTTGGCAACTGGCAAGTGACTTGGCAAGGGTGTTTAACCGTTACTTGACTCACCGTGAGGATTGGCTGGCGCTATGGTCGGATAACAAGCCACTTGATGTGGATAAGCTAATCGCAGATAAAGATGCACTCTCACTACGTTTTGATCAGTATGCACGCGGTACGCCTGAGTGGCTAGTGGCGCACTATGTAGAGCTTGAGATTGCGCAGCGCTTTTTGTGGTCGCATTTATTTGCGGATGTACATCAGCACCGTGTGGCCATTGAGAATACCTTTTGGTCAGCCTTAGAAGATGATAAAGCAAATGAACGTGAGCAGCTACCGACAGTGCTGCGAATTTTTACTATTCAGCAATTGCCACAGACTGAGCTTGATTTTTTGCAGCGCTTGTCGAAATATATGGACATCACGTTACTACACTACAATCCCTCAAAGTTATTTTGGGCAGATATTGTTGATAAAGCGTGGCTACAGCGTCAGCAGATTATTAATCCCCAAAGCGTGTTTTTACGTGATTACGGGCACAGTTTACTGTCGCGTTTAGGCAAACAGTCTCGTGATACTTTTGCTATGTTGGCCAATTTGTCAGGTAATGAGCAATACCAAGAGGCGCTGGTGGAGTGGCAAGATAACTTTAGTGATAGGTTTGATGATGAAACTGGTAGCGTCATCGATGGCAGTGCCAGTAATAGTGATAACGACGATAGGTTGCAAGCAGCAGAAAACGGCCCAAGTTTATTGCGCCGTTTGCAAAACGATGTGTTGATGCTTGACGAGCAATCAACCCAACAAGCGACAGCCGCAAAAGTCTCAGAGGCCGTCAGCAACCAAATAGCATTGGATTTTGAGCAAGAAACGTCATGGTACGACGATGAGGTACTAGAGAATAAGCGCTTTGAAAAAGACCGTTTTTGGGCTATCTCTTCTCAAGATAATAGCCTAAGCATTCATTCTTGTCATAATTTACAGCGCCAACTTGAAGTACTGCGCATTATGATTGGACGCTGGCTCAATGAGCCCATCAAATCTGGTGAGAAAAAACGCCATATATCAGACATTGTGGTGTTGCTACCTGATGTTGAGCGTCATCATGCGCTAATTAGCTCTATTTTCGTCAATGGTAGGGGACAAGATGGCCTGACCTTGCCTGCGAAGGTGACTGGTGTTGTCGATGCTGATATTCGCCAGTTATGGGAAGCGATTATTGGGTTTTATAAGCTGCTTGGCAGTCATAGCGCTCGTTTTGAAGCGGCTGAGGTGTTGGACTGGCTGATGCTGCCACCCTTATTTGAGAGTTTTGGGTTGACCCATGAGCAAATGAGCCGTGGTTGTGATTTGTTGGTGGAAGCTGGATTTATCCGCGGGTTTGATGAGCTGCATCTAAAGCAGACCCTAGACGTCAACGACTATGATTATCGCTTTAGCTTCGCACAAGCGTTAGACAGACTGACTTTGGGATTAATTATGCCAGAGGCGGGTCTGAGTGATTGTTTATACCCTTTGCATGAAGATGAATGGCCAAGTACAGCTGTACCTGAGATGAGCTTACCACTCGCGCAAGTGAGTCTAAATGACGCCATGATTGTAGAAGCGCTTTGCCGTATTTATACTGGTCTGGTGGCACGACGTGATGACCATACACAAAAAATGAAAGCGGAAGATTGGCTAGATCAGATTGAGACCCAAGTGATTCATCGATACTTTGGCGATGTCGATCAAACGCGTACGATGCGCGCTATTTATAATGCGATGAATGGCTTTAAATCAAGCTTACGTGCCAATCGTCATTATAGACAATATTCTAGTGGTGATAGCAGTAGGGTAGAGGTGGAGCAAAGGCTGGCAGGGGTCGAGCAATTACCGCTCAAGCTGAGCTTTATGCTAGACAGTATCGAAGCTGAGCTTGAAAGCCAGCAAGTCAGTGCTGAGCCGACAGGCGTGATTACTTTTGGTCGATTTGGTGCACTACGGAACGTCCCTTTTGAGCTGGTGGTCATGCTCAATATGGATCTCTCTGAGTTTCCTGGGCGCGACCGAGACAACCGATATGATTTGATGAAAGCGACCAATTCACGGCGCGGTGATAGAGTCAGCGAGGACGATGATAATGGGGCATTTTTGGATGCGCTACTATGTGCGCGTAGTGCATGCTGGATATTCTACAATGGTCAAAGCTTGACTGACACTCACGAGCATCTGCCAGCGAATCCTGTGAGTGAGCTGCTACAGTTCTTACAAGGTGAGGTACAGTGGCAGGTTAACTCGCTTGATACTTTGCCTGAAAGTATTGATTCAACGGCAGAAAGTCTTAAGCGTTATTTACCAAAGCTCATCAAGCAATGGCTGGTCACTGAGCATCCAGCACTACCTTTTCACAAGAGCTTGTTTGAAGCAGATATTGAAGAGGCTTCTGAGCAAAAGGCTGATACGTCTAATACCAATATTGATCCAAGCAATACGTCTGATGATGTTAGCGATAGTAACCCTGATACTGCTGTAGCCGATGAGCTAGATAGGTTGCTAAATAAAGCCATGCGCAAAACCAAGCTGGCTCAGAAAAAACAATTTCCTCCGGCGCCGCTATGGCAGGCTGTTTTTGAGACACTACAGAAAAGAAGATCTAGCGAGCATCCACAACTGATTGACTTACCCACAAAAACACAGTACGAAGCCATTGCTCAAATGCTGGGTCATCGCTTGGGTGGACTGGGGAACATAAATCATCAAATCGTGTCTACATTAGCCAATATGCTGGGACTCGATACTACTGCTGCTAATGATATGAGCGATAGGACTCAGGCGCTCACCCGAATGGTGCGTGATACCGTATTTAATATTGGCGAGATAGATATTGAGGGTATGCTGGTGTATCAAGTGCGCCATCCTGCCAAAGCGTTTTTACGGTCTCAAAAAGTGCATGTGGTACAAGGTGAGGAAGCGATGACGCATCAGGAACCGTTGTTTTTGGATCACCTGACAACTTATCAGATTAAAGATCATTTGATTAAAGGGCTGGCCGCCGATAAGCGTACTGACAATACGGCTCAGCAAGATAGCTCAACGTTGATGTATCAAAAAATTATACCAGCAGGGGTAGCGCGCCAAACCACGTTGCCCAATCAGCAACAACAATTACAGCAGCAGTGTCAGGACTTTGAAGAGCAGTTGATCGCTAATGGTTTTGGTGAGCGTGTTATGCCTAATGCAGGTAGAACAGAGAACATGCCAGCTTTGCATTTACTGACACCCACCGCAGAACACCCCGTTCAGATAGAGCTGGCAGCTATACTTAATCGTGTAAATAGCGACGCAAACAGTCAAATAGACACAGACGCATGGCTTACATTACTGCCAAAATCTATCAAAATAAAAGGCCTAGTGCCGCTGTTAACGCCAAGGCTGTCACCAATATCAGTATCATCAGATAACGATGATAAAAACGCTCATATTCAGGCAGGGATGACCTATGCCGAGCAATCACCTAAGCAGTGGTTAAATATACTGCCTAATTCTGCCAGTCCAAAACATCTCCTTAAGTTTTGGTTGTCCCATCTATACTGGCAAGTAGCCAGATGCACCACGGCTGAGCAAGTGACAGCAAATGATGGCGTGAGTATCTGGCGCTTTAATAAATCCAGCTCAAAAGTAGATGCCTACAAAAATTTCATCGCATTTAAACTAAGCCCAATCGCCTATGAAGATGCAGTGATAGAACTAATAAAGTGGGCGATTTTTGGCAATCTAGCGGGTCAAACACCCATCACATTACTGCCTGAGTATGCGTTAAATTATCTGGCTAAGTGCTCAAAATCGCAAGCAGATGATAATGAAAATAGCAATTATTGGCCAAAACGGGCAGACTTCTCAGATTGGCTAAGACCTAATTATAACTTAGACACGGTATACGATACTTGCTCTCAGCATGCCATTTGGCAATATGTACTGCGTGATCAAGATGCCTTTAGAGCCTTATCAGCGGCGTTGACCACCTTGGCGCAACCACTGTATAGGCCGATGTTTACCGCATTAGATGGGTTAGACAATTAGCTATAGTCGAACCACTATTAAAGTGTTACAGCGTTAGACTCGTTTAGCCTACTACTGTAGTGCTTGTACTCGTCTGCCTTGTACCACTTTTAATATTGATTGACTATATAGCAGTTGTTTTTAGTTTTCTTTTTATCCTCTAGATTTTATAGATAATAATTAAAAGTATGCGCTTATATGACAGATTTTACTGACACAACCGACATTATCGAACCTACTGTACAACCAAATTTATCTGACGATCATCCAGATGTTTCGGGTGACTCAGGGGCTATAGTTGAGGAAAAAGAAGAAGTAACACCGGCGGTTGCGGTTGCATTAACGGGAAGGCATCTGATCGAAGCCTCAGCGGGTACGGGCAAGACTTGGACGCTGACAGGCATTGTGCTGCGTCTCCTGATTGAGGCGCGGCGTGCGCCGGAACAAATTATTGCCACCACCTTTACGCGAGCCGCCGCCGCCGAAATGCGTCAGCGTATCCATGATCGTTTGGTAGAGTTTTATCAGTTATTACAATGGGTCAATAACCTGAGTGCAGATACCAAGAACAAAGATTACTTATATCCCAACCTATTGCAGGTACTGCCTGATAGTGGCGATAACAAGAATAACAAGGATAAACTAGAAAGCAATGACTCAAGTATCGAACCAATTGCTCAGACAGACGTTGATGAGTTCAATCAAGATATTGACCATGACCATAAACAGGCTCAGCAGGTGGCTCGAGAAAAGCGCGCGCAAGTCAAAAAAGCGCGTGAAGATTGGTTAAAAGAGCAAGCCAAACATGCACGCTTAAACGCTATTATGGACGATCCCATTAACCTACATTTAGTCGGTTATCTATTAGATCATGTGTATAGCTATCCGATGGCGGAGGCGATCCGGCGTACCGCATTAGTATTAACCACGTTGGATAAGCTGTTTGTCGGGACGCTCGATAGCTTGGCGCAAAAGTGGCTGACCGAGTACAGTAGTGAAACCGGTCATCAGCAAGGCATGGCAATCATTGAAGACAGCAGTATCGAGCAGGTTACGGACAGTATCATTCACGATGAGCTGCGTCAGTTTCAAAGTCGTTTGTATCATGAGCAGCCCAAACTGTATGCGCTTATGGATCAGCAAGGTAAGCTGACAGCAGTAGGGGATCATAAAAAATTCGTTTCTCGCTCGCTGAATTTTATTTCTGCGCCGATTGATGAGATAAAACTAGAGCAAGGATTTGATTTTGATGCGTATGAGAAATTGATTGATGAGTTTGCCCAGTTAGATTTGGCAGATATTCAGCCCTATCTAAACCCCGATTATAGAAAATCTCAAGGGTTTCGTGGAAACTCTAATTTAACCAATCATTTTGATGCTCTTGTCGATATCCATCAAAAAGTAGTCCAATATCAGCTGACATTTAGCAGCTACTTGAATGAGCGTGAAAACAAGATATTGACGTCTTTGCAGGATGCCAGATATCCAAATGAAGATGGCAAAATTAAGAACTTTAATAAGAATAGGGAGAAAGAGCATCAGTCCCTTTTTAAGTTAGAGACCATTAGTACATTGATGGCGCTCTTGGATATGATCGAAAGGTTAAATCAGTATATTTTATTGATTTTAGCCAATCTCAACCGTCATATCGTGCTTGCCGTACGCAACAGACTGCCCGTTATTTTAGAGGAGCGAGGGGAGACCACCTTTAGTCTGCAAATGGTGCGCTTGAACCAAGCATTAACAGGTCGGCAAGGCGATAAGCTAGCACGTTATATACGTCACCATTACCCCATTGCATTAATTGATGAGTCGCAAGATATCAATGGCGAGCAGGCCATTATGATCGAGAGCATTTATTTGCCAAAGCGTAAACGCAAACAGTCGGATAATGACAAGCAATCCATCACCAAAAAATCCAGTCATGAGTTTTTGCTACTGGTTGGTGACCCGAAGCAGGCGATCTATGGGTTCCGTGGCGGTGACGTGACCAACTATAATTATATGAAAGGGCAGTTTGACAAAAGTACCATTTGGACGCTCAACACCAACCGTCGCTCAAATGCAGGGGTGATTCATGCACTAAACTGCTGGTTTGGTATGCCGACAGCAACGACTGCTGAAAACAAGCTGGCACAGTTGGGCAGTGATATTTATTACCAGCATACGAGAGCTAGGAAAGAAAAAGAAGGTGAGGAAGCCAAGAGTAAACTATCTTGGTTTAGGGATTCAGACGCAAAAGATAGTAGCTTGGTGACAGACGTGCTCTCTACTCAGCCAGTAAGCCTCTTGCACCTGCCTAATGGTAAAGATGGTGAGCTTGATTATGATGAGTATGAAATCACCGCTCGTCATATTGCCAGCTTGCTCAGCAGTGGTCAAACATTAAAAGATAGGCCGATTCAGCCTAGCGATATTGGGGTATTGGCACGAACCAAAAAAGATTTAAAGCAGGTTGAAGACGAGTTGGTTAAACTGGGCGTGCCTACCTTGACCACCAGTGACGTCAGTATCTTCGAGACGATTATGGCAGAAGATGTCGCAGCGCTACTGAGCGCCATGCTCTATCCGTATCGTCATGACATGATTAATCGGGTCTTAACCAGTCATTTATATGGGCTGAGTATCAACGATATCAAAGCCATGATGACGGATCATGAGTCAGGCGTGGCTGAGAGTGACGATAGACTTAATAGTATCAATCCAAATAATAGCGATGCTCAAAATACAGAACATAAAAAGAGCTATCAAAAGAGCTATCAAGATTTTATTACTTATTTGAAGGAAGGCGCACAGCGCTGGCAGCACTTTGGCGTTTTGTCGGCGCTACACTATTTATTGGATAAAAGCCCCATACAGTCACAAGGCGTTTGGCAAGCACTGGCCGCTCATCCAGAAGGTGATCGACATATCATGGATTTGCGTCATATCATGGATGTGTTGGCGCAGTATGGCCTAAGTATGGGTGAGCATGAGCTGTTGGCTTGGTTTAGGCAGCACATAGAGGCTGCACCCAATAGTGATTGGGCCAAGCAGTATCCGCTACCCACAGAGTCTGGCGTGCAGCTCATGACCATTCATAAATCAAAAGGGCTTGAGTTCCCCATCGTCTATGTACTAGGTATGGGAGATGCCAGTAGGAAGTCAGGTAATAATGAGAAGTATGGTCTGTATCTATATAACGTCCAGCAAGCGCCTTCAGCGTTAGTGCAGCAATCAGCAGAGGATCAATTTATAGGTAATCAGCGCCGCTTCTCACCATTGCAAGGCTCTGCTACGGTAGAGGACTATTATACTGATATCGAAACAAAAGAAGGCTTTGATGAGCTGCGCCGACTTGGTTATGTGGCATTCACTCGGGCTAGCGAACAACTTTATATCGTGCTGCGAGATCCAAGCAACAAAACAGGATTTGAGCTAAAACCAGTGTTTTATTGGTTTGATTCTCCAGACGCAAAATTTGAATTACCTGATAGGCTAAAAGGCACGATAGGTATGCTTAGAGGGCATAATATTAATGAGTTCTATAATAGTCACTATACTAAAACAGTAACGTCAGCAGATACCAAACTTACCATAGAGCCCACGACAGAAGCGATTGAGTATGTTTCTTTTGCTGAGGTCATGAAAACGAGTTATTTTTATGGTTGGGCTAAGACCAGCTTTACGGCTTTGGCTCGTCAGCTAGACGAATCAACGCAAGCAATGGCTGTTGTTGATGAGCGTATTGATGATGCGATAGACATTGATATGGCAGACGCTGCAATGTCGTTAGAACCTTATCCTAATAGCAGCCTTGATAGTAATACGTCTCTCGAAAAAATTGATGAGATAAGTCTCAAGTCAGAAGAGGATATTCGCTTTACCTTTATAAAAGGTGCTAATGCAGGTACGTTTTTGCATGAGATATTTGAAAAAATCGATTTCACTAATAAATCCCAGTGGTCTGGGGTGATCGATAGAGCGGTAAGTAGTTATCAATTACCGCTGGTGTATAGCAGTGCTGAACACCAAAGCCGTAGAGCACAAGGCAACCGAGAAGAGAGTTCTGTCTCATTTAACGCTGATGCAATAGATACGACAAAGCATGAGGCGTTGATTGCTTGGATTGAAGAAGTGCTGGGTACTCCGCTATTGGCCTCCAATCAACCCTTATATGCTTTGGATGCAAATCAGCGATTTGCCGAATTAGAATTCAATATGGGATTGTCAGAGCGCTTTAAAGCAGAGGATATCAGTCAGTTATTTCAACAGTATCTACCGGATGAGACAGACAAGCATGTCAATCTTGTACCGCAAAATAGAACGCACTTGTATCGTTACTTGCGTGGTGAGATTGATTTGGTTTATGAGTATGCTGGCAAGTACTATGTGGTCGATTATAAGAGTAATTTTTTAGGAAATAGCCTAAGCGATTACAATGAAAATACACTTAAAAAAGCCATGTCCAAAGCAGGGTATTGGCTACAAGCAGCAATTTATCAAGTAGCTTTGCATCGATTCCTTTCGATGAGAATTGCTGACTATGTAGGCAATGAGTCTAGGTATTTAGGGGCGGTAGAATATGTCTTTCTAAGAGGGGTATATAGCCCCGACGCTCAAGCAACTGCTACCGTATCACAAGAGGCTATTAAAACGAGCGAAGCACCATACAACGGCCGTTATGGACTCGTGACGTGGGATATACCAATCGATTTTATCAAAGGTTTAGATGCGCTATTTGGTGTACCTGATTAGTAGATCATACCTAACGACTATCATTAATCAAAGATTCTAAAAAGATCAAACAGGTCAAAACAGAGACAAATATATCATGAGCAATAATAATAAAAACAGTGCAGTAATTGGATGGCAAGAAAGCTGGGCCAGTAATATCAGTGATTATATTTTGCTACGCCGTGAGCAAACGCGTATAGCGTACGACGCAACGTATGCAAAAGCGAATAATGAGAGCAAACAAGCCGATAAGAAAGAAGACGATTATTTATTTAACGCATTGTTCATGATGTTAGCGACGCATTTGGAAGAGGGCCATACCGTACTGACCATTGAGTCCTTTGAGCATGAAGAGGTATTGCAAGGTGAAATCAATAATGAGTCGGTCACATTATACACTTGGCAGCAACAGTTATTAGAGATGCTAGCAATGCCAATCTTTGCGCTCATAGACACCAAATCAAATACTCAACCAGAAGATCAATCTACCGCTGAAACGTCGATATTTACATTGCTAAGCACATTATTTGATAAGCGGAATCAGCTATGGATACAGTTGGCGCTGAGTAATCATGAAAAGGACATGCTAACCAAGCGTTTTGATACAATTGCCAAGGTATTTCAGCTACTAAAAAATACCGATTTTACTTTTTTCATGAACCTAGTTGATAAGCATGCTTTGTTTGCTGAGGTTAAAGCTAACACTAATAGTAACAATAAAGAAAATAGCCTAAGCAATAATAACCAACCTATCATTTACGACATAACTAACAGCCAAAATTCAAAAGAATCTATTACTTTTTGGCTACATCGCGCATGGCAGGCCGAATTTAATTTGGCAAAAAATATTAACAATATCTTGAATCAAAAAGTAAATCCTTTACCAATAACAATACCTGAAAGTCTTCACGAAAATCAAATAAAAGCAATTAATGTCGCTAATAACAACGCGTTTAGTATCATTACCGGTGGTCCAGGGACAGGTAAAACATACACCGTTGCTCAGTTAGTTATTGCACTGCAACAAGCGACAGAGAGTGGAGGGGAGGGTTTTGAAAATATTAGATTTAGTACGGATAGTGCGAGTCTAGCACTAGCAGCGCCTACTGGTAAGGCTGCACAGCGTATGCAAGAGTCTTTACAGGCTGCTTTGGATACAGCGGGCATTGATTTGCAGCTGCAAGAAGCCAAAACCATTCACCGTTTGCTAGGTATTGGGCGGACGGGCAGACCTCGTTACAATGCCGATAATCCACTTGGCGAAGATATTATCATTGTTGATGAAGCGTCGATGCTAGGAGTTGAGTTGGCTAATTACTTGGTGAGTGCAGTGAAACCAAGAGCAAGGCTCATACTGTTAGGTGATGCTAACCAGTTGGCAGCAGTCGATGCAGGGGCGGTATTGGCGGATTTATGCCGCATACCATTGCTACAATCCATTCATGCAGAGCTGACTGAGAGTCGCCGATTTGGCGCGGACTCAGGTATTGGCAAGCTGGCTACCCAAATCAATAGAGCAGAGACAAATCTTCAGACTATTTGGCAATTATTAAGGCAAGACGATGCCTTGAGTTTCCAATACGTTAATACGTTGCAAGTAGAATCTATACCAAGCAATCAGATAAAAAATAGCCTAAGCAATAAAAAAAATATCTCAAAGATCTCCCAAAATTACCGAACATATATAAAGAAAATTAAAAATTTGCTAAGAAATCCAGCAGAAAAATCTATGCCAGAATCAATAAAAAGCACTATTGCATCATTGATAGAAAAATTTAGTGAATTCAGAGTATTAACTGCTGGTCACAATGGTGAGTGGGGCGATCATTACATCAATAATTATCTCACCCAATGGCATCTCACTGAACTAAAGCTCCCACTGGGTCAAAACGCATGGTTCCACGGTCGCCCTATTATGATTTTGCAGAATAACTATGAATTAGGGTTATTTAATGGTGATATTGGTTTTTGCTTACAGACATCAGATGAACGAAATCAATTGGAAGTATTTTTTGAAAATAAGACCCAAGGGATTGCGGTCAATCTACTCAACGAGGAGGTAGTTGCTACTGCATACGCTATGACGATTCATAAGTCGCAGGGATCTGAATTTGATCATGTCGCAATTACGTTTGATGATAGTCATGCAAGATTATTAAGCAAGGAGCTTATTTATACAGCGGTGACTCGTGCCAAAAAACAAGTGACGATATACAGTACGAAACACGCTTTTGAGAAAGCTGTCCAAACACCGACCGAAAGACATACCGGTTTGTCCCTACAGTTTGAGTACTTATGATTATCATTCTAAGTTCAAAAAAAGCATCCAATTTGGATGCTTTTTTTGAACTTAGATATTGTTAGTCACTTAGAGGTAAGACTTAAACCTTATCTTCTTTGATAGCATAGATACCTGGCAGGTGACGCAAGTAACCATGGAAGTCCATACCACAGCCATAGACATAACGATCTGCGACATTAATACCGACGAAATCAACATCAAAATCGGCAACTTTGCGGTCATGCTGCTTGTTTAGCAGCACACAAGACTCGAGAGATAATGGTTTTTCTTTATTTAGCTCTTCGACAACAGCCTTTAGAGTAATGCCTTCATCAAAAATATCATCAATCAACAAGACATGCTCGCCTTCGATACTCACATCAGGCTTGAATTTCCAATCAAGATCGTCAGTACCTTCGTTGTCACGATAGCGTGTCGCATGGATATAATGCATACGATGATAGAATGTCAGATGCGTCAATAATTGACCAGCGGGAATTAATCCACCGTTCATAACAACCATCACAATTGGGTTCAAACCAGCGTAGTGTAGGTTAAGCTGAGCGGCCAAGCGCTCATAAGCGGCAGCAACTTCAATGCTGCTGATCAGGCACTCTGAGTTACGTAATGTTTTTTCGATTTCTTGATTGCTGATTTGGGTCATCGGGCGCACCTTTGGTGAAAAATGCCAAGTATTTTAACAAGTTTTGGTAAATTTTCCCAATGTTATATGACCATTTGATCAAAATTTAGCAATTACTCTGGTTTTTCAATGATAAATGGACGGTAATAATTCGCCAAACGATTGAGAGAGTCATTTGGTAGATCAGGTAGTAGCTTGTTAAGCGCCATATTCATTCCTTTATCAATCGCAGATTTGGCAACTGGCACTGATTTGCGTTTGATCATACCTAATTTTAACGTTTCAGCGTAGCGGCTGACGAAGTGGGTTAATGTCGCGTCATTCATGGTTTCGAGCGCTGTTTTAAACTTGGCTCTATCTACGTGCTCTGGTGTGATAGCAGCAAAGCCTTCAACGATAGTTCTAGCATCTGCTTCTGACAACTTAAAGCCAATACGTTTTACGCCTTCATTATCAATAAAAGTTGCCTGATCTTTTAGAAAGTGAAAGCTTGGCAGCACATCTTCGTTATTTTCTTTACCCAACAAGATATTGAGTAGGGTATCTGTGGCACGTTCAATGGTGGCAACAATCTTGCGCATGGCCGCTTGACGCTCAGGATTTGGAATAATCTCAACCAAACCGACTAACAAATTGTCCGTTAGATCTCGTGCAGTCTGATGAGTGAGCGCGTCTCGGTAAGGGTAATATTCTACTTGCTCATTTGAAGCAACGACTTGTTCGGCCTCGCTGATTAATACTTTTAATTTATCTGAAGGTACGAAACCAAAATAATGTGCCATTATGCTTCCTTTATTTGTTGTTTTTCATGTCTTACTTGCGTTACATTTGCCGTGAAATCGGTTACCATTTGACCAGAATTTGAAACAAAGACTCACCACGCTATATGCTACTTAGTGACGCACCTTAATTGTACAATGTGAAAATTTGTTGGCTAATATTTATCACACATGATTTTTACAATTTATTCGGTGACGGGTCGGTTTATATGAATGACTCGCTGCACACTAATTTAGCATATTTTTTATATTTTGATTTAAAAAGCTTGAACTTATAAGACTACCTACTACTTGTCTAGGGAGAGATAAGATGAATAGTGCTATTGTACTGATATTCGGCGTTGCTGCTATGCTTTGTGGCTACGTGTTTTACTCAAAATTCATTGCTACTAAAGTTTTAGCATTGGATAACAGTCGCCCCACGCCAGCGCATACGATGAAAGATGGGGTGGATTATGTTCCTACCAATAAATATGTACTATGGGGGCACCATTTTACCTCGGTGGCAGGCGCTGCACCGATTATCGGTCCCGCAATTGCGGTTATTTGGGGCTGGGTACCTGCCATCATTTGGGTGGTGCTCGGTACGATTTTTATGGCTGGTGTACATGATATGTCGGCCATTTGGGCAAGTATGCGCAATAGGGGACAGTCAATTGGCTCTATTGCGGGTACAGTCATGGGCACACGTGTCCGCAGTTTGATGATGGTTGTGATTTTCTTATTACTATTGATGGTCAACGCGGTGTTTGGTGTTGCTATCGCTAATATGATGATCAAAACGCCATCTGCTGTACTGCCTGTTTGGGGCGCCTTAGTGGTTGCCTTTATCATCGGTCAGTGTATTTATCGCTACAAGATGAATTTGGTTTGGGTATCTATTCTCGGGGTAAGCGCTTTATATGGGCTGATCTATCTTGGCCCTATGTTCCCGATTGTGTTACCTGAGACCGTAATGGGCTTACCTGATAACGCTGTATGGATTCTTATTTTATTCGCCTATGCGGCGATTGCTTCGTTGTTGCCCGTATGGATGCTGCTGCAACCTCGTGATTATATTAATGGTTTGCAGCTGTTCGTTGGTTTGATTTTATTGTATGCAGCTATCTTTATCGGCACGCCAAATATTGTCGCGCCAGCAATAAACACAGCACTGCCAGTTGGCACGCCATCAATAATGCCGCTGTTGTTTGTGACGATTGCTTGTGGGGCGATATCAGGATTCCACGGATTGGTTGCGACAGGGACGACGTCTAAGCAGATTGATAAAGAAGAAGACGCGCGTTTCGTTGGTTATTTTGGTGCGCTAGGTGAAGGTATGCTGGCACTCGGCGCAATTCTAGCAGCAACCGCAGGTTTTGCTACCCTTGGTGATTGGCAAGCGGTCTATCAAAAATTTGGCGACGGTTCTATCGGTGCCTTCATTGATGGTGGTGCGACCATATTAAATGCGGGTGTTGGCATTGACATGGTACTATCACAGACGATGCTTACGGTCATGGCTGCCTTGTTTGCAGGTACCACTATGGATACTGGTGTACGCCTGCAACGCTATATTTTCCAAGAGTTCGGTGAGTTTTATAACCTGCCAGTCCTCAATAAAAGCGTGGTCGCAACATTGCTTGCTGTCGGCAGCTGCTTGCTATTAGCATTCGGCGCGGGCGGTATTGATGGTGCTGGTGGTATGATTATCTGGCCACTATTTGGTACGACTAATCAGCTAATGGCGGCGTTAACACTAATGATCGTAACGGTTATCTTGTTACGTAAAGGCAAACCAGTTTGGTACACTTTAGCGCCATTGTCGTTCTTGCTAGTCATGACGGTATTTGCACTACTTATTCAGCTCAAAACTTTCTTCACTGATGGCAATTGGCTGCTTATCATTATGGATATCATTATCTTGATAGCAACCATCTTAGTAACGTTTGAGAGTCTGTCTGTATTACGCAAAGAATGGTCGATACACAAAGGCAAAAGCGGTGACATTTAAACGCTAAACCATACTAAATATTTATCAACTTAAAAACGCTAGCAGCAATTGCTGGCGTTTTTTGTATCACATAGGCATGATAGGTAATAAGAAATAAGTAGGGTATAAGCGAATTATGGAAAATAAAAACACATCAAATGATATAGAAAACGCCCAACCACCAGAGAGTACTCAACCATGGTGGCAACGATTTGTGGCAGGACTCAATGAGTTTTATCATGCACCTTATCGCCAAACGATGGCACGTGCTGCCCGTGATGAAGAAGATTTCTTTATGCTGCTGATGTTTGCTGAAAGCTTAGGCATTGATAATCCTGCCAGCTTTTATACCTTAGAGTTACAACCGTTATTTTTAGAAAACTTTCACGAGTGGCACACGCGCATGGGTATGGATAGATGCCCATTTGACCATGTTGGCTGCTGCTAATCGTTTATTTATGATTGAAAAATAAAAATAATATAAGAAATGAGATAAAAATATGGCATTACATCCTCTACATACATTAGTAGAACAACTAAAAGCACAACCGATTATATTTATCGGCGGTAAGGGCGGTGTGGGAAAAACCACTACTGCCGCCGCACTTGCCAGTTATTACGCAAGCCAGCAGCAAAAAACGCTGATTGTCTCAACCGATCCAGCACACAGTTTGGGCGACGTGTTGGATACACAGCTTAATAACGCGAAAACAGCAATATCACCTTATTTCGATGCCATTGAGTTAAATCCTGATGTAATCGTTGACGAGCATTTTTCTCAAGTTGAGCGTACGATTAAATCCTATGCCAATCCAGATATGATGCCCAAAATTCGTGAGCATCTGAAGCTCTCAAAATCAGCACCCGGTGCCCAAGAAGCAGCGATGCTCGAATCCATGTGCCAGCATTTAGTCGAAGCGGCAGATGCAGGCTATGAGCATATTATCTTTGATACTGCACCGACAGGGCATACGCTACGGTTGCTAGTACTACCAGAGATGATGGGTGCATGGACAGATGGACTGCTTGCTCAGCAACGACGGCAAGCCAAGCTACGCTCAGTAGCGACGCATTTGGACAGTCACAATCAAAAAAGCAGTCAAACGGATAGCGCTCAAAAGAACCATGTGGCCAATCCGTTTGCCGCAAAAAAGCCTGATCGCTGGGAGCAAGCGGTATCCGTGCTAGAAAAGCGCAAGCAGTTGTTTCGCCAAGCAGGACTGCTGCTGCATGATCGTACACAAACGGCAATTGTGTTGGTTATGACGGCTGACGTGTTGCCGTTGGCTGAGACCAAACGGGCTATCGAACAGCTAGAGGACAGCAAGCTCACGCCCGCAGCAATCGTCATCAATCAGTTGATATCAACAACGCAGTCGGATGAGTTTTGGCGCCGGCGTGCTGAGCGTCAGCAGGATTTGCTGCAGGATATTGAAAACAATTTTTCTAAATATCCGCTATATCCAATTTATCTGCAGCAAACAGACGTACGTGGCACAGAGGCATTGAGTACATTGCTAGGCTAGATGCAGCAAACGATAGAACGGTAAATGACTACGACTCACGCTTGTACGATTGCAGCTTACCCGATAGCGACCATGCCATATCTGCGCGCAGCAGCTGCGCCTGTTCAGAATTACCACTGCTAAGCGATGACCATTGCGGTTTGCCGCGAGCCTTTTTTAGCTCACTAGGTAATTTATTCGCAGGCCATACGGTAATCGGGTTGCTATCTTCATTAGTATTGCTGTTGCTATCATTGTGGTAACTACCATCATCTGACGATGTCTCAAGGCTGCTTTTCTCGCCTTTGTATAATAGCTGGGTGGCATCAGTCGCAGCATGACCGCGATGGCGTAGGGCAATGAGTAAGTCGATCGCTCGCGTTGCTAGCAATGTCAACGTCGCAGGATCGATATATAAGCGTTTTACCCCAGTGATCCTATCGGCAATACTACTGGTGTTAGATAGTAACCCGCCTGCGATACCACCTATCGCTGCACCCAAGCCCAATGTCGTACCTAGCGCTGCTGCATCAATACCCAACCCTAACAGCGCGCCCGCTGCTGCGCCAGAAGTGGTACGGATACCATAGCTCTTGAGTAACTCAGGATCAAATGGGTCTTGCTGATAGGCTTGCAATTCAAGCGGGGTTGCTGCAACGGCATTGTCATAAAACTTATAGAGGTTAAGTAAATTGTGCTGCATTGCACGCTCACTTTGCCTCACCGCTTCTTGCATTTGTTCTAATACAGGCATCGGGTCGTCATCTTCATTGATCTCGCGTACAAAAGAAGCGACATTCAATAAAAAGTCAGCAATAATAATATTGGCCTCATCATACAACTGCGCCCAATCTTCAGTCCGGCGCTGCATCAATTGCTCAAGCATCTCAGAATGAGTGAGCATGGTGGCGAGGTTTTGCCAAAGATGCATCTCATCTTCAAATTCAAAAGCAACGGAATCAAAACGTGTGGAGATATGTAGATTGCGTCTTGCCAGCATGGTTTGCCAATCATCAATATTGGCATTCTGACTGTCGGTAAAGTTAAAGACAGGCATCACCGGAATGGCAGCCCACGATAAAATCGCTAGCTCATCTTTATACTTGCCCAATACTGGCTCACGAGCATCTACCACATAGATGGCCATATCACTTGCCAGCAGCTGACGAATCACTTTTGCTTCTTGGCTATAATCATAGCTGTCTAGAACACCGCTATCTGCACCTTGAGCGATATTTGATGCCAAAAACTGCTGCAAGCGCTCAATACCATCACGGCGACTGGCGGTGTTGTCCTCCAACCAGTCCATGAGTCCTGATGCGTCCTCTAGGCCTGGTGTGTCGTATAGTGCTACCAGCACCTCACCCGTTTGACTGTCTGTCAGACTTGCTTGCTCGACGTGACGCGTGGTCGCCGCTTCGTTTTTGACTTCACCAAAATAGACATCACGCAGTAACGTGCGCAATATGGAGGTCTTACCGGTATTGGTGTGTCCCACGACCGCCAATTTTAGCGCCTCACCACTGGCGGTGGTTTTTTTTGTCACATTTGTGGTGGCTGGCGGTACTGATTCAGTTGATATGGATGGATTATCATGAGTCACTTTCGAATGAGCGGCCGTTTTTGACACTGTCGAATGCGAGGTCTTGGCGTTATTATTTGAGTCGCTGGGGAACGCCTTGTCTGCAAAAAGACCTGTAGGCGTGTGATGCTCGTGATTTTGGTTTTTATTGTCATTATTCATAGTCGCGTCTTATTGTTATTGATGATCAAACTTTAGCCATTTATTGTAAAACAAATCTGGTGGCAGGTTGGTTCTGGATGCGTAGTGTCCATATCGTAAACTGTATTTTATGTATTCATGATACGCTATGAGATTGCTGTAGGTGGTCGCAGCAGTACCTTGATTTTTTTCTTAATGCCCTTGGCACGAAAAAACCGCTGCCACATTCGGTAAAACACCCAAAATATCAGACCAATAATATTATCGTGACTGGTCTCACCAACAGCCCCATATTTGACGGGATTATTGACGGTATCTTCTTCTACATAAGTGCCAAACCAGCGATCAAAAATAATAAGAACGCCGCCATAATTTTGGTCAATATATTCGTCATTAGTACCATGATGGGCGCGGTGGTTGGATGGGGTGTCAAAGATATACTCAACCCATTTTGGAAATTTTCCCACCGTCTCGGTATGGATAAAGAACTGATAAATCAAATCTAACGCATAAAAGAAAAATACCCAGATAGGATGCACACCCAGCAGCATTAATGGGACGAAAAATAACCACCAACCTGTCACCGAGTACAGCAGGCTTTGGCGCATGGCAGTGGATAGGTTCATCTTATCATCTGAATGGTGCACAACATGCGCTGACCAAAACCAATTCATGCGGTGTGAGGCACGGTGAAACCAGTAATAGCTGAACTCAACCGCGACAAATATGGGTATGGCTGTCAGCCATGTCACCTCAATAGTGAACAGTCGGTATTGATATAGCCACAGGCAAATAGGCAGCACAATAATTGCTTGGACAATCAATTCAAACCCGAGATAAGAGCCGCCCAAGCTAAAATTGGTCATCGCACGGCGCCAGCTAAAGCTTTCATTTTTCCCACGCTTAGACTGATAAAACCACTCTGCCAAAAACAATAAGAAAAATGGGCCACCAGCCAGCGGTAACAGCCATTCTTGCCAGTGAGCAGGTAAGATACTTGCCAGCATTGGCTGCCATGACTCTGGTGCAGCGGTTAAGATACTTTGGTTTAACGTCTCTTTGTAATTATCCAATATCTGACCATACTCACCTGATGTTAAGAGGGTGTTGTCTGTTGACATATTTGGCTCCTAGCCACTATAAAACATCCTTGTTACCCAAGAGATAACTATTTTCTATATTACTGGTTTATTTCGTCCCTTTTATAAAAATAATTACTATTAAGTATCGCATTCAAAAATTTTAAGAATCAATATCTACCAAGCCAATTTTTCGCGCAGAGAGCGCTGTCTGCCACTGCTGATAGCGAACGGCTTGTTTATCTACTGGTTCATCATCCGTACGAGCGTCAGTCAAGCCAGCAGAAGGGGTGGTATCACTAAGCAGCTGTACAATCAGTCCATCTTTTGCATGAGCGGCGATTTGATCAAGTTTGCGTAGCGTACCGCGGTCAGGCAATGCTTTGCTATGGATACCTAATAGGACTTGTACAGGGTGCTCGTCTAAGTAGTGTTTGAGCCGTGCCATATCATCACGGTCATCGACGATACCAAAATCCTCAACCTCACTTGATTGTTGAAAACCATGATGACTGCCATCAAGCCCTGACTGCCACCAGTTATCCTGATTTGAAGGATATTCAAGCAAGGCGACCAGTTTCTTGCCTGCACTTACCGCCGCTTTGGGCGCGACAGGTGCAGGCACCTCTGTAAAGTCATCGGCATCAACCACCTGACGCTGCCAAAAATTTATGATCTTTTGATAATACGGTTGCTTGATATCCAAGCGCATTTTTTTGCGGCGGAACATCAAAGCACAAAATACCCACGCTATCGCACGCGGGACAATACCGTACATCAGCAAGCTACCGACTAGCAATCCTGCCCACTGCCGCGCCACAGACAATGGCATCGCTTCTGTGACCAACCTGCTTTGCGCAATCGCTGTACTATCTGGCACATCAAAACCAACCATGCCTGGTAGCCAGCCGAGTATTTGCGTTAAGCTCACCAGCGCCTGATCAGAGAGTAGGGTCGACTCCCAGCTAAAGCTATACTGACGTACGATCAATAAAAATATAATCGCAAGCAGCATACCGGTCAACGTCGCAAGCCATAACTGATGGCTAAACCGTCCCAAATACCAGCGCATACCGCTATGCTGTAATTGGCGCTCATACAGATCGACGGCCGCCTTGGTCACATCGTCTTTACCGCGTATGAGGTAACTTGGACTAACAAAACTGGCAAACCAACTGGGCGCTTGCTGGTCTCGATTGATGAGTGTCATCACCAGCCAGCCACCAAGCATAATAGTATGAAAACCAAGCAAGCAAACCAAGACATAAAAGAAGTTCACCACATTGGACTGCAATAGCGTGAACAGACCCAAAAATCCCGAGATGCACCACACCACGCTCATAACGATCATGATGCCTTTTATGCGACCATCAATCTTACCTAGTACCCGCGCAAGCGCCCCATTGCTATCGATGCGTGAGGCCCGTCGATGCAGCTTTTGGATAGGTGTGCCATCCTCGCTCTGTAGCTTTTCTGTGATCAGTAACGGGTCAGTGGCAAAGACGTGCTGATCGGTCTCTAAGGCACGTACCAGCTCGGTCAGTTGGTCTTGGGGTGATAGCATAAGGCGCTGATATCCGTATAAGAACGTCAATATAAGTAATGGAAAGCAAAAAATGTGGGTTTAATCGCTAAAAAGTATTGTAGCGTATATAGACTGAGAATAATGTCTATTATTTTTATCATAGCAAACACTCGTAAAATCAGCCAAAATGAAACTATCAAGGTTTGTAAAACAGGACGCTTCTAGATGAATAATAAAACCTATCTTATCATCGGTGGCACAGGCGGTATCGGTCAGGCCATGGTCAAGCAGCTGGTACAAGAGTCAGCTGCCGATCAAACTGACGGCGCATCTGCTAAAAGACATAGTACACAAGTATTCGCCACTTATCATCGCAGTGAGCCGAACTTTGAAGCAGACAATCTACACTGGATACCGATGAATATCAGTGATGAAGACAGTATCCAAAAAGCGGCCGACACCATCAAGCAGACCGTGGGTCATGTCGATTGGGTAATCAACTGCGTGGGATTACTCCATACCAAGACGGCGCAGCCAGAAAAGGCCTTGAGGCAGATTGAAACGGAGTTCTTTTTACAGAACATGCAAATCAATGCACTAGCAAGCTTGCTGATAGCCAAGCATATCAAACCGTTGCTCGCCAAAGCTGAACGCAGCGCTAGCCATCCTGCGATTTTTGCGACCATATCAGCTCGTGTCGGTAGTATCACGGACAATCAGCTAGGCGGTTGGTATAGTTATAGAATGAGCAAGGCGGCGCTCAATATGGGGATGAAAAACTTGAGTATCGAATGGGGCCGATCACTCAAAGAGGTGTGCGTAGTCGTTATGCAACCGGGAACCGTGAATACCCAACTGTCTGCGCCGTTTCAAGGCAATGTCGCTGAAGGACATCTATTCTCGCCAGCGTATAGCGCCGAGTGTTTATTGGAAGTGCTATCAGGGATGACGGCTGCCCAATCAGGCAGTTTTGTCGATTGGGCAGGAGAGTCGATACCTTGGTAGTCAATATCTTGGTAATGATACAAATGATAGGGTGGTTTAGGGTGGTTATCCTGTTAAAACCCTAATAAGCCATAAATAAGTCCATAAACTCATTCACTGGCGTTTGCTCCAATTTTTCTTGATCGTTACACAGCTCAATGATTTGCTGACAACGACTGTCGATAAAGCGGGTGGCCAGACTGGCTCGGAACTTTGCCTCAAGTATAGGAATGCCCTCGGCACGGCGGCGTTTATGACCGATAGGATACTCGATGGCGACTTTTTCTGTGCTACTACCATCTTTGAAGAATATTTGAATGGCATTAGCAATAGAGCGCTTACTGGGGTCATGGTAATCTTTTGAATACTGTGCGTCTTCTTCTACCACCATTTTTTCGCGTAGCTCATCGATTGATAAATGCTCTTCATGATAGTCATCTTCATAGTTCTCCGCCATCAGATCGCCTGTCAATAAGGGAACAGCCACCATATATTGTAAGCAGTGATCCCGATCAGCTGGGTTAGCAAGCGCGCCCTCTTTTGAGATGATGCGAATTGCTGAATCATGCGTGGTTAGAACAATTTTTTCGATCTCATGAATTCGACCTCTCACATGTGGGTGCAAAATAACCGCCGCTTCACAAGCAGTCTGCGCATGAAATTCAGCGGGAAAGCTGATTTTAAATAAGATATTCTCCATCACATAACTGCCAAAGTCACGCTGAAAGGTAAATCGACGCTCGTCTTCGGGTTTGGTCGCAAGATCCTTATTGGTATGGCTAAACAGCACATCATAAAACCCCCATTGCGGTGCGGTTAGTGCGCCAGGGATACCCATTTCACCACGTGCAGTGATATCTACCAGCCGAACCGCGCGGCTGGTTGCATCACCTGCCGCCCATGATTTTCGGCTGCCCGCGTTGGGTGCATGACGATAGGTGCGCAGTGCCTGACCATCGACAATGGCTTGTGAGATGGCGGCCATGATGCGCTCGCGTGGCAGCTGATAGAGTTTGGCGACGACCGCAGTTGAGGCTAATTTGACCAAAAACACATGATCAAGACCCACGCGGTTGAATGAGTTTTCGAGTGCCATGACGCCTTGAATTTCATGCGCCATGATCATCGCCTCGAGCACGGCTTTCATGGTCAGAGGTGCTTGCCCTTGGCTGATGTTTTTTTGACTGATATAGTCGGTGACCGCCAAGATGCCGCCCAAGTTATCAGACGGATGACCCCACTCAGCAGCGAGCCACGTATCATTATAGTCAAGCCAGCGTACCATACAGCCGATGTCAAAAGCGGCTTTGATGGGATCTAGTCTATAGGAGGTGCCAGGGACGCGAGCGCCATGCGGCGTTATTTGATCAGGGCAATCAGGCCCCAAGTGCTTGGTACACTCAGGGAAGCGCAGTGCCAGTAGTCCGCAGCCGATGGTATCCATGAGACAGTGGCGAGCAGTACGCCATGCATCAGTGGGGTTTGGTGACTCGTTATCTATGGAATAATTGAGCACATAATCGGCGATTTTTTGGATTTCATCGTCATATTCTGGACGGATATTGCTCTCTACCGTTGCCTCATTTGTATTTGAATGGGCTGTATCTGAATGGGTATTTGACATGGTTGTTTCCTCTTCCTTGAGTGTGCTAACTTTTCGCTTTGTTGACCCATGCTCGCAGTCATCCCTTTAAAGCGGTTATCATTCAAAAGTAGCATACTCAATATGGAACAACCAGACTGAATCGTGTTCAGAAGTAAAACTTTGCAGGCCGTTTAAATCATCAAATAGAGCAGACCTAAAATAAACAGCGCTGCTATAATAAACAGCAGGAAGCTTAAAACTTTGGTCGTGGTTGACGCAGTATCCACACTTTCTTTTCTTACTTTGTTTTTCTTAGCAACGTATAGCACCATCTTCACATGCTCGATATTATCTTCAAGATAATGCTCACCTTCAGGTACAAAACCCAAAGACTCATAAAAACTAAGCAGGTAGGCCTGTGCCGAGATAATAATCGGGCGTTTTTTACCGTACTTTTTGCGGCAATGAGCAATAGCTTGCGTCATTATTTGCCGCGCTAGGCCGTCACCTCTGTGCTCGGACAGTACGAGCACTCTACCGATGGCAGGCATGGCAGTGTGGTTGGTCTTGATCGTAGGGTCGGCGACCGATAGATTGGATTTTAATTTATTGAATTCAGGCGGGACAATGCGGCAATAGCCCACTAACGCTGCGTTTTGATGAGCAATCAAGTGTAAGCAATCAAAATCGACTTCATCCATATCTTGATAGGCACAGTTTTGTTCGACGACGAACACTTGTGAGCGTGCTTTTAGGATATGGTAAAGGTCAACTGAGGTCAGCTCATCAAAGGTTTTGATAGAAAATTCACAATTCATAATGGGCAAGCTTCTGGCAATAGGCGGTAAAATAGGGCATTATAACGATTTAGGCAGTCATTAACCATTCCTAACCCTTTAGGGTCTGACTGATTTTGTCTAAATTTAAGCTATCAGACATGGCACTAAATATCTCAAAGTATTTGCCGCGTTGGGCATAGAGCGCCTCGTGTGTGCCTGTCTCAACCACTTCGCCATTTTCTATGACTACCAGATCATCGGCGTCGATAATCTGAGCAATATTGTGCGAAACCATAATAACGGTACGATCTTTTTTGATCAGATCAAGGCTTTTTTTGACTTGCTGACTGGCGATAGCATCGAGACTGGCGGTCGGCTCGTCCAAAAACACAATCGGTGGATCTTTTAAAAACATCCTTGCCAGCGCGATACGCTGCTGCTGCCCACCTGATAGCGATTTGGCCGTACTCTCGTAACCGTCTGCTAATTGCATCACTTGCTCATGAATCGAAGCCTTTCTGGCTGCAACTATAATGTCATCCATAGTCGCATTCATATTGCCATAACGGATGTTTTCACTAATAGTGCCTGAGAAGATATGATTACTTTGTAATACCAGACCGATATTCTGACGTAAGTCATGAGTATCACAGTCAGCCAAATCATGCCCGTCTAGGCAGATCGTGCCAGCGTCTGGCGCATAGAACTTGACCAATAGATTGATAATCGTGCTCTTGCCAGCGCCAGAGAGGCCAACCAGCGCCGTGATACGGTTGGGCTTGATGGTAAAGCTGACGTCTTTGAGCGCTTGCGTCCCATTCGGATAAGTAAAGTCGACATGTTTAAGCTCGATATGACCTTTTAGGTTGTCGCTACTAATACCAGCGATGCTCTCGACTTGGCTGTCATCTTCTAAAATATCAAAAAAACCTTCGGCATAGGTCAATGCATTATTTATCTGGTCGTAGATGCGGTGTAATTGACGGATAGGGGCGGCGACATTTTGAAACAGCATGACATGAAACAAAATCATACCAATGGTCATCTCACCTTGTAGGACAAAATAAGCGGTGAGCAAGATAATAACCACCACACCAATCTGTTCGATAAAGGTTTTGATGGCATCATAAACAAAACCAATACTGCGAATACGCAGCTGATTATCGGTCATTTCCTTTTGAATGGCTAAGTGCTTTTCTGCTTCTATCGACTCACGGACAAAGGATTTCACCACGCTGATCGAATTGATCAAAGATATTACCAAACCGCTTTTGGCTTCTCTATAGCCGCGCATCTGCCGACGAAACCCTTGTAGGCGCTTGGCTTGTTTTTGGCTGATAAAAAAGTAAATGGGAATGATAATAAGACCGACCAAGCCTATCCAAAAATTGGTCGAAAACATGATGATAAGCGCCACGATTGCATTGGCAAACAGCGGTAGCATATCGATAAAGAAGTTTTGCACCAAACTGGTTAAGCTGCTGACGCCATAATCAATACGGGTTTGCAACTTGCCGCTGTCGTTTTCGCTACTGGTATAAAATGCCATCCGATAGGTCAAGATGCGCTCAATGATTTTTTGCGATAAATCACGTGATAGATTGATACGAATCTTTTCGCCGAAGAAGCGTTGCCCAAACGAGATGAATATCGATAATATCTCTTTGGTTAAGAGTACCGCACTGATAATGGTCAGCATGCGCACGCCAGCTTCCCAAGGTTCAGCGAGGGTAGCGATTTCGGTCAAGGTATCAACGGCATAACGTAGTACAAAGGCATTAACTTGCGCGGTAAAGGAGCCTAGAGCAGTCAGCGCTAAGGTGGCGGTAATAAGCAAGCGATAAGGCTTAGCAAATACCGCCAGTTTTTTGAGGATATTCCACAGCAGCGCCCGCCGTTCTTTTTTCTCGACTGGCGGTTTTTTGTCTAACTGTGCGCGGCGAGGTTGGGGAGATATTGGCATAAAACCTTATTGCAAATTGAAATAAGCCATGGCTACGCTTAAAACGCATCCGCAGGCACAAAAACTTCACCAACCATGATACGCCTTGCTGAACGACTCATCGACACTTTTTTGGCTTGCCAGCGGCCTTCGACTTGTTCGGTTTTACCGCCGACCAGTAGCGTCCCTGATGGATGACCAAAACGTACCTCTGTCAGCTCGCCACCACCAGCAGCTTTGTTAACAAGCGTGCCTTGCGTGGTTGCGGCAGCGGCAATAGCGACTGCTGCTGTCCCCATCATGGCGTGATGCAATTGCCCCATACTCATGGCACGTACGACCAAATCAATCTCTTCTGCATCGACCGATTTACCACTAGAGGCGGTATAGCTCTGTGCGTTACCAACCCATGCGATTTTAGGGATGTGTTGGCTGGTTTGCGCCTCGCTCACATCTTTAAATAACCCCATCGCAACGCCGCCTGTGGCACGGATTTTTTCAAGCTTGGTAAGTAGCTCACTATCACTATTGATGTCGCCTTGTAGCTCAGTACCCGTAAAGCCCAAATCTTCTGCGTTTATAAAGATGGTTGGGATACCTGCACTAATGAAGGTGGCTTTGATGCTATCAGCATTTAGACCGCAGCCTGATACATCGAAATCATCGACCAAATTGCCCGTCGGGAACATGTCGCTGGTGGCATCAACCGGATCGATAAACTCAATTTTGACTTCAGCTGCTGGGAAGGTGACACCGTCTAATTCAAAATCGCCCGTCTCTTGAACCTGTACTTTGTCATTTGCATCTTTATAGACTGGCACATGGGCAATAATGGTTTTACCAATATTTTCTTGCCAGATACGCACTTCACAAATCCCGCTTTCAGCATTGTCATCGATACTATTAGCAATTTTGTCGGCATCAACTAGACCCATATTAATGGCACAGGCACCGACGGCTGCAGTTAAGTTACCACAGTTACCCGCCCAATCAATCATGGGCTTTGCGATATTAACTTGTCCAAACAGATAATTCACGTCATGATCTGGTCTGTCAGAGGCCGATAAAATAACGGTCTTTGAGGTACTAGAGCTGCCATTGCCGAGACCGTCAATTTGCTTACCGTAAGGATCAGGGCTACCGACGACGCGCAGCAAAAACTTATCACGTGACTCGCCAGCAACTTGGCAACGCTCAGGCAAATCAGACAATTTAAAAAACGTGCCTTTTGAGGTACCGCCGCGCATATAGGTGGCAGGGATGGGGATTTGCGTGGCGAATTTTGGTTTTGATTGAGAGTTGGTTTGGGTCACTGTATTGAGTCCTTTTTATATTGTTATCAGATTGGGTATGGCGTCATCAGCAAGTAAACACGAACGACTAAGAACGCTCATTAATAATGATAGCGACAAGAGATAATCGTCAGATAGTTATCATCGACGGCATATACCAATCGATTGGCGTCATCGATGCGTCTTGACCAAAATCCAGATAGGTTTTCTTTTAAAGGTTCAGGTTTACCAATCCCTTCAAACGGATTACGCTTACATTCAGTGATAAGTTTATTAATACGCTTAAGTGTTTTTTTGTCTTGCGTTTGCCAGTACAAGTAGTCTTTCCACGCAGCGTCTGTCCATGCTAATTGCTCACTCATTGTTAGACCCTTTGGATTGATTAAAGCCTTTGAGTTCAAGCACTCTCAATATCGCTATCCGTGTGCTCATTATCATCGCTGCGACCGTCACTTTTATCACTATTTTCTGATGTATCAATTAACTCACGCGTCACGGTCTTGCCAGCTTTATATTGGGCAATAGAGTCCGCTAAGTGCGCCGCATTGGCAGGAGATTTGAGCAGATAGACGGTTTCCATCAGGCTATTGTAGTAATCAAGTGACATCACAACGGCATCATCAGCGTCACGGCGGGTTACGATAGTGGCGTTGGCATCATCGTTTACCGTGTCTAGGACAGATTTTAGGTGCTTTCTGGCTTCTGAAAAACTAACGACTCTCATGGCTTACTCCTTTCATAATACGCTTCATGACTTGTACAATATATGGTACATATTACGCCATTGGTTAAGCAAACTCAATATTTAGCTGCTATCTAGTACTTAGGAGTAAGTAACAAAACTCAGTGTATAGAACGCAAAAGCAAATAAAAGCCGACGTCATATAAGGTTATACAACATCGGCGAATTTTATACTCTGTTATTTATCATGTTAAAACCTACATAATAATCTTAAGCAATATCTAACGTACCTTCGATAAACTCTTTAGCAAAGCGTTGTAGCATACCGCCAGCGTTGTACATTTTTACTTCATCAGCCGTATCTAAGCGGCAGATAATAGGCGTCTCAGTGGTACTACCATCGGTACGATAGATTACTAGAGTCATCAACCCGCCAGCCGAGACTTCACCTGTGACATCAAAGGTTTCCGTGCCATCGATATTTAGCGTATGACGAGTCACGCCTTCCTCGAACTGTAGCGGCAGCGCGCCCATGCCCACTAAGTTTTGACGATGAATACGCTCAAAGTCTTCAGCGACAACCGCTTCCACACCAGCGAGACGGACGCCTTTGGCCGCCCAGTCACGGCTTGAGCCTTGACCATAGCCATCACCTGCGATGATGATCAGCGGCTGCTCACGGTTCATGTAGGTTTCAATCGCTTCCCACATGCGCATGACTTGACCTTCTGGTTCGACGCGCGCCAGTGAGCCTTGGATAACTTCACCATCTTCATCGCGTACCATCTCGTTCAATAGTTTAGGGTTGGCAAAGGTGGCACGCTGCGCGGTTAAGTGATCGCCGCGGTGCGTGGCGTATGAGTTATAGTCTTCCGCTGGCAGACCCATAGTATCAAGATACTCGCCAGCCGCAGAGTCGCCCATAATCGCATTAGATGGTGACATATGGTCGGTGGTGATGTTGTCACCAAGTACCGCTAGTGGACGTAAGCCTTTAAGACGGTTCATCGCCGCCATCTTGCCTTCCCAATAAGGCGGACGGCGGATATAAGTGCTCATCTCACGCCAGTCGTACTGAGGGTCGATGACCGATGCTTCATTACGACCTGCCTGTGCTTTGGCTTCATCAAACATTGGGATATAGACGGCATTATACTGCTCAGGTTTGACAGCTTTAGCCACGATAGCATCGACTTCGCTATCCTCAAACCAGATGTCTTTTAGATAAACATCGTTGCCATCTTGGTCTTTGCCGAGTGAGTCCTTTTCGATATCAAAACGGATATTACCAGCGATAGCATACGCCACAACCAAAGGCGGCGAGGCGAGGAACGCTTGCTTGGCATACGGATGGATACGACCATCGAAGTTACGGTTACCTGATAATACGGCGGTACTAAACAAATCGCGCTCGATGATCTCTTGCTCGATCTCTGGGTCGAGCGCACCGCTCATACCATTACAAGTGGTACAAGCAAAGGCGACGACATCAAAACCCAGTTTTTGTAGTTCGGGCAATAAGTTGGCTTCTTCTAAATACAGCTTAACGGCTTTTGAGCCTGGCGCGAGTGACGACTTGACCCAAGGCTTACGAATAAGGCCTTTTTCTACTGCGTTACGCGCGACGATACCGGCAGCCACCATGTTGCGTGGGTTTGAGGTGTTAGTACAGCTAGTAATAGCGGCAATGATTACTGCGCCATCTGGCATTAGCCCATCTTTTGGTTCTGGTAGTTTTTCATTTTCACCGTGTGCAATACCTTCTTTAACCAGATCAGTCGTTGACACACGAGCGTGTGGACGTGAAGGACCAGCGATATTACGTACCACTTTCGATAAGTCAAAATGCAGCACGCGCTCATATTCAGCATCTTTTAGGCCATCCGCCCACAGACCAACTTGTTTGGCATAAGCTTCAACGATTTTGATTTGCTGCTCTGAGCGTCCGGTGAGACGCAGATAATCAATGGTTTGCTCATCGATAGAGAACATCGCAGCAGTTGCGCCGTACTCTGGCGTCATATTGGAGATAGAAGCACGGTCGCCAACAGTCAAATTGCGCGCACCTTCGCCGTAAAACTCTAGGTAGGCTGAGACCACGCCTTCCTCGCGTAAAAATTCTGTCATTGCTAGTACCAAATCCGTACCGGTAATGCCTTCTTGCAGCTTACCTGTTAGCTCAATGCCAACGATGTTTGGCAGGCGCATGTATGAAGGGTTGCCCAACATCACGCTTTCAGCTTCTAGGCCGCCGACACCGATAGAGATAACGCCAAGCGCATCGACCATCGGGGTGTGACTATCGGTACCGACCAAGGTATCAGGGAAGGTGATGGCATCGCCGTCTTGATCCGCGACAACTTGTACCACCGGCGACATTTTCTCTAAGTTAATTTGGTGCATGATGCCGTTACCAGGCGGTACCACGTTGACGTTATCAAAGGCATATTGACACCAGTTGATAAAGTGAAAACGGTCTTCGTTACGGCGCTCTTCGATCGCGCGGTTCTTCTCAAATGCGTCTTCTTCAAAGCCTGCGTGCTCAACCGCTAGCGAGTGATCGACGATCAATTGTGTCGGTACGATGGGGTTCACTTTGGCAGGATCACCGCCTTCCGCTGCGATAGCATCACGCAGTCCTGCAAGATCAACAAACGCAGTCTGCCCTAAGATGTCGTGGCAAACCACGCGGGCAGGATACCATGGGAAATCAACCTCTTGCTTACGGTAGATATGCTGTGAGAGTGCTTCGGTCAAATCCTCTGGCGGGCAGCGGCGCACGAGATTTTCGCATAGCACCTTTGAGCTGAACGGCAGTTTGGCATAAGCGCCTGGCTCAATCTCGTTAACTGCTTGTTCGACATCGAAATAGTGCAGGTCAGTACTGCTTCCATCCAAAGCTGGTAATGGTTTTTTATACTCATTATTCATGGTTTGCGGATTAACTTGCGTTAAAGGCTGCTTGCTATCATCGCTCATGGCGGGCTTTCCTTTATAAGTGAGATGGGTTGAGAGTAAGTATAAAAAATAATTTACTTAGCAAAAATTATTCCTGTGACAGGATTCAATTAACATAAACTTTGCTAAATAAAGGGTAGGAAAAATTGCATTGAAATAAGTTGTAGGGTGCGCTAATCAGATCGGTGGGTTACGCTTTGCTAACCCACCTTACAAACCTATTCTTTAAAATAAACGCTATATAGATTAACGCGCACCCATATCTGGTACTGGGCGTAGATCTTCACCCGTATATTCGGCACTTGGGCGAATGATACGGTTGTTGGCACGTTGCTCAAACACATGAGCTGCCCAACCAGTCAGACGTGAGCAGACAAAGATCGGGGTGAAGAGTTTGGTCGGGATACCCATAAAGTGATAGGCTGATGCATGGAAAAAATCAGCATTCGCAAACAGTTTTTTCTCGCGCCACATCACGTCTTCAACACGCACAGACACAGGGTAGAGCACCTCGTCACCAACATCAGCGGCCAGTTTTTCAGACCAACCTTTGATGACGACGTTACGTGGATCTGATTCGCTATAGATGGCATGACCAAAGCCCATGATTTTGTTTTTACGTGCTAGCATGGCCATCATCTTTGTCTCGGCTTCATCAGCTGAGCTAAAGCCCTCAATCATATCCATCGCCGCTTCATTCGCGCCGCCATGCAATGGACCACGTAGTGAACCGATTGCGCCAGTGATACAAGAATGGATGTCAGACAAAGTCGACGCACAGACACGCGCAGTAAAGGTTGAGGCGTTGAACTCATGCTCTGCATACAAGATAAGCGACACGTTCATGACTTTTTCGTGTAGCTCGTTTGGTTTTTCGCCTTTGAGCAGATGCAAGAAATGACCGCCGATGGTCGCATCATCCGTCTCAGTCTCGATACGCACGTTATCATGGCTAAAGCGGTACCAGTAGTTGATGATTGAGGGGAATGCGGCAAGCATACGATCAGTTTTATCGTTTTGCTGAGCGAAATCCGTTTCGCTCTCAAGGTTGCCCAGCATTGAGCAGCCCGTGCGCAGTACATCCATTGGATGGGCGTCGCTTGGAATACGTTCAAGCACGTCTTTTAATGCTTGTGGTAGGCCGCGCAGGCTTTTGAGCTTAGCTTGATAATTCTCAAGCTCGCTTTGCGTAGGTAAATTACCGTATAGCAGTAAATACGCGACTTCTTCAAAAATACATTTATCCGCCAGCTCTGATACGTCATAGCCGCGATAGGTCAGACCAGAGCCCGATTTGCCAACGGTTGATAATGCTGTCTTGCCAGCGACTTGTCCGCGAAGTCCTGCGCCTGAAAGTTCTTTCTGTGCTGCCATGTCTACATTCCTTTTGTGGGTAGCTTTTTATATTGTTAAGTGAAAATACTGCTTATTATGATTATTTATTGTCCGCAAACAGCTTATCTAAGGTTTGCTCAAACTCGTGATAGTTTAAGAAATCATAAAGCTCCATACGTGTCTGCATGGTATCGACGACTTTTTCTTGCGTACCGTCATCGAGCAAGTGCTGATAGACATTCAATGCCGCTTTATTCATGGCGCGGAAAGCGGATAGTGGGTACAGCACCATATCGACGCCCACACCGTACAGCTGGTCAGTGGTATACAGATCGGTTTGACCAAACTCGGTCATATTGGCGAGGACGGGAATGTCGAGTACATCGGTAAATTTACGATACATCTCGATATCGGTCAGCGCTTCTGCAAAGATCATGTCTGCACCTGCTTCGGCAAAGGCAACGGCACGTTCAACAGCAGCGTCTAAGCCCTCGACTGATAACGCATCAGTACGAGCCATCACCACAAAATCAGAATCCGTTTTCGCATCCAATGCCGCCTTTAGGCGATCAACCATTTCTGAGATGCTAACGATTTCTTTGTTAGGACGGTGACCACAGCGCTTTTGCGCGACTTGGTCTTCGATATGGACGGCTGCCACGCCTGCCTTTTCCATTTTTTTGATGGTTTGAGCAATATTAAACGCACCGCCAAAGCCGGTATCAATATCGACAAGTAGCGGGGTATCGACTGCATCCGTAATACGGCGAGCGTCTTCTAGCACGTTATCAAGGCTGGTCATGCCCAAGTCAGGCAAACCAAATGACGCGTTTGCCACACCGCCACCAGAGAGATACAGCGCTTGGTGACCGACTTGGGTCGCCATCATCGCGGTGTAGGCATTGATCGCGCCTGCAATTTGTAGTGGCTGGTTATTATCATTTTTTTGTTTAAGCGCACTGCGAAAGCGTGCACCTGCTGAGAGTGAGGTCATGTGAGTATCCTTTCATGAGCTTGTATGGATATAAAATAATCTTGTTGTTGTCACTGATTATACCCAATTATCCACGTCTGCAAAGGTTAGCTTGTAGATTATTGTTTATTATGTTTAATTGTTAATTGTAGTTAATTTAATATTATTCATAAAACAAATACCATTATGTATTTTTCAATACTTCGCTATGATAAGTATTCATATTACCCAAATATTCAAATATTAAGAGGCTTTATAATTTACATTTAGTTACAGTTACAATAGGCATATTGCTCTACGAATTGTCCTGTTCCTACCAAAAAGCCCTAACAGCTGAGCTATTAGGGCTTCATTTATCATGAGCTTAAAAAAGACTAAGTTTAAGCAAATAAACCTGCCAAATTGGCTAAGAACAATAAGGCAAATCCTGCCAAGAATATCAAGCCTGCGATAGACAGAGCGTTCATACCTGCGGACAGTTTTTTATGTTTCTTAACCAATGAGTAGTTGAGCCAACCAAAGATAGGCGCAGAGACAAACGCGGATATCATGGCAAACTTAAGCATTGCGCCCAATTGTCCCGTGAAGAACGTAATAATCACAAGCCCGCCACCGATAGCGTATGTCGTCCAAAAAGCGATTTGCCTTTTATTGATTTCGCTTTCGCCTTTAAGCAAACGCCAGCACTCAGCATTGGCACGGCCATAGCCGTCGGCACAAGTAATCGTGGTGCCAAACATACACATGAAGGCGACGAACGCTACCAGCAATCGTGACCATTCACCGATAGTTGCCGTATACATATTGATTAACTGGTTGATATAAGCACCGCCGACCAACTCAATCTCTTGTCCTGAACCATACTGGACAAACACACCAAGCGATAAGAAAAACAAGGCTAGAATCGCTGAAACGGTATAACCGACATTAAAGTCGAGCAAGCCTTGCTTGTGCGTGGTGTGATCGGTTTTGACTTTGGCAGAGGTCCACATAGAAGTAATCGCGGCAAACTCAAGCGGCGCTGGCATCCAGCCCATGAGTGCGACGATGAAACCGAGTGTCGCTAGGTTCCAAGGAGACACAGCAATAAAATCTGCTGCCATAACCGTGGGCTTGCCAGCGGCAATCATGACTGCGGCAACGGTAGCTGCCGTCAAAGCAATCATAATCCATTTAGTCACGCCATCGAGCAATTTATAATGACCGGCTATCAAAAAGAACCAAGAGACGGCTACGATGATCATAGACAGCACCATCGTCGATAACTCAAGAGAGGCGGGTAGCATAAAGCCTAAAATCACCGCTGCAATTAGCGAGACCGCACCCGTACTGATGACCGCTGATAAGATAGAGAGGATAAAATATACCCACAGATACACCTTTGAGCGCTTGGCGTAGCCTGCAATCAAGCTCTCGCCCGTATCGTAAACATAATCAGTTGCAAAGCGAAAAAACGGATATTTAAATACGTTGGCTAAAACAATCATAATCGCCAACTGCCAGCCATATATAGCACCAGCCTGCGTCGATGAAATCAGATGCGAGCCACCGATTGCAGCGGTCGCCATCAAAATACCGGGGCCAAAGATACGCCAACTAAAGCCTTCTTGTTGCTCAGTAACGATATCGTCAGTGGTACTTGGGTTGTTGAGTGGTTGTGTGGACATGAATACCTCGAAATGGTTAAAACGGCAAAACATCACTTACCTGTGTCAGTTTGCCAGTGATCACTAGACAACCGCTTTAGACATGTTTATACGTGCTTTTTTATAAAACGATTAATCTTGTATCGACTTTAGCACACCAATACGATTCAGGAGAATGATTATTCTATTTATTAACAGTGATAGTTATTACTATTTGTTTGCATTGCCATTCTTTTTGGTTGGCATATTAATCTGATAATATCAAGTATTAGGGCAGATTATTTTTGGCGTTTCTTTATAACACAATATCCACGCAATATCTGGTCATTTAAGGACGTTACACAAATTTTTGTCGCCGGTAGGTGATGCCTCGTTCTTCATAGACCTGATAGATAGCATTCAATAACTCAGAGATACTTGGATGCACAAAGTCTTTGAGAGTATGCAAATAAATAGGAGAGGTGACGTTTTCGTGTACCAAACGCTGATAGCTGATTTGTTCTGTACGTACGGTGGTTAAGCTGGCAGGTACAAGCGTGATACCTTCGCCCGCAGCGACTAAGCCTAGAGCTACTTGCAAGTCACTCACCGTGGTGGTCACAAAGGGTGAGATACCGTATTGTGCAAACAAATGTAACAACGGCTCCGTAATCGGCTCGCTAAGTGCAGATTTTTCATTGATGACACGTCTGGTTTTTGTATTGGCTTCCTGCTTTGCTTTGATGGACTCTGATGTTGGTAGTGTGGTGGCAATCGGCAAATGCGTTTGATGGTATAAAATCAAGCGATTATTTGCCAAATCTATCAAACGCTGCTCCTTTACATGGGCAAGAGGATGCGACTTTGGTAAGGCCACCACGTAGCGCTCATGACGCAGTAATATTTGTTGAATCCATGGATCTTGATGGGCAAAACGCCCAAAACCGATATCAATCTCACCAGATTTGAGTGCCTCCATTTGCTGATAAGAGCTGATATCTTTGAGGTTGACCTCTATATCAGAATTGGACTGCTTGAGCATGGCGATGATTTCAGGGAGTAACCCATATAATACTGACGGCACAAAGCCGATGTTTAGCGCACTACTTGGCGCTGATAAACGCTGGGTCATACTCGTGACGGTCTCGATTTCTGTCAGTATGGTGCTTATCTTATCGTAAAAAAATTCGCCCGCTTCAGTCAGATGTAATGGCCTGTGGTAACGATCGATAAGCACGACATCCATATCGGTCTCAAGCTGTTTCAGCAGGCGGCTCAAACTTGGCTGTGACAGTCCTGTCTTTTCTGCGGCTGCACTAAAGCTGCGCAAATTCGCGACAGCAATAAATGCATTGAGCTGTTTTAAATCCATGTTATTAAGCCTGTTATGGTATATGTTGTCTCTATACAAACCTTTTTTAATAAGCTTCTACCTCATTACTTAAGACGAGCTGTGCAAATATTAGCGACCTAAAATAAATTGTGCTTGAAGATAGGGGTGTGAGCAACTATATTGGGGACTAGTGATGCTGTTACATTTTAGCAATAAAAATCACAACTTCATTTTATCAGTCATTTACTGTCAGTAGCATAAACTGGCTTGGTTTTATTTTATGAACGACGAAAAAAAAGACATCGGTACTGATTTTGACGAAGAGTTGTCTCAACTCGTTCATAAAAAATCGCCTAAGCGTGTCAAAAACAATATTTACGAACGTTTTATCAGTCGAGTCCAAAGCGCTGAAAATGATACCCAAAATGACACCCATAATGACAGTGATGATTCAACATCCTTAAAAACGGCAAGTAAGTTACCTGCTTTTGAGCCTCTAAGCGTAGAAGAGTTGCAACTATTCGAAGATGAAAATAACGATAAAGAGCCAAGATTAGAGTTTGCCGACATCGGCACAACAAACGCTACTTTTGATTTTTCAGGTCAAAATGCATCGACACAAAACAAGGTGTCAGATACACGAATGGATAATTATGCTGGTGTTGACCATAACTTAAATAGTGATTTAAGTAAGAATAATGAAGAAAAAAAGCCATCTTCTGTCGTTCTCGATCAAGCGACGCCTTTATCTAACACAACGATCGATGACCCTTTAGATACTAAATCCAACCCATTGGAACCAGATCATAGGGATGCTATAAAACCACAAAAAAAAGTGGTCAGTAGTAAAAAACCTCTCATTATTGGTATGATTTTTGGTTCACTACTCATTGCTATCGTCGTACTTACCCTTATTTTTACAGGATTTTTATCGATTTCTATTTCTGATACTACTGTTAGCAATGATAGTGGCTTAAATGGGACAACGCCTGCGTCGACCACTAGCACGCCAGTGGTCGGCGCCGAACCTGTAGTGAATAGCGATGACGATCCATTACCTAATGACGCCAATACGGTCGAGGAGCCGTTAGTGTCAGTACAATCGATTAATGCAGACAATAGCGAACAAAACGTGCCAGCAGCTGAAGTTGAGCCTATAGAACCCTCTCCAGCTCCAGAGAGTGATGCTGCCATTACCTATGAAGACTTTAGGCAAGAGTCACAAACCACGTTGTATCGTGAGACTAACGATTAGAATAGTTAGGTTTAGGCGCATTTTAATTACAGCAGAGGCATATAGTACCTTGTACCGTGCCACGGAAAAATAATGGGCGCCGGTACATTTTTTTATCACCATCGTGCTGGCAAGCACACTGAAAATAACTATGACAGTAGCAATCTATCAGAATACTCTCGTTGGTTGGTCAGTCGTATCGTCTCTTACCCCGTATTACGTAAACCCGCTGCCAGTGCGTTAATACTACGGATTAATGGGTCTTCTACATTGAGATCGCCATCTTTATGGTTATCTGTCGTATCTTCATTTTGTTGTCTAGCACGTTTTAACAGCTCGATTTGGATATAGTTGATAGGATCCAAATAAGCATCTCGCCACTGCAGTGAGGCAGCCAGATTTTGCTGGCTAGCTAGCAAATCTTCTTGATCTAGCAAAGAATTCAGACCGGAAGAAGTCAGCTCATGCTCATCGAGCACCTCATTCATGATCTGTTCGCGTAGCGTCTCGTCATCACATAACTGGCTATATGCTTGTGCAATATTCATCTCAGATTTTGTAAAAGCCATCTCAATATTACTGATAAAGACACTAAAAAATGGCCAGCGCGCATTCATCTCTTTCATCAAAATCTCGTTGTCTCTGACACTATGCAGAGCACTACCAACGCCATACCAAGCAGGTAGGGTAAAGCGTGCTAACGACCAGCCAAATACCCAAGGAATCGCTCGCAATGTGGTTTTACTTGGCAAGCCTTTTTTGCGATGGGCAGGACGTGAGCCAATGTTCAGTAAAGAGATTTCTTGTACTGGGGTTACTTGTGAGTAGAATTTATAAAATCCTTCCGTATGATCGGTCAGCTCTCGATAACGTTGTTCGCCTGCTTCTGCTAACCGTGCAAACAAGGCTTCATACTCTGGCAACTCAGTCGGTTGTACGACAAATCTTGTCGAGCAGGCTTTGAGTGTACCCGTGATTGCCATGGTCAGCTCAAACACGGCAGTATCCGTATTGGCATATTTGGCATAAAGCACTTCGCCTTGTTCGGTCACTTTAATCTGACCATGCAACGTGCCAGCCGGCTGTGCCGCAATGGCTTTGTGCGTTGAGCCGCCGCCGCGACTCACCGAACCGCCGCGACCATGGAATAATCGTGTTTTTATGCCATATTGCTCAGCAATACTATTAATGGTTTGCTGCGCACTATACAGCTGCCAAGCCGAGGTGATGATACCGCCATCTTTTGAAGAATCCGAATAACCTAGCATGATCTCTTGCGTATTATCTGTATTCTGTAGCAATCCGCGATATAGTGGATTGTCTAACACAGCAGGCAAGATTTTATCGATGTTTTTAAGATCTTCGATGGTTTCGAACAACGGTGCGACAGGTAGGTCAGCAGACAATTGACCGTCAGTATCAATCGTACATAAGCCGGCAAATCGCATTAACAGCAACACTTCTAGTAGCTGGCTGGCATTATTGGTCATTGAGATAACATAGCTGCCAAAAGTCGCCTGTCCCACCAGTTTGCGTAAGGTGGCGACCGAATTCATCAATGACAATTGCTCACGCGTTTTGTCTGTTAAGTTATCGGTATAGATGAACGGCGTACCCGGTTTTTCTAACAAGCGTGTGAGCCACTCTTGACGTTCGGTTTCGCTTAGCGTTTGATAATCAGGCAGATTGGAGGCACTCGCAAAGATATCTGCAATCACTTCACCATGGTATGACGACTCTTGGCGGATATCGAGCGCTGCCAAATGAAAGCCGCAAGTTTTTACCAGGCGAATCACATCGAGCAATAATCCATCTGCATGCGCCTTGTCGTGAGTAGTGACACTTTGACGGATAATGCGTAGGTCTTCTAATAGATCTTCTGGAGTGGCATAGGCGTCTTTTTCAGCCTCAGTATCAGTCCCTTTACTTTGAATGCGGCGATTGGTGGCATTGACCTTAGTGAGGATTAAAGAAAGCAGACGGCGGTATGGCTCGTTGCCGTAATCATCGAGGTTGTAATCAAATACACGCTGATCGAGCTCATCATAACTTTTGATCTTGGCATATACGTCGGGAGACACGGTGACAATAGTGTCACTATGAATCAGTTGGCGGCGCAGTTTTTTGAGTAGCACTTGATAGTGACGCAGTACGGTATCCGCATGCATTAAGACGGCAAGCTCTGTGGTCTCAAACGTCACAAAAGGATTGCCATCTCTATCACCGCCAATCCACGAGCCAAAGCTCATAAAGGCAGGCAGTGGATAGTCGGTGAGCTCTGGATAGATATCGACAATGGCTTTTTTGATATTACGATATACTTTGGGAATGGCATTAAATAAGCTGGCGTTAAAATAATGCAGGCCGTTGTTAATCTCGTCATAGACCAGCGGCTTGCGCGTGCGCACCTCATCTGACGACCATAATAAGTCAATCGTTTGCGCGGTTTGCTCTTTGGCTTGCTCGTAGGCGAAGCTGTTTTCAGACACATTGTTTAAAGCATCACTGTGCGTGAATAGACTTTGTAAGATATTCATTGTGGTACGGCGACGCGCTTCGGTAGGATGCGCCGTAAATACAGGCGTAAATTTTAGCTGATCAATCAGCTCTTGCATTTGAGCCGGCTCGATATTGCGTTCACGACATTCAAGTAAAGTACGGCGAAATGACCCCTCCCAGCTTTGCTCCGATTGCATACGCAGCTCATGACGCTGCTCACGCAGGTAGTTTTCTTCGCTGAGATTGGCTAGGAAAAAATAGATAGAAAAGCCGCGTATGACGTCCTTTAAAGTTTGATTGTCCAAAGACGCAATAAAGTCGATAAGCTGCTGTTTATGTGCCTCATTTGGCTCACGGCGCTGTTGAATGAAACCTTTACGCAGGGTCTCAATGGTCTCTATTGTCTGCTCTCCAGATTGGCGAGAAATGGCATCGCCTAGCAATGAACCCAATAAGCTGGTGCGTTTACGTAGTACGTTATTATCTAAAGTCATCCTTAACAACCTTCTTATTAAATGAGTGAGTACAGTGTTAACGAGTATAATATTAGGGCTATCATAGACTTTTTATCTCTACAGATATCCCTACCGTTTTTTACAATTTAACATGAATGGGTAGTTATGTCTGACGCTCGAAGCAATTTTTTATCAATTGATGTTCGTCATATTATAGTGTATTTAACGCCCCGTCTATTTTTCAAACGATTCTTAGCGCGAGTTCACTTGGCTTACGTCTTAGCGTAATCTCGCAGCTTATCTATATAATCCGCCCAATCTTGCATCATCTTTACCCTAGTATCGATTTCATCAAGTCTGTTGTAAGCCCCGCCGTGCGTGTCTTTTATCCTGTGACCCAGCTGTAATTCTGTGACGATGTCTGAGTAGCGTAACTCTGGCTGTTCCATAAGCAAGGTTTTGGCCGAGGCCCGAAAGCCATGCGCGCATTGCACGTCTTTGTATCCAAGCCGGTGAAATATCTGTACCAGTGTGGCTTTGCTGATATAAGCATTGCTTGAACCGCGCATTGAGGCAAAGACATACTCTTTATGTCCTGTGATAGATTGAATGTTTCGTAATCGCGCAATCACTTGCGTCGCTAATGGCACGACTAAGTGCGACACCATGTCGTCGCGACCTTCGCCTTTGGTCGGGAAGAATGCCCATGTATCATTATCCCAGTCGATATCCTGCCAGCGCATAGAGCGTAAATCAATACTACGGACAAACACATAAGGCAATAAATTCATGGCTTCTAATGTAAGCTTGCTTGCCCCTTTAAAATTGGACATTTCATATAAAAGCGTCGCAAACTGATCGGGCTTGGTAATAGCTGGCAAGTGATTGCCTGAATTGGCAGGTGCCAACTCGCCACGGGTGTCAATCGCTACATTTTTATCGCATAATCCTCGTGCGACAGCGAATGAAAATACTTTTTCCGTATACAGCCGCGTACTGGCGCCAACGAAGGTCGCTTGATTGTCGTTATGTTGGATTGCTTCACACACACTTAATATCATCTCACTGGTGATATCATTCATTCTCAGATCGCCAATATCACGGCACATGTATCCCAAGCACAAATCCCAAAATTTGAGTGTCGACTCACTAAACGCAGGTTTTTTTGATTTGCTTTGCTGACGACTGGATGTTTTGTGATCTCGCCATGCTTGCGCAATGTCAGCGAACGTGGCGTTCTTTAAGTGAGCATACTTATTCACTTGCTCTTTTTGCTGTATGGCTTTGGGGTCAGAGCCGTTTGCGACCGTATTAAGTATGGTCTCTGCTTTGTACTTGACCTCATATAGACTGATGTCCTCAACCTTGCCGAGCATCATTCTGGGCCGCTTGCCATCGACATGTGGATGAGAGTAGCGCAGGTAGTATTCTTTTTTACCGTTTGGATAGACACGTAGACTTAGACCCGCGATACCTGAGACACTGACCGAGTAATCCTTATCTCGACATTCAAGTTTGTTGATATCATTTATGTTGTCGACAGCCATGTTCTTATCCGTAATTACTATAATAAAAAATGAGAGAGATACGATAAAAATATAATCAGTGATAACTGCTTTGTTTAGTGGGGCAATTATCTACATAATACTTGGACACCGCGATGGACACTGATATTTATTAATACACAAAATAAGTCCTTATTCTAAAGGCATACAATGTTAATTTATCCCCAAGGCTCACTTGGGGATAATTGTAGCATATTGAGGAAATAAGGAGTAGACCGCGCGCTTATTGGGTTGAGCACCGTTTTTTTGCTCATCATTTCGGCACATACTTGGAGGGATTTATAAGGCGAATCGTCCATTTGGTAAACGATAGCGCGGATTTATTAAAAAAAACACGGTCGCGTACACGCACAGAATATAAAAATCAGGGTCATAGTACTATTCTGTGCAAATCTGGAAGGTACTGTTTTAAGGTCTAATATCAGTGCAGGCACGTAAAACGACTAAAAGCCAATTTTCTAAGTATTCATAAAAACAAAACTCAGCAAGTCTATTGGTAAATTTAAAATAGGGCAGATAAATGATGCATAATAAGATAAACTGCCTCGTTCTCGTTGTGCGCGCGGCGTTTGGATTTAGCATCTATAAACCAAGTAGCGATGACCGAAAAGATAACTGAAAATTTATAAAAGACGATGGATATAAGGCAGCCTATTATGGAGCAAAAAAAATCACCCTATGGCACACAGACAAAATGGGGTAGAGCATAAGCCTGTCTTTATGCCGAGAGTCAACAGCGACAATCTAGTAAAAACAGACATGGTCAGATTTGAACGCCATGTGGGATTTGCGACCAGACAAAAGAAAAAATCTACCAATGATATGCATCAAGTCATTCGTAAAAAATACGGTTTTAAGCATGTTTTGGAGTTATCCAGTAAATCTGGCAATAAGCTGAGCTTTCCGCTGAGTCCGTTTAGTTTAAAGATCACTAACTATCGTTTATCCATTTATCTAAGAGTGAACTATTAGACTCCGTACTTATGAGCAGGTTTTTTCCTTATCCCAAATTTCACATTTGCTAGTAATAACCCCGACAATATCAATATCATTGCCAGCATTTTCCACCACGTTACAACTTCGCCCGTAAGCACTACGGACGTTGTCATACCGAATACCGGCACTAATAGAGCAAATGGCATAACCTTGGAGGCAGTATTTTGACTGAGTAGATGTGCCCAGAGTCCGAAGCCGACTAGGGTTGAGATATACACGATAAACCCAAGCGACAGCCACGACTTCATCGACGCTTCGGTAAAGGTTGCCAGCTGCCATGCATCGGTCTCAAATATAAGCGAAGATAACGTCAAAAACACGCAAGCGATCAGAGCGCCCCATGCGACCAGTGCAAGAGCAGACAAAGCAGAGGTTTTGTTTTTAACGGTGGTAGGTGCTGTTGCTGTTTTTTGTTGTGCCGCTTTTAAGGTCGCTTGTGCTGAGGCTTGCTTGGATGCAATGTTGCCAAAGCTCCAGCCCACTGCGGCAATCAAAATGCAGACAAATCCAGCCACAGGCATATCTCCGCCGAGATTGAGCGCAATCACACCAAGGCCCAATACCCCAACCATCATACCGATGACTTGCATGCGACTGACTGCTTCACCCAAGATAAAGTACGCCAACAACACAGTGATAAAAATTTGCATTTGTAGCAACAACGCCGTCAAACCCGGTGACGCACCTAGATGCATGGCCGTAAATACAAAGGCATATTGCATGACAAAGGTACCGATAGCATAGATGAGTAAGGTACGGTTAAAGGTAGGCGGTTTAAGAAAAAACACCAAGGGCACTGCGGTAAAGAAAAAGCGTAGGGCAGTGAGCATTAGTGGCGGGAAGCTCTCTAATCCCCATGCAATAAAGGTGAAGTTCACACCCCAAATAAAGGTAACCAGTACAGCCAGTGCAGTGTATATCGGGTTCATAGTGTCATCCTAAATAATGACGATCCATATGGAATGTCTCAACTATAGTTTATATGACCACAACAAACCCGATACAGTTTCACTTATGATGAACAAAGTGTATAGTCGCTCTTAGCGTGACAATTTTTTAGATTTTTATTATCAACGATAAGTACTTTTATCATGGTCGAAAACTACAAGCTCAATCCTAACTTAACAAAGACTGCTGCCGTCGCTGAATGGCTAAAGCAGCGCATTGATTGGCAAATTTACTTGCCCAACCAGCGTGTGCCATCGGTGCGAAAACTATCCAAACTCATGGGTATATCGAGCTTCACCGTTGTGCAAGCTTATGAGCAACTGGTGGCAACCAATGTCTTGGTCGCCAAGCCAAGCTCAGGCTATTATGTGAATGAGCAGACAAGACTAGTACCGCCCAACCGTGACAAAAAAGTTGCCCCCAAGCAGCCAGTCATAGATACTCGCTGGCTGGTACAGCAAGTGTCGAGCGATATTCCGCATCACCGATCCCCAGGCGTGGGCACGCTACCTAGAGACTGGATACGTAATGACAAGATGGAGTGGGCGATACGGCAGGTCACCCAGCAAGCAGACGGCTTCATCTATGACTATAGCGCGGTGCAAGGCTATTTGCCGCTGCGTCAGCAACTGGTGCAGCAGCTGAATGTGCTAGGTATGCAGACCTATACAGACAATGTCATGACCACCGCAGGCATATCACACGCCATTACTATGATTGCCCAACTATTGACTGAGGTCGGTGATACGGTGATGGTCGATGGGCCGGGCTGGTTTTGGTTATCGAGCTGTCTACAACAGCAGGGACTCAATGTTGTCGCGGTCGAGCGCGATCACCAAGGCCCCGATATTGAGCAGATGCAACAGCTGTTTGAAACGTATCATCCAAAGCTGTATTTGACCAACAGCGTGCTACACAATCCCACCTCTTATAATCTGCATCCTGCGCGGGCGCATCAAGTGCTTAATCTTATTCATCAATACGACGCGTATATTTTTGAGGATGACTTATACGCCGCGTTTTTGCCGAGTGGTCAAGTCCTGCGTTATGCTAGTCTTGACCAGTTCGAGCGCGTGTTTTATGCGACAGGATTTTCAAAGTCGATGTCATCAGGCTGGCGCGTTGGCTTACTGGTCTGTCCCGATCATTTCATTGATGATGTGCTGCGTATCAAAACCTTGAGTAATATGAGTACGCCAGAGTTTGGTGAGCGCGTGATTCACCACTTATGGACGCATGGTGAATACCGCAGGCAAATCAAAAAAGTCCAGCAGCAGTTATATCGTGCGCATGAGCGGATGCGCATAGCATTGCCTAAGATCGGACTTGTCTATCCTGAGCATACGCAGGCAGGCCTCTTTGTGTGGGTGGATACGCATCAAGACACCAGCCAGCTGGCACTAGATGCCTATAGCGATGGCTGGCTAGTGGCACCGGGGCATTTATTTCATCCAGATGCCAGTGCCTCAACCTATCTGCGCCTGAACGTATCGACGAGCAGTGATGCATTTTTGGCTTGGCTGGGCGATTATTTGAATCATTGACAATACCAGCCTGCCTGCTATGTCTGTTCAGCCTACGATGTCTTTACTTACAGTGAATATTTACCACCAATAGGTTGGATACTGGCTATTCTTACCTAGGTTGTTATGGCAATGGCCGTACCGACCGCCATTGCCATACTCCACCATTGAATACCAAATAGTGTCATAAATACAAGCCCTGTAAAGGTTGCGATAACATGTCCACCGATGACATTTCTTGGCCATGCAAAGGGGCTGGCAGAATAGGCAAAGATAAGTAAATAGCTGGCACCGAATGATCCTAGAAACATCATCAGTGCTAAACTATTGCGTACCACTGCAAGGATGCAGTAGCAAGTGTGCCACCAAGCCACTATCATCACCAGATGTTTATGATGCAATTAAAAGGTTATTGTGAGAAATGGGATGTCAAACCAGCAGAAGACGTTGCTAGGAGCTGTTTGGGATTTTTGACCGACTGGAGCTCATCAGAGGGTTTTCACGGATGTATGTTTATCAATGCGTGCGCCGAATATTAAGCTGCTGAGTCTATGCCGCATCAAATCGCCAATCAACACAAAAGGGAGGTTAGACAATGGTTATTTGCTCAGTTTGAGCGAGTAGGCGCTCATCACCCTCAGCAGAAAGCCGATACTTTATTTGTATGGGGTGAAGGCCTTATTGTGACAGCGCAAACCGATCAAAAAACCACTGCCACTGAATAATGAGCTTTTTATAGAATTAATAAAATAGCTTGTCTTAGGTATTGGCTGGTAGTATCGGTATTAGAACAGATGCTGTCGCCATGGTAAAGGAGGCATAATTGGACATCACCAACACTGACAATCAGTTTGAAATATACACCACCGATGATGGGCAAACGCAGATTGAGATTCGCCTAGAGCAGGAGACGCTGTGGCTGTCGCAAGCGCAAATGGCAACCTTGTTTGACAAAGATTCAGATACCATAGGACTACATCTAAAAAACATTTACAAAGAAGGCGAATTAGATCAAACAGCAACTACCGAGGAATCCTCGGTAGTTCGCCAAGAAGGGTCGCGCCAAGTACGCCGTAAGATTCGTTTTTATAATCTAGATGCCATTATCTCGGTGGGTTATCGGGTCAATTCCAAAAAAGGCACGCAGTTTCGGATATGGGCGACTCAGCGTTTGCGTGAGTACTTACTACAAGGCTATGCCATCAATGAACAACGCTTTGACAAAAACGCCGCCGAGCTACAGCAAGCCCTAGCCCTCATCAAAAAAACTGCCCAAAGCCCCGAGCTACACACCGATGAAGGGCGCGGACTCATTGAGATTATCAGCCGCTACACACAGACGTTTTTGTGGTTACAGCGTTATGACGAAGGCTTGCTCAATGCGCCAGTAGGACAGGCAGGCGGTATTCTGCCCAGTACAGTTGAGGCCATGGCAGCGCTCACGCATCTAAAGGCGCAGCTGATAGCACGAGGTGAGGCGACAGTATTGTTTGCCAAACCGCGCGGCGATGGCTTGGACAGTATCTTGGCGACATTAGAGCAAACGGTGTTTGGTGAGCCAGCTTATCCGACAATTGAGAGCAAGGCGGCGCATTTACTCTATTTTATGGTCAAAAATCACGTCTTTACTGATGGTAATAAGCGTAGCGGCGCATTTTTATTTATCGACTTTTTGCATCGCAATCAGCGCCTACTTGACAGTAAAGGCGATACAGTGATTAATGATACTGGACTTGCCGCGTTAACCTTATTGGTTGCTGAGTCTGACCCCAGTCAAAAAGAAACTTTGATCAAGCTAATTATGAATATGCTGTCGTTAGAAAACTGATAACGATTATAACTATGATTGGCTTTATTTTGTGATTCGTATCATCGTATAGAAAGACAGATATTAAGGATAGTGTCTGTCTTTCTATACGGTGATTGTTTATGTGGAGCAAGAAAGTATTCTATTGAGCAGTGCTAGATAGAATATCTTTAAATTCTAATAGCTAACAACTTAATCAAATAAGAGTTTATTTATGCTGTGATAGTATCATGGGTTCCATAAATAAATTACTCGAGATGTCTTATTTAACATAATATACATTATGCGAAAACATACCGGCGGTTTCAGTATAAGAGTAAATATCAATCTGCGTCATATCGTTTCTATATTTAACTGCGTATTTTTAAATTTAAAATAGCTTGGCGCTGACATTTTTAATATCAATTCAGTTTTCTACTAACGACAAGTTTCAAGCAAATGCTTACTCAAAGTTCCACCATCTTCATTTAAGCTAACATCTGCGATTTGGCAATCTTTATCATTGCATGTCAAATCATAATAAATATTGCTACCTTGCGCCAAGCTGACTTTAACCAATCCTTTATCAGTCATCGAAAACTTCTTGTCTTGAGTATAATCAGGGTCTTGAGAATCCCACAGCACATCATAATCAACATTGCAGGACGTTTGATTTTTATCAAAGTAATCTTGTTCTAGCTGCATGGCTGCTTGTAAATCAGCATTGGCATATTGCTGTAGCACTATAGGATTACTCATACCTTGGTCATCGATATCTTGTTGGTACATTTTTGTGATGGTCGTGATTTTCATATCAGCCACAGCAGCTTGTTTCTGAAATGCTTTTGTCACATCTGCTGTGGCAGTACCGACAGTTGTCAGTGCTATGGTTGATAGTAATATCAGCGATTTGTATGTTGGCATGTCGTTCTCTACGAGCTTTTATCTTATAAGTGTTACGGTCTATTACATCATAGCCATATAACGACTCTGCTGTATTATCGTATCATTCAGGTTCACTCATCAAAATTCCGATTACATAGCGCTTTTATGCTCTTTTATCTATTGTGATGACAACTTTTAGTGGCTTATCGTGACGTTTATTTCACTAATAACTGTGGTAAGGATGCTTTTATGATAATACTACCTACCTTTTTCAAGGAGAAATCTGCGGCATTGGCCTCTAGTAGCCTTTTATTGCTTGCTTTGACCGCGACTGGCTGCCAGTCCGCTTCTGAGTCCAGCGAAGCGATTGTCGCTCAACCTACCAGCACCTCAGCAACGGCTATAAGTACTGATATCAGTCAACAAACCCTAAAGCAGCAAGCGTTGCGTATACAGCGGGCACTCGCCAATAAGGATTTTGCTAGAATTACTGATGATATTCATCCCACACGTGGCGTCCGTTTTTCGATGTATGCCTACGTGCGCCCTGAGTCAGACAAGGTTTTTAGCCGCGCGCAATATGCACAGTATTTGCAGCAGTCCAAAATCCGCTTTACTTGGGGTGAACGTGACGGCTCTGGTGAGCCATTAATCATACCGCTACCAGAGTACCTAGACACTTGGGTAAAGGCCAAAACCTTTAATGACGCTACCCTTAGCGTCAATGAGTTTCAAAAAAGTGGCAATAGCATCAATAACCTAAATAAAATATATCAAAACTCTGATGTCGTTGAGTTTTACTATAAAGGTAGTGATGAATACAGCGGTTTAGACTGGCGGGTGTTGCGCTTGGTGTTTGATGAGTATCAGGGTAAGCGTTATCTCGTCGCTGTCGTTAACGATCAGTGGACGGTTTAAATAACAGCGTAAGCATCTTTATGGTCAGATAAATTATATTAAACAAGGGCAATGCGTCATATATGAAGCACTGCCCTTTTTGTCTCTTTATCATATTGAATTATATTTAATTTTTGATATATATTTTACTTTATGCTTTTGGCTGAAGTGGACTTTGCTTAAAAAACTTCACCATAATATCGTAAATGTCAGGATAAGCATCCACTAGCTTTTGCGGCGTCTCAAAAAATACTTCGCTCAATACCGCAAAAAACTCGGCAGGATTGGTCGCACCATAACGATCTAAACCTGACTTACGATGCGTTTGAAAGTCTTCGAAATCTCGCGACATGATTTGTGTCCAACGTGCAGGATCCATGTCAGGCTGCATCGGTGGAAAGCCATTAGCGCGGCCATTCATCATATCAAGCTTATGCACAAACTCGTGAATCACCACATTGTGTCCGTCACGCTCACCTGAGTGCTTGGCATCCTTCCATGAGAGAATGACAGGACCTCGCTGCCATGCTTCCCCACTACGGTGCTGACTGCCCTCATGGACGATACCAAATTCATCTACCGTTGTACTCTCACTTTTGTACGAACCTTGATAAATAATAATAGATGACCAACCGCTATACCACTCAAGGCTGAGGTTTAAGATAGGCAAGCACGCCTGTAGTGCAATGGATTGTCTGACCGCATTAGTAATCTCAAAACCTTGTGCACCCACAATCGACTTATCATCCAAAAACAAAGTCGCCAAGTCAAACAAGCGGCTTAGCTCGTCTTCAGTCAACCTATCCAATATCATGATACACTCAGCCGCCCGCGCCCAGTCTTCATGCGTGAACTTGCTGTTGTCCAATATACGCTGCTCACGCCAGTCTTTTATGATGTCAAACATACACTTTATCCCTATTCTTCTTAGTATATAGGCCAGCCGTTCTACGTATATTATAGCGATAACCAGTAGCACGCCATGATAATTACTATATTAAAATGTATAAAAACGCCGCTCATAAATACATTACTGAGCGGCGCAGACTGTCATCCATACATTATGTTTTAAAATTGATATTGTAAGCCTAACTGTAATGACAGTTTAATCTTACCCAAAGGTCGCCGTATTGATGAGGGTGATGAGTACTTTAATACCATCCGTCATCAATGGTCAGATGCGTTGCGTCGCACGTTAGTTGAATTGCCCAAATGCCCTGATAATTATTGGGGATACCCTTCACTCTTAGACCCAATTTGAAAACTGGTCGTCACATCAATAAAATCACACCAATAAAAACGGTGCGGTGCGACTGTCTTCTGATTGGGCCACGTCTTCTGGCGTACCTTGAGCGACAATTAACCCGCCCTCATCACCTGCCCCTGGCCCCATATCAATCACCCAGTCGCTATTGCTGGCCACTTGCATATCATGCTCAACCATGATGACGGTGTTCCCCGCATCGACCAAACCGTTTAATTGCGTCATCAGCATGGATACATCAGCAGGATGTAAACCTGTGGTTGGCTCATCTAAGATATAGAGCGTATCGCCTCGTTGCGTGCGTTGTAGTTCAGTGGCAAGCTTAATACGCTGTGCTTCACCCCCTGACAACTCAGTGGCGGGCTGCCCCAAACGTAAGTAGCCAAGCCCCACTTGCAGCAACGCATCCAATGCGCGCAAGATAGGCGCTTCATCAACAAAGAACTCATGAGCCGCTTCAACGGTTAAATTTAATACTTCAGCAATGTTTTTATCTCGATACGTGATGGTAAGTGTTTCTTCATCATAGCGTTGCCCGTGACAGACCTGGCAAGGTGCATAGACACTTGGTAAAAATAGCAGCTCCACACTGACAAAACCCAAACCTTCACAATTTGGACAGCGGCCTTTTTTGGTGTTAAACGAGAAACGTCCAGCGTCATAGCCATGTGCTTTTGCTTGCTTAGTTGCGGCAAACAGCTTACGCACATCATCGAACAATCCTGTATAGGTTGCTAGGTTTGAGCGCGGTGTCCGCCCAATCGCCTTTTGATTGATATTAATAAGACGACGGACTTGCTCCATGCCAGCGACGATTTCACCACCAGTGACTGTCTCAAGCTCTTGCTCAAGCAAATCTGCCTCACCTACAGGCGCTTCAGTAACCGTCTTTTGCCCCAATACTTCACTGATAAGCTCTACCAATGCTTGGCTGATAAGACTCGACTTACCTGACCCTGAGACACCCGTGACACTAGTCATCACCCCAAGCGGAAACTCAACATCCAAGCCGATTATATTATTGCGCTCGATATTTGCGAGTTTCAGCCACGCTGTCGGTTGCCTTGTGTCAGATTTTGACTGATGATTCGCCGTGTCGTTAGCAAAGAGATATTGACCCGTATGCGACTGCGCAACCTCACGTAGCCCTTCTACAGGCCCACTATAGACAATCTCGCCGCCATGCGTGCCAGCCTGTGGCCCGACATCGACCACCCAATCAGCATGCCCAATCACACTCACGTCGTGCTCAACCACAAACACCGAGTTACCAGATGCGATCAACTCATCTAGCGCCCCAAGTAGCGCCTGCGTGTCAGCAGGGTGCAGACCTGCTGATGGCTCATCAAGGACATAAACCACGCCAAACAGTTGCGAGCGAATCTGGGTCGCTAATCGCAATCGCTGTAGCTCACCAGGCGATAGTGTTGGTGTGGTACGCTCAAGTGACAGATAACCGAGCCCAAGCCTTGTTAGTGCCTCAATACGAGAGAGAATATCACTGGCAATACGCTGGGCAACGATGGCTTTTTCGCGGTTTGGTGTATCATCAGCTATCTTGGTATGCGCTGTTTTCTCAAGTTTTTGGGCCATGTCCGTCAATGTAAGCTGTGACAGCTCACCGATATCGAGTCCTGCAAATTTAACCGACAGTGATTCTTTCTTAAGTTTTTTGCCGTGACATTCTGGACACTCGGATATCTGCATAAATTGCGACACGCGTTTCTTGGTGCGCGGGCTTTGAGTGGTGGCAAAAGAATGCAAAACAAAGTTTTTGGCACTGGTAAACGTACCCATATAGTTTGGCTTTTCCCCTTTCTCAATGGCCTCCCGTGTCTGTTCTATATCATACTCAGGATAAACAGGCACTGTTGGTGTCTCATCGGTAAACAAGATCCAGTCGCGGGTCTTCTTTGGCAGGGTGTGCCAAGGTTTATCAATATCATAGCCGAGCGTGGTCAATATACGGCTCAGGTTTTGACCTTGCCATGCCGGTGGCCATGCGGCAATAGCTCGCTCGCGAATGCTTTTGGTATTATCTGGTACCAGCAGATCCTCGGTGACCTCAAATACACGGCCGATACCTGAACACGTGGGACAGGCACCATCTGGCGTATTGGGCGAGAACGCATCGGCATACAGCATCTCTTGGCCGGCGGGATACTCTCCGGCTCGTGAGTACAACATACGAAGACCATTAGATATGGTTGTTACACTACCGACGGACGAGCGTACTGACGGCGTACCCCGCTGCTGCTGTAAGGCAACTGCTGGCGGTAACCCTTCTATAGTATCGACATCGGGTTCATCAACCTGATCGATGAGCCTTCTGGCATAAGGCGATACTGAATCAAGATAGCGCCGCTGTGACTCGGCAAATAGCGTACCAAATGCCAGTGATGATTTTCCCGATCCAGATATACCCGTAAAGACCACTAAGGCATTGCGCGGTAAATCCACATCGACGTTCTTTAAATTATGAACACGCGCACCTCTGACCTGAATATTTTCTTGATTAGGGTTGTATAGAGCGTTCTTGACGATACTTGTCTTATTTTCTGTTGCTTCTAATTGTTTTGGATTGGCCATGACGCTATTTTTCCTATTGAGACACTATTTATTGCTAATGTATTTATTATTATTCATCTGAGTAGCAGGAAGGTTAACACGTACTCATGCAGGGGTGTGGCAAAGCTTACGTATCAATAGCATCGATAGACAAAACGACAACTTAAGTCATTAGGCACCTTATAATAAAAAAACCCGCAATCATTGCAGGTTTTTTGAGGAAAAAATGCTATCAGAATATGGATAACCTAAACACTAACCCACTACCAAGCGCATCAATTGGGTACTGATATACCCGCCAAACGTACCCACCGCATAGCCCATAATACCCAAAAACACGCCAACAGGCGCAAGCGATGGATGAAAAGCCGTCGCGACGATCGGTGCCGACGATGCGCCACCTGTATTGGCATTAGAACCTACCGCCAAAAAGAAAAACGGCGCACGGATAAGTCTGGCAACCCCAAAGATAATCACCACATGGATACTCATCCATAAAAAGCCGATAAGCAATAGCCGCCACTGCGAGACAATACCTGCCAAATTAATCTGCATACCAATCGCGGCAATCAGCACGAAGATAAATACGGTACCCATTTTGGACGCGCCCACATGGTCGAGTCTGCGAATCTTAGTAAAAGAAAAAATGACGCCTAACAGAGTAATAATGACCACCATCCAAAAGAATGAACTGGCAAAACTATATTGCACCGCCCATTTATATGGGGCAAAAAAGTCAGCAATTTGTCCACCAACAAAGTGCGCCACTCCTACCATGGCAAAGCACAAGCCAAACATCACCATCAAATCATTAATGGTGGCTGGACGGGCATGATCGCGCTCATAGCTTTCGACGGCTTTAATGACTTTATCAATACTACTGGTATCAGCGCGCAAGAATCGATCGATCTTTGCGCTGTGTTTTGCCATCACCAAGATTGCGAGTAACCACAATGAGGCATTGGTGGCATCCACCAAGATCATCATGCCAAACAAATCATCACTGACCCCAAACAGCTCTTTCATTGCCGCTTGGTTAGCTGCACCGCCGATCCAACTGCCTGCCACGGCTGAAAATCCACGCCATAATGTATCATCGAGGAACATTTCAGGCGATACCCACTTAGCTATTCCTAAACTAATGGGACCGCTAATAACAATAGCGATACTGGCGGCAAAGAACATGGCAATCGCTTTCCAACCTAATCCTAGTATTTTGGGAACATCCATGGATAAGGTCATCAATAGCAAACTGGCTGGCAGCAGATACGTCGCGGTAAATCCATAAATCTGTGAACCCACCCCATCGGCGAACATCCCTAAGCTATTTAAAGTAGCAGGTATAAAGCAGCACAGCACAATACCGGGCAATACCGCATAAAACCGTCGCCAGAATTTACCCGGCAAACCTTGGGTATAGAATACTAGGCCAATGATTGCCATAATGATACCGAAAGCTAATGGCAGGCTATCAATTGCTAAAGAGGAGGTAGTAGGCATCAAGGCGCTCCGAGGCAAACAACTGGCAAAAGTGAATCAGTATAGACAAGCTAAAAAACTCGTGCAAGCAGCCATGTCAATGATCTTAATAACTGCTGAGCTCTAAACGAATCATAGTTAGTCATGCCTGCAAAAGCTTAACTATACCATCAGCGAACAATGGGTCACACACAAAAAAGCCAGATAACAAGTATCTGGCTTTTTACTACTTTAGACGATTAATGAATTAGTAATTAGTAGCTTTAATCGTTCGTTATAGCGATATTATGAGTTTTTACCACGGTTGCCACCGTTTGGACGACCTTGACCACGGCTGTCAGAACGATTTGCTGGGCGACCTTGGCTGCCACTTGGACGACCACGGCCTGTAGCTGCACGGTCACCGCGCTTGCCCTGATATGGTTTACCACCAAAACGGTCTTTTGGCTTACCTGATGAATCACGTGACTTGCCAGCACCTTGGCCTTGGTATCCACTATCATTGCTGGCGCGCTGGCCTGTTGCTGCGCGATCGTTTGAGCGACCACGGCCACCGCCAGTAGACTTGCCAGCATAACCACCGCTTGAGCGTCCGCGACCACGGCCACGCCCGCGTCCTTTGTTTTCGCTTGGTACGTAGGTTTTCTTAGGCTCCATGCCTTCGATAACGCACACTTCCATCTTGCGATCTAAGTAACGGTTGATGGCGGCCAATTGTGGACGATCGTCCATGCTGCATAGGCTGATAGCCACACCAGTACGGCCAGCACGGCCACAACGACCAATACGGTGGACGTAATCTTCAGTCTGACGTGGTAAATCATAGTTGATGACGTGCGAGATGGCTGGCACGTCAAGACCACGGGCAGCAACGTCAGTCGCTACTAAGATTTTTACCTTACCATTACGCAAATCTTGAACGATGCGGTTACGCTTGCTCTGTGGCAGGTCACCATGTAGGAAGCTTGCTTTATGACCCGCTTCTTGTAGTTGTTTTGCCAATTTTTCAGTGCTACGTTTGGTTGCAGCAAAGATAATGATTTGATCCATCTCTTGTTGGCAAACGATTTTGTCAAGCAAGCGGTTTTTGTGATCAAAATCATCACAGTAGTACACTTTTTCTTCGATGTGTGCAGATTCTACTTTGATTGATACGCGCTCAGGGTTCTTAGTGAAGCTGGCAGCGATTTTACCGACTGGGCCATCCCAAGTTGCTGAACACATGATCGTCTGACGATCGATTGGCGCGGCGCTTAAGATATCACTGATGTCATCAGCAAAACCCATGTCTAGCATACGGTCCGCTTCATCTAGTACCAACACTTCAAGGTTTGATAAATCCACACGGCCTGCTTTTATATGGTCAAGCAAACGACCAGGCGTGGCGACGATGACCTGTACACCTTTACGTAGGGCGGTGATTTGACCGTTGTAAGGCGCGCCGCCGACCAAGGGCACGCAGAACAAACCGCGCATGTCTTTTGAATACGTGCGTACGCTGTCATGCACCTGCTGAGCAAGCTCGCGCGTTGGCGTTAGGATAAGTGCTTTGGTCAGTTTATCAAAGCTGGTGGCACGGCTTAAGCGATCGAGTACTGGGATTACGAATGCTGCTGTTTTACCACTACCTGTTTGCGCTGACAATAAAAGGTCACGGCCGGCTAGTGCAAACGGAATGGCTTGTTCTTGGATAGGGGTTGGATTGGTATAACCGATACGATCAAGCGCGGTCAAAATCGGCTTGGCAATATTAAGATCGCTAAAGGTTGTTTTGTCTTCTGAGGCCGCATCTGTTGCTGCTTGAGCAGTAGCGTCATTGTTAGAGGTGTCAGTGTTTGCAGTAGTGTCGTTGCTTTCGATGATACCGTTTTCAGCGGCAATTGCAGATAAGATGTCAGTCATAGGAATCCTTGGTAAGTATAAGCTGCTGTAAATTCAGCAAACTTGATGCATACCACTGATAACCGTTCATTACGCTGCTTTTATTAAAGGTTACCGAGCAACATAAAAGTGTCGATAATCAGAAACCAAGCCATTAGAGCTTAGCGTCTTTATAATAAATGCGTTCGTGCTGTCTGACGTATTTTGGTGGTAGTGCCGAGTGTCTTATCCATGCTTGATATACGCGCATTATCAATGCTTTGTCCAAAGCAGATAATCGCAAACAGCAACCAATCTAGACCCTATATAGGTCAGTAGATAAGATATGAGTCAAAAATAACTGATATGTTTAAGACGTTATTTAAGTACACAAAATCATCGGCAACAATTACTTATGGTCATCCTAGACCCAAAATCGCAGGCGATGTTATCAATCTCATAATTCACGAAAGCCTAAGCTTGCGTGGCGACGCAGTATAGCACAATAAAAAATTATGTGTAGCCATTTATTCAATTACTAAGTAAATAGCCCGAATAAGTCCTCTATTGAGCATGCTAAACGTCTCATTCAACAAAAAATCGGTGATTATTTGACTACTTTAACATCCGTGACATAAGTCGGCAGCTGCCATGCCCCGCCCGCTTCAATAAGACGGCACAGTCCAGTGGTGCTTTCATGGCTTTTCTCAAACGCGCGGCCCGTCCACACCCAATCGACTTGACTCATACAGTCGCCAATACCGCGACCTTTTTGTACTGAGCTAAGCTTACCTTTGTCGTAATTGGTGGCGCTAGTCGTGACCAATGTCGGCTTGTAAGGTTTGCTATCATTGATCACCCACACCCCACTACCCACATTGTAAGCAGCTGTCCAACAATCATGCTGTGCGAGCAGCTGTGAATCATTTAGGCGACTGACACGCCAAGGTGACTTGTCTGATAGATTTGGGCAGTCAGCATCGGCATCTTTCATCGTTCCTTTCATCAATGAGGCCAATTGAGAGGATCTCATGACAAACTTTTTATCGCTAGCAGCAGACTTACCACTAGGCTCTACAAAACGTAGTACAGGTACTGCTTTAGGGGGTAAGACATTACTATTAGATTTGGTCGCATTATCATGGTTCATCAGCGCACTTGGCGTACCCACGCGTCCTTGGACATCATCGGCCTTTAACATGACCGCACTAGCTCCTCTGTCTGAGAGTTGCCAGCGCGAGTTACGTAATGCGAATGTGATTTTGCTTGATCGCTGAAGGGCGCTAACTAAGGCGGTAACTTGCGCTTGGGTTAGCTCAGCACTGCCTGCGGCTGCAGAATACGGCTTGGTTTCACCATAATTTCGATCGTTAATAAATAGTGATATCCGGTGACGGTTACCTAATTGCATTAAGGCTTTAGAGGAGCTGTCTTTGGTACCACCAAGCTTGACTTTGCCATCTACAGCGGCGTTTGCCCCTGCACGGCGGGTCAATAAGACAGAGACAGGAAATTCACTATTATTTTCTGCTTGATAGCCTGCTATCCGACAAGTACGGGTATTATCACAGACCACCTGCCAATCTTGGCTGGTAAACTCAGTTTTGGCGTTCACCATACTCGCTGTACCAAACAAAGCCATACTAACTGCTGCAAGCATAGGTAAGCGCATTTTATTATTGTGTTTCATAATCCATTACTCATCAATCAAATAAGTATAAACACCTGTCTGTCACGGTGATAAGCGGTTATCTTAACGCTTTAATGTTTCTATCTGTTGTTCTAATGTACCATTATGTAAATACAAAAGAAAGTGGTCATCAATTTTATATTTATTATTTTAAATATAATAAAAATAAGCCGATAAGTGCGTAACTTAAACTTACCAGCCTAAATGTCATTGAAAATAATTAAATGATGCTCGTGCTAATAATTAATCGATTGGTTTTAACTCTAGCTCCACAGCACGCTTGACGGCAGGTCTCTCAGCAATTTTTTTCGCCCAGCGCTGTATGTGTTTGTAGTCTTGTACTTGCAAAAACTCTGCCGCATCATATAGCTTACCGAGTACCAACTGTCCATACCATGCCCAAATAATCATATCGGCAATATTATAATCAGCTTCATCATTACCGCATAAATACTCACTGTCTTTTAGATGGGTATCTAATACATCAAGCTGACGTTTAGTCTCCATGGTGTAACGATTAATTGGATATTCTAACGGCTCTGGTGCATAGGCATAGAAATGTCCGAAGCCGCCACCTAAAAAAGGCGCACTACCCATTTGCCACATCACCCACGACAGACAGTCTGCTCTCGCTTTTCCTAGCGATAAAGGTAGGAATCTATCAAATTTTTCTGCCAGATACATCAAGATAGCGCCCGACTCAAAAAGAGCAATCGGCTCGCCAGCGGTACCAGCAGAATGATCGACCAACGCTGGAATTTTTGAGTTAGGGTTAATCGCTACAAACCCTGAGCCAAACTGTTCACCTTGCGAGATATCAATTTTATAAGCATCGTACTCAGCACCGCTAATACCAAGCTCTGCCAGCTCTTCTAATAAGATATTAACTTTAACACCATTGGGTGTGTTCAGTGAGTATAGCTGTAGCGGAGCATCGCCTACTGGTAGCTCTTTATCATAACGAGCGCCAGAGGTTGGGCGATTGATGCTTGCGAACTTACCGCCGTTGTCTTTGTCTTGTGTCCAAACTTTAGGCGGTACATATTTATCGTTTTGTGTGTCACTGGTTGATGCATTACTCATAAAATATCCTTAGTTATTATTGCCATTATTTTTGGTTATATTAGCTTTTACTTATCTTAGTACTGTTTTTCTTGATATAGTCAATCCTAAATAAAACAGCTCTGCACACGACAAAAAAATCATCCCCACCCGATTTTCATAGGTTTAGGGGTTAAAAAGCTAACTAACTGTCGAAATACAGTCTTATCATTGTTAAAGAACACCAAGTGAAGGCCCTCAATCAACA